>ERZ1026894.2135-NODE-2135-length-10518-cov-21.435630_pt1 | contig 10518 bp, 10 predicted proteins | sample MGYA00380177_ERZ1026894 | MGnify/ENA primary metagenome ERZ1026894 (study PRJEB33269, sample SAMEA4719813) | human gut metagenome | biome: human-associated habitat; feature: organic feature; material: feces | place: Cameroon | collected 2013-10 ... | reverse complement strand
TGTCAGACTTTCCTTCACCACCAATCTCTGTCTCATAGCTTCAGCATCTACATCTGTTAATGTTGCCATAATCTTCTCCTTTAATTAAATATCTCCCACAAAATTACACTTTTTCTCTGAAAGCGCCAAATTATATCTGAAAAATATACGCAAAAAGAGCTTTTTAAAAAAGTAAGGCCATTCCCCTCACGCATCCCTGCTATCCCCTTCACGCATCCTTGCTATTCCCTCACGCCCCCTGCTATTCCCCTCACGCCCTGAAGGGGCAGAAGCTCCTAGCCCAGGGCATCCGCCCTGGGTATTCATGTCCGCACGCCTGGCGCCCTGTAGGGGCAAAAGCTTTGTATGGCGACCAACCTCAGGCTTTGCTTCTCAATCCATCCTTGAACTGGCTATGGAATTCTGCTAATTATGTTAAAATGTAGTCTTTTTGGGGATAAAATACTTTTAGCCTTATTTGGGCTAACCGATTTTGGGTTATATATTTGCACTAAAATAAGTGAATTATGGACAAAAGTATACATACAAAATTATACCAACGCATGATAGCTCGCTTGCGTGCCAAGCGAGAAGAAAAGGGTGTTACGCAGATGCAACTGGCTGAAAAGTTGGGAGTTAACCAAACTTTCGTTAGCAAAGTTGAAATTTGCGAGCGCCGTTTAGATATAGTTGAACTCCTAACGATTTGCGAAATCCTAGAAATTCCTTTCGTTGATTTTATCAAAGAAATCGACGAAGATATTATTTCAAAGTTTAAACAATCTAAAAATAATAGGAAGGAATAGTAAATTGAAAAAGTCATATACATTTATAGATTTATTCGCTGGCATAGGAGGTTTTCATACAGCTATGCATAGCGTAGGAGCTCATTGCGTTTTTGCAAGTGAATGGGATAAATATGCTCGTATATCATATGAAGCAAATTATAAGGATATCGAGCCTGGTCTTTTTGAAAAAGATTCGTCTGGAAATTACAAATATTTTAATGAGGATGTAACCAAGGCTAATCCTGCAGACATACCTGATTTTGATGTTTGTTGTGGTGGCTTTCCTTGTCAGCCCTTTTCTGTGGCTGGACTTAAAAGAGGTTTCGAAGACACTAGAGGTACTTTGTTTTTCAATATAGCAAATATTGTAAAGTACAAGATAGAGAATGGGTGTCCTCCAAAGGTCTTGTTTCTAGAAAATGTTAGAGGTCTAAAGAGTCATGATAAAGGTAATACGTTAAAGGTAATCCTTGCTACATTGGAAGAGTTAGGCTACGGCGTTTCATACACAGTACTAAATGCTAAATATTTCGGCGTTCCTCAGAACAGGGAGAGATTATTTATCATAGCATGGTACAAGAAAGCTATCAATGTAGAAACGTTCAAGTTCCCATACGGTATTGATGCAGATGGTAATACGATATATGACAAATCAAAGTTAAAGGAAGGAACAATGCCTACTAAAGTTTCTGATATATTTGAACCAGATGATGCTGTGGCAGACTTTACTATTTCTGACAGAATGTGGGAAGGTCACCAGAGACGTAAGGAACGCAACATGGCTAACGGCAAAGGTTTCGGTTATCGTAAATTCTTCGGTGATAGTGAGTACTGTAGTACGATTTCTGCAAGATATTGGAAAGATGGAAGCGAAATCTTAATAGACCAGGCAGATAAAAACCCTCGTACATTATCACCTGTAGAAGCAGGAAGATTACAGGGGTATAGAATTATTGGAAATGGATGGAAATATCCGGAATGTGCTGATAACCAGAATTACAATTCTGCTAACCCTGAATTCCGAATAGTAGTTTCAAAGAAAGAAGCATATCATCAATTTGGAAATAGTGTAGCTGTACCTGTGATAAAAAGGTTAGCACAAGAAATAGTCAATCAATTATTAAATAAGTCATAGTATGGAGGAGTTGTTAGATTTAGGAGTATTGAAAGCAAGTTTGAGTGAGCTCATTGCTCATTCAAACATGGATGACTGTGTTTTGCCTGATAAGTTTAAAGCAAAATTTCGGTCCTTTGGTGATTATAAGATAGAACAGTATAACTTGTACACATTGCAAGTAAGTTCCAGAAAGTCTTTGCTGATAATACCGAACCAATGGGTATATATAGCTGCATGCTGTTGTCAGTATTATATTGAATTGATGAAGTATAAGAACAAGCTAGAAGCTTTGGGCTTCACGAATGATATGTATGAAGCTTGTCATCCTAGTAAAGATAATGGTGACATCTCTGAGGATCAGAAAACTAAAGAGGTTTGCAAGGAAAAAGCAGAGCACTATCTCGAAAACTATGATGGTGCAGATAAGGAGTTTCTTGTAAATTTCTTGTGGAATTACGAGTACTGGGGTGGGGGCAAAAATATTAAGCGGTCAAATGATTTTACCGATTCTCCAGTACTGAATATTGCAAATACTATTAATGCTTCGAGCAGCTTGATAGGGGCTATAGTAAAAGGGCTAGCAAATCAAGACTGCCTGAACTTGCTTCTTGAATCGGAAGAATGGAAGTCTTTTGAAGGATCATCAGCTAGCTCTCATGCACCGAAAAAGACATCAGAGAGCAAATTCCCTCTCCAGCAAATCTTCTACGGTGCCCCTGGCACCGGTAAGAGCCACGCTATAAACGAGCTTACAGCGGGCAAGGATGTTATCAGAACAACGTTCCATCCTGATACCGACTATTCCACTTTTGTAGGCGCATATAAGCCTACTACTAAACCTGTGCCAGTAATAACTGTTATTGGTACTGAAGCCGTTCCTGTAAGGGATAAAAACGGCAAGGAAATGATGGAGGATAAAATCGTCTACGAGTATGTGAGTCAGGCCTTCTTGCAGGCATACGTTGCGGCATGGAGGAAGTATTGTGACGTACAGGAGGGCGAAGAGCCTGTAGACGAATTCCTGGTTATAGAAGAGATTAACCGAGGCAACTGCGCCCAGATTTTCGGTGATCTCTTCCAGTTACTCGACCGTGGCGATGAAGGATTCTCTGAGTATCCTATCAAGGCAGATTCTGACATGAAGAAACTGCTCGAAAAAGAATTTGAAGGATTGGAAATCAAGAATAAGGAGGGTATTAACGCTCTGTTTAAAGGTGGCAAGGACATTGTAGCCGAAGTATTGGCTGGTGACGTCCTGCTGCTTCCTAACAACCTCTATATTTGGGCAACTATGAATACCAGCGACCAGTCTCTCTTCCCGATAGATTCAGCCTTCAAGCGCCGTTGGGACTGGAATTATGTGCCAATAAGTAATGCTGGTAAGAACTGGATGATTGAAGTGAACGGAGCCCAGTATGATTGGTGGAATTTCCTTGAGGCTATTAACGACAAAGTTTATCATGCAACCTATTCAGAAGACAAGAAGCTAGGCTATTTCTTCTGCAAGGCTAAAGATGGCGTGATAAGTGCCGATAAATTTGTCAGCAAGGTTATCTTCTATCTTTGGAATGATGTGTTCAAAGACTCTGAATTTGAGGGAGATACCTTTAAAGATGAGGATGGAGAAAAACTCTCATTTGACAAGTTCTACTCTGTAGAAAATAATCAGGTGAAAGTGAATGGAACGAAAATCGTTAAATTCCTAAGTAACTTGAATTTGGAACCTGATTCTGAAGCTGATGAAGACAACAGCGAAGAGGGGGTTGAGACCGAGGGCGATAAGAAACTTCCAAAAACTTCTAAAGTGTTTTCTGTTGAATTCCCTGACGGAACCGTAATAAACGAGAATAATAAGTTTGATACCTATCATAAGACGCTTTCTAAAATCGGAATAGAACAGGTGGAGAAAATTGCGGCAGAAATGAAATATCATCGCCGCCATACGCCTTTGGTAACAAAGAGTAAATATGAGGCGATATTGAATGATCCAACCTTTAGTTATGTTCAGGAGGGCGATTGTTTTATTATTAAGGGTCTTAATGACATTACTATGTATAATATGGTAATGCTGTTGGATAACCGCTTAGACTTGCAGCTGAAAGTATGTTATGAATAAGACTTTTGTCTGCATATAATCGATTTAAAAAGTAGGAAAATGAGAATCCTGATAGAAGAATATCAATACAATGTATCTGATGTGCATGATGTATTATACGGCATCGATGCAATGGAGAACGTAGAGGGCAAGGTGTCCATCCATTATGTAGGGTATTATTATAATGCCCTATTAGGAGACTGCGTGTTTATTCTTCCTAAAGTATTGCTGCGTGATGTGGATGGCAAGGAACTTGCTTTTGGTAAGTACCAGCCATACGATATTATCAACCCTGAAGGTCAGGAAAAACTGACAAAAGAGGAGCGTGATTTCCTCTATGGCTTTGCTGTATGGATATATAGAGCCATCGTTGTATATAAGAACGACAAGAGCAACGATTCGACTATAGTTTATCAGAAGATGATTAATCAGGTGGGTGGTAGCAGCAAGCGGAAGAGCAATACATTCCTTGATATTCTTCTGTCGCTGATCCAGTTTAATAAGGATAATAAGAGTTTCTTCTTCTTTGTGCTGAAGAACCTCCATTCAGGCTTGAATAAGATAAACTGGACTCGCACTATCAGTACTACTTCTGCTATCATCCAGGGAGGGGATGCTATCTACTTAAACCCTGTCAACAAGAAACGCAAGATTAATTTCGATGAAGAGCTGCTTGTTATCTTCTTTTCGATTCTCAATTATATTGGCGATACATACGGATTTCCTAAAGAAATTAACTGCAATTTTGACCTGATAAAGGGCAAACAGTTTGAGAAATATAGAAACGGATATGGCAAAGTACGCTTGAATCAGATTAAGTATAAGTATTTTTCTGACAAAGCGTTACAGCTTTGGAAGCTGTGCTATGCTTTCTTTGATAAGTCGCATCAGATATATGTAAATACCAGTCAGAAAGAGTATCTGCTTGTCAAGAGTTTTCATATCGTGTTTGAGGCAATTATTGATGCCTTGGTGGGCGATAATCCGCTGCCTGACGGAATGGACAAGAAGCAGGAAGACGGTAAGATTGTGGACCACCTCTTTACGGCGAAGAGCTTGATTAATGACGAATCAAGCAATACTTATTATATCGGTGACAGCAAGTATTATAAGATGGGCAACGAACTCGGGAAGGAGTCCATTTATAAACAATACACCTATGCGAGAAACGTGATACAGTGGAACCTGGATATCTTCAACAGCGGCAAAAAGCCTGAATCCGGTATAAAGCTTCGGGATGATGAAACAGAAGGATATAACATCATTCCTAACTTCTTCATTTCTGCTACTATGGACGAAAAGTTTCGCTATACCATAGATGGTATCAAGGAAACTGACAGAAAGAACAACAGGTACATGTCTAAGCAGTTTCAGAACCGGTTATTCGACCGTGATACGCTGCTCCTGTTCCATTATGATGTTAACTTTCTGTTTGTTCTCTCGCTCTATGCAAGAAATAATAAGGGGGAACAGCAGCAATGGAAGGAGAATATCAGGGCTAAATTCTGTTCAGAGATACGCAACTGGCTCCAGCAGGATTTCAGCTTCTATGCCATGCGTCCGCTTCCTTCTGTGAATGCAAAAGAATATGTAGAAACACATTTCAGGCAGGTTCTGGGTAAGGTGTATACCCCATTTGAGGAAGAAAATATCTTCTCTCTTGCTCTCGATAAAAAAGACGAAAGAAATAATGAAGCATTGCTTGCAGAGCTGAGGAAGAGCTTTACTGTAAAGGAGTGCAGTCTGGGTACCGACCCACATGAAGTCTTGCCTGAAGAGGGTGTTTATGCTCCAGTTGTTAAAGCAGGCAGCGACGAGAAGAATATCTTTACTTGCGTAGTACGCAAGACTGATAATGATTTTATGGCTTTTACGCAGCATAGAGGAAAGGTGTTCGTCGTAGAAAAAATACCATCATTCAACTTGATGAGTATTAAATATCTTTTACCGATGGTTGGCGGTAAGATTGATGGCTACTATGATGTTGTAAGAATTGGCTTTACAGAAAAAGATAATAAGCCAGCTTTACGCTTAAGATTGGGAGAATATCATAGCCTGGGAGATAAATGGGTGCATATATACGGCACAAAGATGCAAGCAGGTGAGTTGATTTCTTTGAACTATACAGTCAATATGTATGAAAATTAGGTAGGGGACCGCATCTATCTCTCTGCTATCACTTCAATCCCATCTTTCTCAATTTCCTTGAGCAGGAAGGGGTTGAGGTGCTGGTGCTTTCGGATAATATCAACAGGGCAGCCTAGAAGGGCTTCAAGGTATGATTTCAGACGGACTATCAGGGAAAACTTGGGTGGCATTTCTACATAGATATCTACATCGCTGCCATCATGGTGCTGGTTTCTCGCTACAGAACCAAAGAGACGCAGGGAGGTGATGCCGAAGGTGTTATGCAGTTCTTCGGCATGAGATGCGATGAGTGCTATGTATTCTTCCCTTGTTTTCATTCCTTATATCCTTATGTTTTTTAAGGCTTTTGCCCCTACAGGGCGCAAGGCTGATTGCTGGTGTACCCAGGGTGTTGCCCTGGGCTAGGAGCTTCTGCCCTTTCAGGGCGTGCTGCTTCCAGGAGCTTTTGGGCCTTCAGCCCGTACCTGAACCACATGTGGAACTAGAGTTAGGAACCAATAATTTGAAATCGTCTACAGGCTGTTGACGATTTTACTTGTTGACTGCAACTTATTGAATATCAATGACTATTGTGCTATCTATGGATTCTTCCGCAACTTGCGGAAGAATTGCAGGCAATCGGAAGAAGTGACTAGAGCACCGCTGCGCAGACCTTGCGGAACCAGTCGAGTTTCTTGCCGCTCATTTCTGCTATAGACAAGTTCTCCTTGTTCACATCTTCCGGCTCAAAATCATAATAAGAATCCTCGGCAGGGAGATAATCTTCTGGGAGATCTTCTATGGAGTGGGCCTGGAAATTGTGGTGATTTCCATCGGTATCTATATCAACGGTATATACAATATCATCTAATGGTGAGCTCAAAATGTTACGCAATGTTTGCTTTTTGTTCCTGTACTTTTGTATATTATCGTAATCGGTTCTGATGAACATCCATCGGTTGGCTGTATCGTCCTGGTCAATCCAATAGAAGAGATAGTTGTCACCTTTATTGGTTACGTAGTGTGACAACAGCGGTCCGTCGAAATATATGAGATCGGCCACCTTCTTGAACTTATCGAAGTTGCGGTTCTTGATGCAAATGCCTTTTATTGTTTTCATAATTTGTCCTCCTCTAGTTTAAATGTTTTGGATAAGTCACATGACGGAAATTCAAACAAGTTATAATGCCCGTTACTTGCTGGTGTAGTGATGTCGCCATCGCTGTTGGTCACAATTCCTGATGAAATTCCATCACCTATTGCCTTGTATATGTTTCTCATATTTTTTGCAAGTAAGTGATAGAACTTGATGGCTTTGTCCTTTTCTGTGAAGCAAGACAGAGCATATCCACCAACATCAACTTTTCTCTGGCCATTCATAATAGCACGTTGAGGTTTCATGATGTAGTTGGGTAAGTAACTTTTGGCCATATCTGAGCTGAAAACGAATCTGAATCCTTTCAAATCGTTTGGCTTTACAACTTCGGGCATCTTTAGTCCTTGTTGTATCAATGCGTCTATTTCTGCTTGATACTTATATGTTCCCATCTGCTTATGTTTTAAATCTGCCTGCAAAAATAAGAAATATTTCTCTTTTCTGCAAGTTTTTGGGCTTTTTCTTTTGAGTTTTGAGAATAAAATAATTATTTGCAGATAAAAAGTAGTGGATGGATAGAAGAAATCCTTTAAAAGATAGAATAAGATGTCAGACAGCTGGTGTCCCCAATCTATCTCTCTGCTATCACTTCAATCCCATCTCTCTCAATTTCCCTGAGCAGGAAGGGGTTGAGGTGCTGGTGCTTTCGGATAATATCGACAGGGCAGCCCAGAAGGTCTTCAAGGTATGCTTTCAGACGGACTATCTGGAAAAACTTGGGTGGCATTTCTACATAGATATCTACATCGCTGCCATCATGGTGCTGGTTTCTCGCTACAGAACCAAAGAGACGCAGGGAGGTGATGCCGAAGGTGTTATGCAGTTCTTCGGCATGAGATGCGATGAGTGCTATGTATTCTTCCCTTGTTTTCATTCCTTATATCCTTATGTTTTTTAAGGCTTTTGCCCCTACAGGGCGTAGGGGTGATTGTTGGTGTACCCAGGGTGTTACCCTGGGCTAGGAGCTTCTGGGCCTTCAGCCCGTACCTGAACCACATGCGGAACTATCAAGTAGCTATTATCATTTTTAAGTCAAGAATTAGAGAATTAGAGAATTTTTTCTGCATGCATAATGATAGGAATTGATGAGAATTATAGGAATGTTGACGTTGTCAACTCTTGCTTCCTTGAATTCTAGCCTTGTGCTTCATTCATCAAGCAAGGATGAAAATTCTCTAATTCTTAAATTCTTGACTCTTAAAAATATACCCAGGCGATGCCCTGGGCTAGGGGCTTCTGGGCCTTCAGCCCGTAGGGGGGCTCAAATTAGTAGCCAAAGCTATTCTCGATTATCTTTCAAACCCTTTTCCAATTCTTCTATAGTCGGCATGGAAGACTTGAAGTCTTTCGGGAAGAGTTTGGACAGTTGATATTCTGATATTCCCATCGGTTCCTTGTATGACTCTAAGGCGTATTTCGCCACCACATTGTCCTTGTCCTTGCAGATGAGCAAACCGATGGTCGGGTTGTCGATGTCGGTCTTGAACTGATGGTTAATGGCAGATACATAGAAACTCAGTTGCCCCAAGAATGATGGATGGAACGACTGGGCCTTTAGCTCAACGACAACATATGCGTGGAGGTGGGCATTGTAAAAAAGCAAATCGGGAAAGAACTCCTGCTGACCTACCTCCAAACGGAACTGCCTGCCCATATAGGAAAATCCCTTTCCTAGTTCCAATAAGAAACGAGTCACGTTGTTCACTAATTCATCCTCAATCTCATGCTCATCAAATTTCTCCCTCAAATTAAGGAAGTCCAAGTGATATGGATCTTTGGTTATCTGTTGCGCCAAGTCACTTTGTATGGCAGGAAGCGTGGACTGGAAGTTGGTGATTGCTTTGCCGTCACGCTCGTAAAGGTCGGTATCAAGCCAGTTGAGAAGTGCATTACGCCCCCAGTTATTCTCCCAGGTCTTTCTTACGAAAAACAAGGCTTTAGGCATGTTGTCCTTGCACTTCTCTAAGATACGGCAATGATGCCCCCATGGTATAAAAAACAATAATTTGAAATCGTCAACAGGCTGTTGACGATTTTGTTTTTGTTCTGCAACGGTCTGAATATCAGAGCTAATCAAACTCTCTGTAAAATCGTCCACAGGTTGCTGACGATTTGCCAACAATGGAGCATAGAGCTTATAAAAGTAGCTCATGTACTTCAGGTTGCTTGGCGAGAATCCCTTCACCCCCGGCATTTCATTCTTCAAGTCCTGACTGAGATTCTTGTAAAAGCCAGAACCGTAAGTATTGGTATATTGCTTAGCTTCAATGTCTCGTCCCAGCTTCCAATAGAAATCTAACAGGTAGCCATTGGTAGCGCAAGATGCCTTTAGGCGATGGCTGTAGAATCGTTCCTTGAGTTCTACGAGCCAGTCCTTATAGTCGCTGTCATTATGAAGGACTACTGATAAGTCTATATTTTCCTTTGCCATCTTTTTTCCTTTTTATCTGGCTGCAAATATATGAAATATTTCTCTCTTCTGCAAGTTTTTGGGGGATTTCTTTTGGCTTTTCGTAAGAAAAGATTAATTTTGCGGATGAAAAATAGTGGATGGATTGAAGAAATCCTTTAAAGAAAGAGTAATATGTCGGACCGTTTGACCATAGAACAGCGCCATAACAATATGGCGGCAATAAGGGGCAGGGATACCAAACCGGAGATTCTTGTCAGGAAATTTCTGTGGGGTAGGGGATTCAGGTATCGGCTCAATCATCCACGGTTGCCGGGCAAGCCGGATATCGTGCTGAGGAAATATCGCACCTGTATTCTGGTGAACGGGTGCTTCTGGCACGGACATGAGGGGTGCAAATATTATGTGGTGCCGAAATCGAACACCAGGTTCTGGATGGAGAAGATCAGGAGGAACCGGGAAAGGGACCATGAGGTGCTGCACCGGCTGGCTGAAATGGGATGGCATACCATCGTGATATGGGAATGCGAACTGAAGCCGGCGGTAAGGGAGAAGACGCTGGAGTCGCTCGCCTTTACGCTGAACCATATCTATCTGGAAGATATCCAGGTGAAGAGGTATGTACTGCCGGAAGATGAGCCGGTAATGGCGGCGGAGCCGGAGGTAGAATGGCGAGAGGAATAAGGATGAAAATTCTCTAATTCTTAAATTCTTGACTCTTAAAATACCCAAGTGCTTGATTCGTTTTTTAAGTCAAGAATTAGAGAATTAGAGAATTTTTTCTGCATTCATCATGATGATAGGAATTGATGAGAAGTAAAGGAATGTTGACGTTGTCAACTCTTG
>ERZ1026894.2133-NODE-2133-length-10528-cov-3.540151_pt1 | contig 10528 bp, 6 predicted proteins | sample MGYA00380177_ERZ1026894 | MGnify/ENA primary metagenome ERZ1026894 (study PRJEB33269, sample SAMEA4719813) | human gut metagenome | biome: human-associated habitat; feature: organic feature; material: feces | place: Cameroon | collected 2013-10 ... | reverse complement strand
GTCGGCAGCGTCAGATGTGTATAAGAGACAGGGTCTGAGGCCAATGCCGTGAAACTTTTCCGAAGGTATCAGATTGACAATGTGGCGATTTCGACCGGAAGCGATTACGTCAAGAGTCTTATGGCCTTTTTTGACAACAGATAATTATGAAGAGGATATTGATGGCATTGTTCGCATCGTGCATTGTGGCGATGGCGATATTTGCCCGAGAAAGAGAATATGATCCGGCTGTTCATCCGGGTATCGTCCCGTCAGGAGAAGCCTTTCTGGAACAGTTGCAGAAAAGGGATTCTGTCCTGATAGCTGACCAGCTCCGATATGGTTTCCGTCTTGACAATGTCAAGGCAGGTACCGTATTGGGCCTTCCTGACCTCTCGAAAGGTGTCATGGACAGCATCGAACTTGTCAGTGACTGGAAGATCGATACCCTGAAAATCAGGAGAAAGACTCAGGAGATGAACCTCGAGGGCAGTTTCGTCATAACCTCGTTCGATGAAGGAAAATACGAACTTCCGGACATCGCCGTCCAGAGGACGACGCCTGACGGAAAAACCGACACCCTGCTTTTCGCAGGAAAGGATCTTGAGGTTTTGTCAATGCCGGTAGATACGACCACTTTCAAGCCTCACGACATCAAAGGCCAGATACGTTACCCTCTGACATTCAAGGAAATCCTTCCATATATCATTGGCATACAGCTTCTTGCCATGATTATAATCCTTGTCATTTCTCTGCTTAAGATGCGTAAAAAGAATGAATCCGGAGAAGGCGGCATAAAAGAGCCGGCTTATATAGTGGCTCTCAAGAAACTCGACAAGTTTCGCGGAAACAAACTTTGGGAACCTGAAAAGCAGAAGCAGTTCTATAGCGGTGTGACAGATGTCCTCCGCGAATATATCGCGGCGAGATTCGGTGTCGGAGCCATGGAAATGACGACTGCTGAGATATTCGAAGGCCTGAAAGACAAGGAGATACCTCAGGAGATAATGGAAGAGACCAGAAATCTTTTCGTCACGTCCGACCTTGTGAAGTTTGCCAAGATGACGGTTTCCGACGATGAAAATGTGAAAGCTGTCCCGTCTGCCGTAAGGTTCGTGACAACTACTTGGAAATCAGAAGAAGAGGAGGAGAAATAGTATGTTTTTCGAATATCCGCATCTGCTGTGGCTGCTGGTCATTCCTGCATTGCTCATTGTTCATTACATTTATCTGGAGCTTTGCGGAAGGCGACCTCACCTCAGAGTGTCTGACATAAGATATTGGAAAGCCGGCGGCAAGTCAGTGCTGTCATACCTGAGACATGCTCCGATGCTGCTGCGGACAGTTGCATTGTCGATGATAATCATCGCAATCGCCAGACCGCGTTCGTCCAGCAAGATGGACAAAATCGACACGGAAGGCATTGATATAGTTCTTGCGATGGACGTTTCCACCAGTATGCTCGCAAGGGACTTCACTCCGGATAGGATCAGCGCGGCCAAAGACATTGCGATAGAGTTCATTTCGCAGCGTCCTTCAGATCGCATCGGCATCGTTGTGTTCGCGGGAGAGAGTTATACTCAGTGTCCGTTGACGACTGACCGTGCGACATTGATAAACCTCATGAAGGAGATTCAGACCGGACTTATCGAGGATGGAACTGCGATAGGAAACGGACTTGCGACGGCCGTGGCCAGGATGCAGGGATCGGATGCGAAGAGCCGTGTTGTCATACTTCTTACTGATGGTGTGAACAACAGGGGCGAGATTACTCCGCAGACTGCTGCTGATATCGCAAAGACTTATGGCATAAGGGTTTATACAATCGGTGTGGGCGCAAACGGCACTGCACCTTATCCTGTGATTACTCCGTGGGGCGTACAGATGCAGGATGTGGAAGTAGAAATCGACGAGGACCTCCTCAAGGGCATTGCGGAGACTACCGGAGGACGTTATTTCCGCGCTACCGACAATACCAAGCTTTCGGAGATTTATTCTGAAATCAACAAGATGGAAAAGGCGCGCACTACCATTGACAGTTTCCCTGTATATAAGGAACTTTTCATGGACTTCGCCCTTGTGGCATTGATCTGTCTCCTTCTTGAAGTGGTGTTCAATGCGTTTATATTGAAGAGGTTGCCGTAAAAACGAAGCGTTATGATTTATTTTGCACAAGCACAATATCTTTTTCTTCTGCTGCTCGTTCCGGTTTTTCCGGTACTTTACGGGCTGATGCAGTACAGGCGCACGCGGAGGATCCGCAAGTTCGGCGACGAGAAACTTGTCAATGAACTTATGCCGTCCCGTTCGCGTACCAAAGGATGGGTGCGTAACATCCTCTTTTCATTGGCCTTCATGTTCTTCGTAATCGGTCTTTCCCGTCCGCAGATGGGTGCGAAGCTGAAGGAACATCAGAGCAAGGGTGCCGAGGTCATGATCGCTTTGGACGTTTCCAACTCGATGTTGGCGAGGGATTATTCACCGAACCGTCTTGAGCGTGCGAAACTGGCCATTTCCAGACTTGTGGACAAGCTCGACGGTGACAGAGTGGGCTTGGTGCTCTTTGCCGGAACCTCCTTTGTGCAACTCCCGATTACCACTGACTATGTCTCTGCCAAGATGTTTCTCGGGAATATTTCCACGGAGTCGATACCTGTCCAGGGTACTGCAATCGGCGATGCGATAAATACTTGCATCAGAAGTTTCAGTGCGCAGAGCGAGAAAAGTCGTGCGATAATCGTGATTACCGACGGAGAAAACCATGAAGATGACCCTGTGGCTGCTGCAAAGCAGGCTGCCGACATGGGAATCATGGTCTATACGATAGGTGTAGGTTCTCAGCAGGGACAGCCGATTCCGATGAAAAACGGGCTTCTGAAAGACTCCGAAGGCAATATTGTCGTTACCAAACTGGATGAAAATACGCTGGAGGAAGTTGCGAAGGCCGGAAATGGGGCCTATGTCCATGCCGGCAACGACGAATTCGGACTGAATCCCGTCATCAATGACATAAGGAAACTGGATGAGGAAGAGTTCAAGTCCATTGTTTTCGAAGAATATGATGAGCAGTTCATGTATTTCTTCGCGATAGCATTGGGCCTGCTTGTGATACAGATGCTGATAGGAGAGCGCAAAGTGCTGCGTCATCTCTTTGATAAAAGATAGGTAAGATGAAGAGTTTCAGATATATACTGGTTGTGTCAATGCTGCTTTCAGTGGCATTGACCGCGTCTGCACAAGTCGATAGACACGACGTGCGTGCAGGAAACCGCAAATTCAGGAAGGACAACTGGAAGGAAGCGGACATTTCTTACAGGAAGGCTCTTGTGAAGGATTCCACGTCCGTGGCGGCCAACTACAATCTGGCCAACACCTTGTACCGTCAGGAAAATTATGAGGAAGCGGAGAAATTGATGAAGAAAATCGGGGACAATGCTTCTGCAAGTGCCAATGCTGCTGATTACTGGTACAATACCGGAGATATCGCGATTGCCAAGAAAGACTGGCAGGGGGCTGTCAATGCCTTTAAGGAGGCTCTCCTGAAGAATCCTTCCGATATGGATGCGAAAGAGAACTACATCTATGCGAAGAAGATGCTGGAAAACCAGCAGAAGAATGGCGGCGGCAACGGGGATGGTCAGGACAACCAGGACCAGAATAACCAGGATCAGAACAATCAGAATCAGGACCAGAACAAGAATGGTCAGGATCAGAACAAAGATCAGAATAATGACCAGAACAATGATGGTCAGAACAAGGATCAGGACCAGAACCAGAACCAAAATCAGAATAACGGTCAGGGAAATGGAAACCAGCAGCCTCTGCAGGGCCAGGAAGGGAAGATTTCTCCTCAGCAGGCCCAGCAGATGTTGAGGGCTATCCAAGCCAAAGAGAAAGAAACTCAGGATAAAGTCAATAAAGAAAAGGCTGACGCATTGAAGTCAAGACAGAAAGAAAAGAACTGGTAGGATTATGAGAGCATTGATAAGAAAAGCAGTTTTGGTATGTGTGCTGGCATTGACCTGCATATCTGCGATGAGCCAAATCAAGGTGGATGCACCTGGCATTGTGGGCGCGGACGAGCAGTTCAACGTCACTTTTATCATTGACGGGGAAGACAAACCCAGCGGCTTCAACTGGGCTCCGGGGGATGATTTCAATCTTGTGTGGGGACCGCAGACCGGTTCATCTACAAGTATAAGTGTGGTGAACGGAAAGAGGTCCAAGAAGTCGCAATATACTTATACTTATATCATTACGCCTAAGAAGACCGGAAAGTTCGAGCTTCCTGCAGCATCAGCCAAGATACGTGGAAATGTCATTTCCTCTTCACCGGTGGCGATAGAGGTCCTTGCCAATGGAGGCTCGTCTTCCTCTTCCCAGCAGTCTGGCGGCACTTCCGCAGGCTCTTCAAGTTCCAGAACATCTGTTTCTTCCGGGGACCTCTTCCTGAAGTTTACGCTCAGCAAGACCTCTGCTGTGGTCGGAGAGCCGATAACTGCGGAACTGAAACTCTACCAGAGTGTGGATATCGCAGGCTTTGAAGGAGCCAAGTTTCCGACTTTCAATGGTTTCTGGAGTCAGGAGACTGCATCGCCGAATAACATTGAATTTCATCGTGAAGATGTGGGCGGTCATATTTACAATGCGGCTCTGATTCGTCGCTATGTCCTCATACCGCAGCAGGCAGGAACATTGACCATAGATCCTGCGGAGCTTGTCTGTCTTGTCAATGTCAGGACGGCGCCCCGTTCTACCGGAAGTATTTTCGACAGCTTCTTCGACAATGACTATGCTACTGTGCGTAAGAGAATTACCACGCCGGCGGTCCATGTCCATGTCAAGTCATTGCCTGCCGGAGCGCCTGCTGATTTCGGAGGCGGCGTAGGCAATTTCCGAATTTCAGCGCGTCTGAGCAAGGACGGACTCAAGACCCATGAGGCGACATCTCTTATCGTGACTGTTTCAGGACGTGGCAATGTGTCGCTTCTGGAGGCACCGAAGATTGATTTTCCGGCAGATATGGAAGTCTATGACACCAAGATTTCGGAAAATACCGACAAGAGCAGCGGCGGAACTTCAGGAAGCAAGACTTTCGAATATCCGTTCATTCCGAGAAGTCATGGTGAGTTCACGATAGGACCGGTACACTATTCATATTATGATGTCAATTCCGGCAAGTATGTGACTGTCAGCACTGAACCTATTACTTTCAATGTAGAGAAGGGCTCTGCTGCAAGTCAGACCGTTTCTTCCGGAGTTGTCATGCCGGACAGGAAAGGCGTCAGGAATCTGGGAGAGGATATACGTTTCATAAGGACAAGGGTACCTTCTTACGAATTCAAGACTCATTTCTTCGTCCAGTCTCTCGGATATTGGATTTGTGTGATACTTCTGATTACCGCAGCAGTTGTTGTCTGGGTTGTGATGCGTGGAATGGAGGCCAGGAAGGCTGATGTGGTCGGAACCAGAAACAGGAAGGCGACCAAGATGGCATTGGCCCGTCTTAAGATAGCCGGTGATTTCCTGAAGAAGAATCTGTATTCCGCATTCTACGAGGAACTTCATAAGGCACTTCTCGGTTTTATCTCAGACAAACTCAATATCGGTGCCGAGAATCTGAATAAGGAAAACATCGTGGCCAGACTTCTGGAAAGCAATGTGCCTCAGGAACTTGCAGATGAGTTTGCGTCTCTTCTCGATTCGTGTGAGTTCGCCAGGTATTCACCGGATGGAGGAAATGAGGCCATGAATACTCATTATAATGAAGCTGTAAAAGTGATATCATCCATTGATTCCATTATGAAAAACAGCAAAAAGAGCACTTCATCAGCGACTGCCGTTCTTGTGACAGCGGTGCTCCTTGCGATTCCTTCCGTTTCGGAAGCTGCTGATACTTCTTCTCTTGATTCTTTGTGGACCAAGGGAGTAGAGGCTTATACTTCAGGTAATTGGAACGAAAGCGTGGAGTTGTGGAAAGAACTGGAAAGTGTAGGGGTTGTATCTCCTGAGCTGTATTATAATCTAGGAAATGCATATTACAAGTCAGGCGATTATGCCCATGCCATCCTTTATTTCGAGAGAACTCTCAAGATTAATCCTTCAAATTCAGATGCGAGGTATAACCTTGAGTTTACAAACAGTATGATTCAGGACAAAATCGACGCAGTCCCGGAATTCGTATTGAAAAGCTGGGCCAGAAAACTCAGTTACCTGATGAGTCCTGATTCCTGGGCATGGCTGTCGATTGCAATGCTTGCATTGACATTGACTCTGGTGCTTCTGTTCCTTTTGGGCGGGACGACGGCTTTCCGCAGGTGCGGATTTTATGGGGCGATTGTGGCGCTGCTGCTGAGCCTCGGCACCTACAGTTTGGCATTGTGGCAGCGGAATTCCTGTCTTAAGGCCGATTATGCTGTAGTCATGATTCCGGTTTCTTCAGTGAAGAGTTCACCTTCTTCGGAGTCCTCGAAGGATTTGTTCATTCTCCATGAAGGAACTAAGGTTCAGATACTTGACTCGGTAGGGCAGTGGAAGAACATTTCCCTCTCTGATGGGCGTCAGGGATGGATAAAGGATAACGACATTCAAATGATATGATGAAGAAAAACCTACTCCTTACAGTGTCCGCTGTTATGCTTTTGTGCATGACGCGGGCATTTGCGTATGCGGGGGAACCTGTTGACAGTACGTTGAGGTTCGCTTTTTTGACTGATACTCATCTCGCTGAGAATACTGGTGCGATAGAAGACCTGGCAGCCTGTCTGAAGGATGTGAACAGGAATGACTCCCTTGATTTCGTCCTTTTCGGAGGTGACATTACCGATTTCGGAACTGATAAGGAAATCGCCCTGGCCAAGAGCATGATGGATACCTTGAAATTCCCATATTATGTGGTTCAGGGCAATCATGATGCGAACTGGTCCGAGAGCGGATGCAATACCTTCCTGAAAGTCTTCGGATATGAGCATTTTGATTTTAAGGTGAAGGGGTGGCGTTTTCTGGGCTGCAACAGCGGCCCTGACATGAGGATGGCTCCGGGACTCGTTCCCCGTGAGACGATGGAGTGGCTCAAGTCTCTGGATAATGACGGGAAGGCCATTTTTATAAACCACTATCCGATGGACTCCTCGGTGCTGAATTACTTTGATGTCACGAGACAACTGAAGAAGGTCGGTGTCAGATTTCAGATAGGAGGACACTGGCATCAGAACATTGACAAGAATTATCAGGGTATTCCTGCGGTTCTCTGCCGTTCTACGCTTTCGGCGGGCAAGCGTCCCGGATATAATATCGTGAGAATTACTTCGACACGTATAACATTCTCTGAAAGAAGGATTTATGGAGATACTGCGGTGGAGTTTGCCCCGTGGTATGTATATGAATTCCCTTTGTCTGCACCGGCTGACACTGTCCACTATGATGCGGACGGACTTCCTGACGACTATCCGTGGATGCGATACGATGTCAACAGCCGTTATCCTCAGGTGAAGGAGGAGTGGAAAAAGACGTTTGAGGCCAACATCGCGGCAGGTTTTGCCGTAAGTGGCGGCAAGGCATATTTCCCTCTGGCCTCAGGCGAGATGAAATGTATCTCCCTAAAAGACGGTAAAGAGCTGTGGTCCAAGAAGTTCGGAGGAAAAATATATTCTACTCCTGCCGTGTCCGGCAATACTCTTGTTTTCGGATGTACGGACGGAAATGTATATGCCGTAAAGACTTCCAGCGGTGATGTCAAGTGGCAGTACAAGACTGCCAAGTCAGTATTGGCTTCGCCCCTTGTCATGGACGGAGTTGTCTATATCGGAGGTTCTGACAATGCATTCCGTGCATTGGACCTGAAAGACGGATGTGCCATCTGGACTTATGACGGAGTCGAAGGACATGCGATATCTATGTCTTATGGTGACAAGGACAGGGTAGTGTTCGGGACATGGGGCCGCAAACTCTATTCGCTTGATCCGAAGACCGGCAGGGAACAGTGGGTGTGGACTGTAAAGAAGTGGTCGAGGATGTATTCCCCCGCACATTGTGTCCCTGTATATGGTTCCGGCAGAATATTCGTGGCAGTACCGGACAGGAAGGTCTATGCCATAGATGCAAGGACAGGAAATGAACTGTTCCGTGTGGATGGTGGACGTGATGCCATCGGTATCAGCCCCGACAGAAAGACAGTTTATTCCAAGGTCATGTTCGGAAGCGCCTATGCGTTTGCTTCCGATGTGCCGGCTCCGGCCCCGGGAAAGGAACTTGACTCTTCTGAAAAGATCTGGACAGTCAGGGACAGCCTCGGATATGATATCGGAACATCTGCATTGACAGTGGCCGGCGGGCTTCTTCTCATTCCTTCCGACAAGGGAAACATTGTCGCTCTGGACGCGGCCGACGGCTCTTTCAAATGGGCGCACAAAGTTTCATTGGCATTGGTCAATCCTTTGAAAATCATTGAGAAACGTGGCCACATAAGCATCCTCGCCTCGACAATGGACGGGACCGTGGAGTTATTGACACTGGAAAATTAACAACAAACCAACAAATAACTATGCACTTATTTAGATTTTTAACTGTATCTTCAGGCATTCTCATGTCTGCTGCTGCAGTTTTCGGAGGTTCTGTCTCGGACAAGGCGTTGTGGCAGGACCCCGGCATTTTTGAGGTCGGCAGGATGCCGATGCGAGCAACATTCGTGACAGACCAGCAGAAGTCAATGTCATTGGAGGGTGTCTGGAAGTTTAATTTCTGTGAGAACCCTTCTGCCCGTGCCATCGGATTCGAGGCTGTAGGATATGACGATTCTGCATGGGGCGAGATACCTGTTCCGGGCCTCTGGGAACTTAACGGATATGGCGAGCCGCTTTATGTCAATGTGGGTTATGCCTGGAGAGGTCATTTCGAGAACAACCCGCCTCATGTCCCTGAGGACAAGAATTATGTGGGCCAGTACCGTCGTGATTTCGAGATTCCGGCATCATGGAACGGAAAGCAGATTTGTCTCTGCATCGGTTCGGCTACTTCCAATGTCCATGTCTGGGTAAACGGAAAGGAAGTCGGATACAGCGAGGACAGCAAACTGGAGGCACGTTTTGACCTTACCCCTTACGTCCGCACAGGAAAGAACAGCATTGCGCTCGAGATTTTCCGCTGGTGCGACGGAACCTATCTTGAGGACCAGGATTTCTGGAGATTTTCGGGTATCGCACGCGACATCTATGTCTATACCAGAGAGAAGAAGCGCATTGAGGATGTCAATGTCATTGCTTCCGCCGAGGGTCAGATGAGTGTGAAAACCACTGTTACCAAGGGAATTACAGAACTCCGTTATGAGGTCCTTGACCAGACGGGCAACAAAGTGGCTGAGATGTCAGCAACTGTGGCTTCCGGCGCTGCAAAAGACGCTGACGGCAATCTTCTCAATGAAAGCAAGATGTCGGTTTCTGCACCTGCTCTCTGGTCTGCCGAGACTCCGACTCTCTATACATTGAAAGTCAATGCGATGGACAAGAAGGGCATAGTCGAGAGTACATCGGTCCGTTTCGGATTCAGGACTGTCGAGATGCGCGGAGGTCAGCTTCTTGTCAATGGCAAGCCGATTCTCATCAAGGGTACAGACAGACACGAGATGACCGCTCATGGAGGCTATATCATCACCGAGGAGGAGATGATTCGTGACATCCGCATAATGAAAGAACTGAATGTCAATGCCGTGAGAACATCCCATTATCCGAATGACCCGCGCTGGTACTCTCTGTGCGACGAATACGGAATCTATGTCGTGGATGAGGCGAATATCGAATCTCACGGAATGGGCTATGGCAAAGAATCATTGGCCCATAGGGATGATTACTTCGCAGCACATCTCGCCAGGAACCGCCGCATGGTGCACCGTGATTTCAACCATCCATCAGTCATCATCTGGAGTATGGGAAACGAGGCCGGAGACGGCAAGAATTTCGAGAAGGTTTACGATTGGATAAAGTCTTATGACTCAACACGTCCTGTCCAGTATGAGAGAGCTGTCCATGCTGACCATACTGACATCTTCTGTCCGATGTATATGAGACCTGTCGATTGTGAGAAATATCTGAAGTCCAATCCGTCCAAGCCTCTCATCCAGTGCGAGTATTCACATGCGATGGGAAACTCGAACGGTAACTTCAAGGAGTACTGGGACCTCATCCGCAAATATCCTCAGTATCAGGGAGGCTTCATCTGGGATTTCGTGGACCAGGCTGTCTGCAAATCAGTAGATCCGGAGAAATACGGAACTGACCATATTTATATATACGGTGGAGATGCCAATGACTATGACGCTTCAGACGGTTCTTTCAATTGCAACGGATTTGTGGCTGCCGACAGGTCTCCGCATCCGCAGGCTTATGAAATCCGCTACCAGCACCGTTCTATTCTGACATCCGCTGACCCTGACGCTGTCTTCAAGGACAAATTGGCCGACGACTCCAGCGAGTACAGGGTGCTCGTCTATAACGAGAACTTCTTCATTGACCTTTCAAGATACAGAATGGTCTGGACTGTCGAGGCGGGCGGCGTG
>ERZ1026894.2132-NODE-2132-length-10531-cov-3.466495_pt1 | contig 10531 bp, 23 predicted proteins | sample MGYA00380177_ERZ1026894 | MGnify/ENA primary metagenome ERZ1026894 (study PRJEB33269, sample SAMEA4719813) | human gut metagenome | biome: human-associated habitat; feature: organic feature; material: feces | place: Cameroon | collected 2013-10 ... | reverse complement strand
TTACCTATACGGGGCAGTACAACGAGCGCCTTGAGGACGGCGTTGTGGAATTTTTGACTACGGGTGTGCTGACCTTTAACAAGGAGGCCGCGATAGATGCCTTCCTTGTTGGAGGCGGGTCTGGCGGTCAAGGCGGCACGTTAGGCTCTTCGCAAAATACCTCTTATGGCGGTGGCGGGGGTGCTGGCGGTTATACCATGACGCTGACAAACATCGTGCCCCGGGCGGGCGTGGAATATCCCATTGTCATTGGCGCTGGCGGAAACGGCGGCACATATAGTACCGCTGGAGGCGCTGGCGGTGACACGTCGGCTTTCGGCTCTACGGTAAACGGTGGACAGGTTTCAGGCACGAAACCTACTGGCGGCAACGGTGGTTCCGGCGGTGGTGGAGGCGCTGGCGGTGGCGGTGGCGGCGATGGCGGTAGTGATGGAGGCAATGGTGCAACTGCATACGGCACCGGTGGTACAGGACAGGGAACGACCACAAGGGAGTTCGGAGAAAGCGCGGGGAAACTATACTCTGGCGGCGGAGGCGGCGGAAAGTACGGAAGTGGATTTGTTGCTGGAACTGGCGGTGCAGGTGGTGGTGGCGATGGGGGGACAAACCCTAAAACAGCTGCTTATTCCGGGGAGGCCAATACCGGCGGCGGAGGCGGCGGCGGAGCTGGTTATTATACCCAAAGCATTGGGCTCATGCAGGGCGGAACCGGCGGCAGCGGCATCGTGTGCATCCGGCTGCATAAGAGCGCGTAAGCGCGGAAAGGACAATCATGCTGTTATTCAAGAGAGGGACAAGGACGGAGGAAGCAAGAGCACAGCATTGTAAGGAACCCCTCGGCAGGGGCGGCTTCACGATGGCACCCATACCGCGCCACCCTGTGGTGGGCTGGGACTTGCTGTGGGAGCAGGGGTTCTCGGACTACCAGTGCGGGCTGCTGTGGCGCATATTCCTGCGGAAGATGGAGCAGAGGAAACGTGAGAGCGCAGGCGGCGGTCTGCGGACGGCAAACTGAAAGGAGAAAGACTATGTACAACATTATGACCAAGCTCATCAACAAGCGGTTCTACAAGACCCGCGAGGAGGCACAGCAGAAGTGCGACGTGTTTTACGCCGTGGGGCGCATCACGGACGAGCAGTACACGGAGCTGTGTGCGCTGATCGAGAGCGTGTACGCAGAATAAGGGCGGGGAGAATTACTCCCCCCGCTGAATGTAGGCTTCCTCGGCATCGAGCTGTGCCTGTTTGAGCGCGGCAACGGCCTTTTCAAGCTGGGCAATGGCGTCGGTAACGGCGTTGAACAGAGCGAAATACTCGGGCATGGGAACACCTCCTTTCTGCAAGCAGGATAGCACAGGAGGCGTGTCAGAAACGGTCGAAGGGTGTCGAGGGTGCAAAAATAATTTGAGAGGAGAACGCGGCGAATGGAACCGTGGGTGCAGGAAGTGCTTTTGCCCATCGTGTTGGCTATGCTGGCAAGTAACGGGCTGTGGGCGCTGATAGGGAAGCGGCGGGAAAAGAACAATGTGGAACGGAAGATGCTGGTGGGTCTGGCGCATGACCGCATCATCCATCTGGGCATGGTGTACGTGACGAGAGGGTACATCACGCAGGACGAGTACGAAAACCTCAATGACTATCTGTATCAGCCGTATGAAAAGATGGGCGGCAACGGCAGCGCAAAAAGGGTCATGGAGGAAGTAAGGAAGCTGCCCATCAAGCGAGAGGCGTAAAGCCGGAAAGGAAGTAATTATGGACATCAACACTATCGGAGTAGCTACTGTTGCAGCTATCATCGTTATCTGCTATCTGATCGGCATGATCGTGAAGGCCACGGCGCTGGACAACAAGTGGATCCCCATCATTTGCGGCGTGTGCGGCGGCATCATCGGTGCGCTGGCGCTGGCATGTCACATGCCGGATTTCCCCGCCGAGGACTACTTTACGGCGGTCGCAGTGGGCATCATGTCCGGTCTGACCGCAACGGGCGTTAATCAGATTGTTAAGCAGATGAAGTCTACCAACGACGAGGAGGCTATGTAAATGGCCGCGCCGAAGGTATACCTGTCCCCGGCTATGCACAGGGCGAACCCCTGTGTATATCCCCGCCCGGACGGGAAACAGTGCTATGAGGCGCTGGAGAACAACGAGTACATCGACATCCTTGAGCCGATCCTGAACCGCTGCGGCATTGCCACCAAGCGCGGCTATCGGCGCACACCCATGAACGGCGATAACGGCAATGACATTATGAAGCAGAACGTCCGGGAGAGCGACGCGTGGGGCGCAGACGTGCATTACGTCAGCCACACCAACGGCAGCGCAGACGGCAAAGGCAACTCTCGAGGATGCTATCCCATGTACTACACCTACTCCAAGAACGGCAAGAAGCTGGGCGAGATCATGGTGAAGTACAGGAAGCAGATTTACCCGCGCACGGTGAAGCTGGTGGCCCGTTCCAAGTGGTATGAGCTTTACAAGCCCAAGGCGGTGAGCTTCTACGAGGAGCACGTGTTCCACGACAACATGGATGACGCCACATGGTTCCACACCCACATGAAGGAGATCGCCGAGAGCGCGGCAAAGGGACTGTGCGAATACTTTGGTATTTCGTATGTGCCTGAGGAAAAGCCTGCGGAGCCGGTCATACCGACACCTGGTGAATTGCTGGTGCAGATACTGAACAATTCGGACGGCGTAAGCGGCACGTGGGAGATCGTGAAGTAAAATAAATCTGCTGGGCGGGAAAGAGCTACGACAAGCCGCCTCTTTCCCCGGCGTAAAGTCCCGCAAGCTCACGGCTATAACCGTGTTATGGACAGCTACAAAAAGCAGATACGGCGCAGATTGCAAAGCATGGCACCAAAGCGAGCTATTGCGTATGTGATGAGCGCCCAGCTACCGCCTGACGAAGCGGTGTGCGTTATTGAATGTGACGTGAAGCGGAAAAGCTATTGTGAAACGGCGTTACTGCTGAACGTGTCACCGGAAACGGTAAAGCGGTGCCGCAGGAGAGCGTATCAGAAATTTGCAGACGAAGAAAGAAGCCACACCTGAAAAGGTGCGGCTTCTTTGTTTGCGCCCGGTAGGGGGGAAACCGGGCGTATAAAAAGGGAAAGATGCCCGCCGGGAGTATTCCGGGGTGGCTGATTTTATTATACATCGTTTCTGCGGTATTGTACAAGTAAATAATTCGCAAATTAACGGCCTTTTTCTGACCTTTAACTGCCCCTTTGCGGGGGCAGTTTTTTGTTACGCTTATTGCAAGAAACGGAGGTGCTTGCATGGTCGAAAAGTTGATGTCGTTGGGATTTACACAGCAGATGGCGGAGGACATCATTTGGGCGTATCAGGATGACCTCCCGGGGCTAAAAGCCTATGTACGGGTGATAAAAATAGTGGCGGCGCATGTATAGCTACTTCAACGAAAACCCACACGGGAAAAATGTGGGAGACTGCACCGTTCGGGCTATTTCAAAAGCCACCGGGAAAGAGTGGGGCGAAACGTACCTTGCTATGGCAATAGAGGGGTATCTGGATGGCGACATGCCATCCGCAAACGCCGTGTGGGGTGCGTATCTGCGGCGGATAGGCTACAGGCGGTACATGGTGCCGGATACTTGCCCGGATTGCTACACAGTCGGTAGGTTCGCCGATGAACACCCGGAGGGGACGTTTATTCTTGCTCTATCCGGGCACGTCGTGTGTGTGCAGGACGGCGTGATCTATGACAGCTGGAACAGCGAAAACGAAATTGTTTTGTATTACTGGCAGAAAGAAAGTGAGGCGTAATTATGGCATTTAATCCGTACTTTAACCCTTATTACCCGCAGCCGATGCAGGACAACCTTGCCCAGCTCCGGCAGCAGCAGATGCAGACCATGCCGCCGCAGATACCGCAGATGCCGTCCATGCAGAACCCGGTGGCGCAGGGCGGCGTACAGTGGGTAGCTGGTAGGCCGGAGGCGGAGAATTGGCTGATCGCACCAAACTCTGCTATTGCGCTGTGGGACAGCACGGCGCCCGTGGTGTACCTAAAGCAGGCCGACGCAAGCGGCAAGCCGACGCTCAAAACGTATGACCTTGTAGAACGCCTTGCAAGCGCTCCTGACGCGCAGAAAGCTCCCGCACCGGAATATGTGACCCGTAAGGAGTTCGACGCGCTGGCGGCGCTTGTGGGCGAAATAAAAGGCAAAAAGAAGCGCAAGGTAGAGGAGGAAGATGACGATGAGTAACAATCCGTTTTTCAATGCGTTAGGTGGCGGACAGATGCCGGGGTCGATGAACGGCTTTCCTCAGCTTTTGCAGCAGTTTAAGCAATTCAAAGCGAGCTTTAAAGGTGACCCAAAAGCAGAGGTTGAGAAGATGCTGCAAAGCGGTAGACTCTCGCAGCAGCAGCTCAACCAAATCCAAGCAATGGCGAACCAATTTCAGGGGCTTTTTAAGTAATCAAAATCGTGGCCACGGTTTGATATAAATTTTTTTCAAAAGGAGTGATACTATGTCTCTTTCCTCTGACGGCACCATGCTGACTATGCCTGTGGCTCCTGCCAACACCGGCAACGGTAACGGCTTCGGCTGGGGCGGCGATGGCGCATGGTGGATCGTGCTGTTCCTCATTTTCGCGGCGTTCGGCGGCTGGGGTAACGGCTTTGGCTTCGGTGGCGGCGGCAACGGCGTGATGGACGGTTATGTTCTGACCTCTGACTTTGCCAATGTCGAGCGCAAGATCGACAGTGTAAATCAGGGACTTTGCGACGGATTTTACCAGCAGGCGCAGCTTGTCAACGGCACCAACATGGCGATGGCAAACGGCTTTGCACAGGCCGAGCTGTCCCGTAGCAACCAGCAGGCGGCGCTGATGCAGCAGCTCACCGCCATGCAGATGCAGAACCAGGAGTGCTGCTGCGAGAACCGGGCGGCTATCGCCCAGGTGCGGTACGACATGGCGACGCAGGCCTGCGACACCCGCAACACGGTCAACACCGCTGCGCGTGACATCATCGACAACCAGAACCAGAATAGCCGGGCCATCCTGGACTTCCTGACCCAGAGCAAGATGCGCGATCTGGAAAGTGCCAATCAGGAGCTGCGCCTTGCCGCTTCTCAGGCTGCGCAGAACAACTACCTGATCTCCCAGCTGCGTCCTTGCCCCACCCCAGCTTACATCACTTGTAATCCTTGGGCGGGCAGCAGCTATGGCGGATGCGGAACCGGCTGCGGCTGCTGACAACTGCATAGCACCAGCTGTTCGGAATTTCCGAACTGTTCAGCCCCGTGCTGATACTGACACCAACGCGGCGGGGCAATAGCTCCGCCGCTTATTTTAACTGAGAAAGGAATGATTTTAATGGCAGAATTTACTTCTGCGGCAATTCAGACCGTTGCTGCTGGGCAGAACGTTCCCCTGACGGAAACTGCGGTCAACAACAAGCCGTGCATCGTGCATCGAGCCGGAGCAGGTATCGTAACTTTGCGCGGGTTGACAAACCAGTGCAAGGCACGTTTTCGCGTGGCGTTTGGCGGCAACATCGCTATCCCTACCGGCGGCACGGTGGAAGCTATTACCGCCGCGCTGGCTATCAACGGTGAACCGCTGACCAGTGCCGTGGCGACCGTTACCCCCGCCGCAGTGGAAAACTATTTCAACATTTATGTCAGCGCCATTGTGGAGGTGCCGAAGGGCTGTTGCCTGACTGTGGCTATGGAGAACACCAGCACACAGGCAATCAATTTCGCTAACTCCAACTTGACCGTTGACCGCGTAAGCTGAAAGGAGTAAACTATGAGTATGAAAGCAATGTACGATTTGCGCGATATGCTTTGCAAGGAGCTTGACGAGATCGCCCACAAAGGCGAACTTGGCGCAGGTGATTTGGACATCGCGCATAAGCTGGTAAGCACCATCAAGAACATCGACAAAATTGGTCTGATGGAAGATGAAGGGTACAGCCGTGACGGCGATTATTCCCAGCGGCGTTACTCCCGCGACGGCGACTATTCCCAGCGCAGGTATTCCCGCGACAGCTACGGCGGCGGCAGCTCCTACGCACGGCGTGGCACCCATTATGTGCGCGGCCATTATAGCCGCGACGGCGCAAAAGATGACATGAAGCGCCAGCTGCAAGAGATGCTGGACAATGCCGATGATGATACCATCCGCAACGCCATTCAGCGGTGCATGGATGCCGTGGAGGGCTGAGAGGGGGTAGTTCCCCTTGATCGACGAAAAGGAACTTAAAGCCTGGATAGCCAGGCTGGAAACGGAACAGTCAAGTTGGCCGAACTACGAGAAGTTGGCCGCGCTGTACATTATACAAAACCAGCACGAAGGGCAGAGAAACCCTGCATTGGTGGCTATGTATTCCAGCGCACCGGCTCCTGATGTGGTATACGGCGACAGTGACTTTATGCAAGCGGTATCATCCCGCGCGCCGGAACAGGCGTGGGCCATAGTGGACGAGTTGATGGATGCGCTGAAAGTAACCAATGCGCGAATGTATGATAACGTGATGCGAAAGATGCGAGGATAAAGTATCCCCCGCCTGTTTTGGCGGGGGATACTCTTGTGTACTTAGTTTGCTGTAACCTAACGGTTTATATAAACTAAGTACTTACAGAAAGTCAAATTCAATCCGGCGGTCTTTGTATAGCCGGATTTCTTTTATTTTGAGTTTCCAGAAAGCCTGTTTGTTTTCTCGGGTAAGTTTTTTGTATATATCTTGCCATCCGGGAGCAAATAAAGTCGCAATTTCTTCTGGTGCGCGGGTTGGAAGTTCTGCTGAGGTAATGGCTTCTATTTGTCCGGTCAAGTCTGCGTATTTTTTTGAGTAGTCAGCTTTTGAAATCATATCCTCGATGTACAGCTCTGACAGTTTGGCAAGTTTTTTCTGAATGGTTTTTAACTGAACGTCTGCTTTTATTTTTTGCTCTTTTTTTGGCTTGGCTTGCAATCTGATCTGTATCTGCTCATCTATTGTTGACAGCAGATAATCTTCAATTTTCCATTCGACAGTAAAATTGCCATTGCTGCATCCTTTTCTCTGGGCAGACCCTTGACAATAGTAGGAGTAAGAGCACGCCCCGCTTGGACGTGGAGATGGATGCCCAGTCATTCTACGTCCACATTCTCCGCAGACTATCAGCCCAGAAAAAATATACGTTCGATTGTAAGGGGATTTTCGCGTCACCCTTGTGCGTAAGTCTTGCACACGCTGGAATTCCTGCGGTGTTAAATATGGGGGTAGTTTTATCCCGTGCCAGTCTCCCATGTATCCGGGGTTGTCCAGCATTTGACTGGCTGTTTGGTATTTAAGTTTTAATTCCGGCACTGCGTCCATCGCCTTTGTTATAGAGCCAGTTTCCAAAAATGTAGAAAAATATCTCCGTATAATCGGTTCTGTCTCTTTGTCTATAACAGCAAATTTCCCTTCGATTTTGTAGCCTTTCGGAAGATGACCGGTGCATACTTCGTTTCGATTTTTTTTTGCATCAAGCACTTTTTTTATGCGCTCACTGGCGCGGTCAGCTTCGTCCTGTGCTACGGAAAGCATAATGTTAATCTTCAACCGGCCTGCGGCTGTAGACGTGTCGTAGTCCTCATAAATCGTTTTCCACGACACGTTGTGGGCTTCAAGGATTTCTTGCACTTTGTAATACTCACCGATGTTGCGAAACCACCGGTCCAGCTTTGTGACAAGAATAATGTCTACCTCATCATGCTTTACGGCTTCCAGCAGTTGAAGCATGGCGGGACGCTTTTCAATCTTCTTTCTGGCGGAAAACCCGGCATCCTGGAAAACGCCTACCACCTTCATATTGTGGGCTTTGGCGTATTCTTCGAGGTCGTTCTGCTGATCGTGAATAGACAGGCCAAACTTTTTCTGTTCTTCTGTGGACACACGCGGGTATAATGCTGCCCGCAATACTGCAATCATTCTTCATCTCCTCCCTTATCTGGCGACAATGTATACTTTTTTGCATAGCGAAAATGCATCATCAAAATAGCGGCAAAAAAGCCAATACCAACTGCAAGCAGCAAAAAGACAATCCATGCGAATATGCTGGCCTCTCCGCCCTGAATAAGCCCCTGGTGGGGGATACGGTAGTCAAAAAAGATATATCCCACGATAACAGCCATAAATATGGCGCACAAAAACGTAAGGCCATAAATAGCAAATTTTGTGTCCCGCGATTTCTTGCGGTGGTAGTTAATGGTTTTTGCCATCTGCTCCATGCCGCCCTCAAGATGGGCTATCTGCACATCGGCATCATGCAGCTGCTTTTGGTGCGCCAGCTTTTCGTTGGCTTGTGCTAACTTATCTTCCGTTGTCATTTCTTTTTCAATCCCGAAATATTCATCCATTGAAACGCCAAGCGCGGCACAAATTAAACCCATTTTGTACACGCTCGGCTCCTTTGATGACGCGGAGAAAAAATTGCTTATGGTTGATGCTGAAATGTCCGTCATGTCGGACAAATCTTGTATAGTTAAATTCTGTCGGTCTTTTGCATCTTTGCACAAATCCTGTAATGTTTTTACCATTTTCCCCTTTTACTCCTTTTTCGGGCAGGAAAATTCCAATTCTGGTTTGCCGCAAACGGTAATTATCCGAATTTGGTATTGCCCTGCCAAACCCTTATTTGTTAGTGTGAACGTGCAGCCGGAAAGCCAGGAGGCCACCGGCGAGAATAGCCCCGCTGTCCGTTGCGGGAGCAGCGGGGCTATTTAACAAAGACCCACATATAAACACTTCCCCCTGAAATATTTTTTAATTTGTTGCCCATTTGTGGGCAACAAACAGCTTGTGCGTAACTACAAGTGTACTAACTTAGTTGTACACCGAGAAAATAATATGTCAAATTAAGAAAGGGGAGAGAAATGAGTTATTGTACAAATGCCAACGTCTGGGGTATAATAAAAACAGATGCATTGGCGCAATGTGATATTGAAACGTTGCGGAGAATAGCCCTTAAAAAAATCGACCAGCTTTCCGATGAGGACTGCGCTGATATTATGAGTACGTTAAAAGAAAGAGGTGTGCTATGAGCAAAGACTACGAGATTTACATTGATAGGCTGGCTGAAAACAGCATTATCATGAAAGGCCAGATCAACGATGTTGTGTTTGGCCTAAAGGGAATTACAGACAAACTTGATACGCTGATCGCGCTCAAGCAAGTTGAATTATCACTCCTGCAACAGCAGCGATTGCCGCAACAGCCGAAAGAACAGTTGTAATAATAAACCGTGTTTTCTCGCGGCGTTCCTTGTCGGCTTTTTCTTTGCGCTCTTGTTCCTTGTCTTTCCGTTCCGCTTCTGTTCGCAGCCAGTCTTGCGGATCAGTAGGATATAGTGTAGGCATTACTCCAGCTCCTGTAGTTTCTTCGTGGCTTCGTTGATAAGAGCCAACAACGCCGCACGATCATTTGTAGCTTTAATAAAGTTTGATGCAGCTTCTTTTGAGCCCTCGCCCTTTGCGGCGGGGGCTTTTTTTGCGCCCTCCGGCGGCAGGACGGGCAGTTCATCCCCGTCCAGCTCCGCGAGCGTGATGCCGAAATGATCTGCTATCTTCTGGCGCGTCTTTTTGTGGGGGACATTTCCTCCGTCAAGCCAATTTTTTACAGATGACTGACTACACTCCAACTTTTTTGCAAGTTGGTAGTTTGTAAATCCAATCGTATCTTTTATATACTTCAAGTTTGTAGCAAAAGACACAAAAATAGCCCTCCAAGTTTGTACAATATAATGCTTCAAGTTGTATTGACATATACTGCAAGTTGGAGTATTATAATACTCGTGGACAGCCAATACGAAGCTGCACCACCCCGATAAATAGGGCTGGCGTGATAGGAAAGTTTGTAGCAAAACCAAACTACCACAAATACTCTAATTTGTCAAGAAAATAATCTAACTTTGGAGGTGATATTTTGGGATTTGGTGAAAACCTCGCACGGTTGCAGGAGGAACACGGCGAGACTAGTTACCGACTGGCAAAGGCTATCGGCGTACATCAGACGTCCATTACGAACTGGAAGAACGGCATCAAGCCGCACCCGAAGCACGCGAAGCTGGTAGCGAAGCACTACGGCGTGAAGGTGGAGGAGCTTATGGGGACGATGCCGCAGGGGTAAGAAAAAGCCCCGCCCAGTGGTTGCGGCACTGGACAGGGCATCTCCGAAACATCTACCAAAATGTTCTGCGGATAGTATATCACAACCGCAGAGGAAAGGCAAGAGATTATGACGTGTGCTGAAATCGCCGTGATGTTATGGGCACGGCAGAACGGAATGGAAATTATCGAGGTCGAGTACATTCGACAGGAGGAAACGAAATGACATGGTTTGCATGGGCGCTGGCGTTTATCGGCGCGGCGTGGCTGAGCTGGGCCATCGTCAAGGGCGTGGAGGCGCTGGGGCGATGAGAGAGCGGAACAGGCGGGCGCGGGAATACTCCCGGATGTGCCGCACCAGGAGATGGTGCAGGCGTATGTGGGTAGTGGCAATCGTCCTGTGGGTGATGCTGCTGGTGC
>ERZ1026894.2131-NODE-2131-length-10532-cov-15.812924_pt1 | contig 10532 bp, 16 predicted proteins | sample MGYA00380177_ERZ1026894 | MGnify/ENA primary metagenome ERZ1026894 (study PRJEB33269, sample SAMEA4719813) | human gut metagenome | biome: human-associated habitat; feature: organic feature; material: feces | place: Cameroon | collected 2013-10 ... | reverse complement strand
AAAAAAGACAGCCTAAGCTGTCTTGGTTTCGTCTGGTTTGACCTTGATTAATAAGCCTTTTATTTATGCTTTGTATGGCAAAGATAGAAAATTCTTTAACAGATTTTTTGAACATATTTTCATCTTTGCTGGCTTTCTGACTACTTCTATTTCCATTCTTTACTCTATTCAGGATAAAGATTTTATTAAAATAGCAAAAACATCTGGAGCTTATCAAGATTTGTTAAAGCTGATCTATAAGACCATTGGATGGTGTGTTCTTTCAATTGTTGCAGTTATAATTGCGAAATTAATAACAGCAGATTCTGTTAAGCTTATACCTTTAAGTATTTGCTTTGGTGCTTTATCCGCTGTTATCTTGGCTGGTTTCTTATTTATAAAGCTCATGTGTCTTAACAAATAAGGCAATATCACTACCGCCTAATTCCTAACCAAGAACTTTCTTTAGTATGTAAGCTGAGACTTTTAATCCCTCAGCTTGTGCCTTTGATTTAATGAGTTCGTTTTCCTCATCAGTACACAAGATCACAATACGATTACTCTTTTTAAGCTCCTCGTCTTTTCTATAACCAACCTTACGACCTGCACCTTCTCTTTTTCCGCCTCTCATATTAGTTTACCAACCAATCAATAAATCTAATAATATTGGATATAAAGCTGACGATACAAACAGCCCAAAGTAAGTAATAAGTAATTTTTTCTTCTTTAGTCATCATATTTTTGCTATCCTATACGCAAGCCCCAAGGCTGTAACCTTGAGGCTTCTACTTAGTTATTTAAAAATCTTAATAGTTCGTTGATAAAATCGAGGATTGCAGTCACTAGAAGAATCAACTCTATTAAGTGTTTTTTATAAAACGTAGGAATTTACGTTTTTTCTTTTTCATATCAACTTCCTATGCCTATTATTATACTAAATTAGATTATTTATTGCAAGTAATAATCTATAAATATAGTAAGAAACATAGGAGCGATATAACTAAAAAAGGCAGTATCTCTACTGCCTTTTCTGCTAGTTTCTTGTTACAAGTTCATTTTTATGAATTTTAACTGTATTAAACCTCTTTAACTTCTGAACGCTAATGTCAGCTGCGGTTGCAGCATCAAAGATCTTTCCTATAGGTATTTCTCTTAACTGTTGTTTCAGTTCATCAGCCTGAACTTCTATTTTACGAAGAAGTTCGTATGTTTTTAGTAAGCCTGGTCTAAAAAGCTGATGATAGTGAACAAGAAACTCCACTGCTTCAGCTTCACTTTCAGTGAAAGTGACATAATCCTTTGGTAAGTCACTTGCTTTGATAGAGTGTATAGCAATCATATAGCCCTGGTTATATGCACGACTAGCGATATTACAAAATGAACTCATAGCTGATTCATTAAGACCATACTTGATACATTGATCTGTAATTTCTGTAATGAACCAAGTATTATAAGGTTTAATTGACTCAAGCTCTTTTTTCAGGTTGAATGAACCGTTCTTTCTTATTTCTGGAAGCACTTCATTACAAATCCACTGTCTGAACTCACGGGCAACCTTAGAGTTAGATCTCATCATTACGAAGTATAACTGTGGCTCGGTGATCATGGTGCAGTCTTGGTCACGTCCCAAGCTATCTTTTAGGTGGCATGAATTTAATTCACCCCATCCAAATTCTTCTTTTATCTGATTAGCTGTCTTAGCTGGTGTTGACAAGTTAAGTGATGCACATACATCTGCCAGGCAAAAGAGCACTTCACCTTTATCGTTCTGTTCTACACGGATGTTTGAGTCATGGAAATTGTAAGAAGTTAGATTTGTGTTAGACATGATAATGTCTCCTTTTGGTTTTATTTTTGATTCAACCCTTTTTTGAAGAGGGTCGGTGGTGCTCAAAAACCTGCCAAAAGATCAGGCGGTGCTTATTCAGTATATTCACACCACACCACCATAGAGCAGATACAATAAGTCTAAGCTTATTATATGTAATATGGTGAGATTGACGTGTGTCGCCAAGTCTGCGCTTTTGGTTGTCGTGTTTTTGAGGCACGGTAGGGAAGTCCCTACATCGGCGATAATAGCGCAGTTACAGATAGAAGTCAAATTAGGAGATTTTTGAAATTTCTTGTATGTTAAGTCTTATCGGAACTCCTTCTTCATTAACTATAAGTTGACCATTGACTTTTAATTTATCATTGGTACTTCTGTTAGCGAAAGAATCCAGATAATCATTGTTTAGTGTAAAAAACTTCAAGTCGGTTATAGTTGCTGGAATGATAATTTCTTTTGAGCTTATAGGGTCAGTGTAAATGACAGTACATGATCCATTTTTTTTATCTAATTTACGGAGTTCAATTGTACAGTTAGTAACATCTACTATTTCACTCTGTTTGATAAATAACTCTTTTGTCTCACTGTCAGCGCTAAATATAACTTTTTTATCCAACAAACCTTCAATAACTTCACATTCAGTATTAACAGGATTTAAAAAACTTCTTCCCGATGAGTTTAATTTTTTTAAGTGTAAGTTAAATTCGTCAGCTTGCTTTTGACTTGTAGCTTTAATTTCATTTATTTGGTCGTTGCTATATTGGAGAGCTTTATATGCTCCTTCAATAATTTCAGACTGCCTTTTAATTAGTTCGTCTTTATTATCCATCCTTTTATTGATATCTGATAATTGGTCTTTTAGATGTTTGCATTCCAATGACAGCCTTTCAATTTCTACTTCTGGAGAAGTGATCTGTTTCGACTCTCTATTAGATAAAAATCTCCCCAGAAAAAAGCTTAATAGTGCGGTTCCTGCACCATCAAAAAGACCGAGATCTTTGACATAAACCCAAACAGTTGTGATTATAGAACCTTTTGTTAATTCAGCTTTGGTAGTTACTTTAACATTTGAGCTTTTGGGGTCTATTTTTCCGTGTACAGACAAATTAGTCAAACCAATTAACACCTTAGCTAAGCCTTGCCAAGACTTAGCTAAAGAAGCCAATTCCATTTCATTATCATTGTTAAATAACCTGTCGTAATGGATAGTTAACTTCAAAAATTCCTGATTTTTCTTAACCATTGGATTAAAGTCCCAATTAAATTCAAAATCAAAAGTCGTCATAATAAACACTCAACAAGCTAATTAATACAATTAATCAAAAATATCCACCAAACAAAACAGGCTGTTTTGTGCTAGCAATCACTAAATATTTAAAATTTTAACTACCAAGCAAACAGCTTAAAACTAACTTCGCCATTACTCATCTTTAACCTCCACCCCAAAAGGGAACCATTCACCAGCGAGCTTAATATCAAAAGTCTTAACCAGGTATTTAGGAGTAAAACTATTTATAAAGAGTAATCTATTAGTTTTTGTATCTACTTCTAAATTTGTGATTGTAATCTGCTTAGTAATATTAGGTTTAGCCTTGTATCTAAGATATAAACCACTGCCAACGAAACAATAATGCTTTACACTATCTTTAGCTAAAAGTTCATCAACTTCTGCTATAGTTCTAAAAGGTCGATATCTATAAGTAACTTTTGTCTCTGTAGGCTCTGTTTTCTTTACTTTTTCTAATGGTAAAAAGTAGGTATAGTAACCACAGTAGTCATAACTACAACCAACCATAAAACGATAAATGTCACGACTTTTATTGATCGTATATAATGTATCAATATGACTTTTATTTTCGATGTAATCATCTAATTTTTCTATATGGTCTGCATAGTATCCCTTTTTGCCTATATATGCCTTTGCCTGTTCAGCGTCATCGAAACCAAACACATCTTCAATATCAAAATTCTTAAACTTCATCTTTTACCCCTTAATCTGTTTCTCTTTCTGATCAGCATAATTACTCTCCAGTACTGCCAAATCCATCATCACCACGATGAGTATCAACACCAATAACCTTACCTTCAACCATCTTTATTTGTGGTAAAGGCAAAATCACCAACTGAGCAATGCGATTACCCTTAAATATCTTTGTTACATTAAAAGGCTCTAATACAACTCTGATTGAACCTGTATAACCAGCATCAACAACGCCAATAGGTGTACCAATGCCTTTAACATTGAATGAAGAACGTGGGCATAAGAGACCTACATAACCTTCAGGAATTAACACATGCACACCTGTATCAATGGTATTAGCCACGTTAGGCTCTAAAACCAGATCTTCTTTACAGGCAAGATCAAAGCCTGCATCGCTGTCATGTGCTCGCATTGGAGCGCAAGCACCTTCATCTAATTCATATTTAATCAACATGTTGTATCTTTCCTTCATTAACCAACTCTGAAATTCTGCTTACAGTGAAACCTCTTTGATCTTTTAAGAACATGAACTGACTTAAACGGATCTTGTAAAAAGAACAGAAAGCATCAGCTGATTCAAATACACGACCGTCACAGTCAACATAAGTCATAGTTGTTTTCTTGGTTAAATCACGTTCAGTTCTTTTACTGTCTTTTATCTGCTTTCCTACCTTGATACTCTGGGCAAATGAATTACTGTGCCATTTGTCATTACTCTTCTTTGTTTCGACCTGCTTTACCTTAGTACGACCTGACATTGTTTCTAGCTTAATCTTGTAGTCTTCCTCTGCGTTTTTAAGTGCCAGGTCGTAAGGTAAGTCATAATCTTTCATGTACTCATAACAAACAGCTCCGATATACTTTTCACGGTTCTTTACAAGTTCAGAAACGCTTTTGTAATGAATAAACATAGCAGTACCTTTTAAGCAGCGAACTCTAATAACTTCTGTCTGAACTGCTCACGCTCTTCAAAGTCCTCATCAAGCTTTAAAGATTTAACAAAAGTAAGCTCTTTAAATGCGTTGATAAGTTTTTCTAAATTTCTTAAAGCCTCACCATTGTTACAAGCTTTATCTTTCAGTTCGTAACGAACAATGTGAGCTAAAGATGTATCATCCAAATCTCCAATGATTGATGCGATAAAATCATCAGCAAAGCCCAGAGCCTGTAATACAAGAACACCATCAAAAACGTTATTACCAAAGAGGTTAAAAGATTTGGGATTTAACTTTGGCAGTTTTGTTTGCACTGTCTGTTCAATAGATACTGTCTCCTCTGTCTTAGTTGCAACTGTTTCTTTACTCTCTTCTTGTGTCTTCTTAATGTCTTCATTCTTATTAACTTTTAAAGGTGTGGTTAATGCCTTCTCCATACTCCAGTGATATCTATTAACTCGATTGTCATAAATCTTTGAAGGGATATGGTGAAACTCGCACATATCTTTAATTGACTTAAACTCATTACCAAAAGGATCTGTTACTTTCATCTCTAATCTCCCCAAAATTTGTCTGACTGTTCCTGTTGTTTAGCAAAATAAGCATCTGCGTAGCTGTCATCGCAAACTTCATCATCAGGATCGTAATCGTCATACTCACGATCATCTTCTTCGTATTCCTCATCATCCTCATCAGGTACTTCAACCCAATCGTCAGGTTCAGAAATACTTTCACTGCCTGCACGACCTCTATATTCCAAATGCATAGTTACTCCTGTAATTTTTCAATCTCATCTTCGTGCTTGAAGTACCACTGCAGTGCATACTTCTTACACATCAGCTTAAATTCATGGTTACTGATACCAAGCTCACTGACCATGACATCTACACTGTCGCCGTTAAATTCCAAACTTTGCAGCAATTCAGTAAATGTCATGCCCAGAGGCTTAACAATTCTTTTAAAGAGCTCATCAATGTTCTCATCTACACTCTGATAAACTCTTTTATTGCTCTTATAAAATCTTTCAATCTCTTCTGTTGTCCATCCTTCACGCAATCTTTTCTTTGCCGTGTTACGTGATATTCCTGTTGCCTTACATAAGGCTTTTAAACTCATAGCACCCTCACGACTGATTTAAATACACACAATAAATCAGGACCAAAGAAACGCTGTCTTCTTCCAAATGTCATGACTCTGACCCCTCTTAACCTATTTTTTCTTTTTAAAAGCTGAAACATTGCTGTTGATATACCTAAAAGAGATGCTGCATCCTGAGCTGATACCCAGTTCTTAATGTTAGAAACTTCAATTTCAGTGGCATTGAGTGCTAAAGGCTGTTCCCTTTCTTCTTTCTTTAACACTTCATACTCTTTAATCTCTTCATCTGTTGGTATGTGACCTATCATCATCGGTTTTGCCATAACCAGCTCCTATGCTTCAACAGCAATTGAAGATCCGAACTTTTCACCTTCTTTGTCGTATTTGTTCTGAACTTTCTGAAACAGGCTGAAGAACAGTGATACGTGTTGTTTGCATTTTCTTAAAGTTGATGCTTTGATGTATAAAACTATCCTTTCTAAGTTCTCATCAAATACCTTGAAAGTAACATTACCTGAAATGCCACTGAATCTAATCATGTCGTCAAATACAGATGCCCAGTTAGCATCACTTGATAGAGTTTCAAGTGTTTCGTCTTCATTGATAATGCTTACTGTGAAACGGTGTTTAAATAAGTCAGTTTTCATTTTTCAATCTCTCTAAAAAAGGCGGTGCGAAGTAGAGACACCGCCAATACTCACCTTTGACTACTTTTTTTTTATTAGAATGGAAGGTCATCATCCGCCTTCTGTACAATAGCCCCTTGTAATGCGTTCATCTGCTGTACCTGCTGAACTACACCTTGTGGAGCCTGTCTTACAGGTGGTTGCTGTACATAACCTTGTTGCATCTGCTGTACTGGCTGTTGCTGATAACCTGTTTGAGGTTGTGCTGCATAAACAGGTGCACCCTGCTGTACATAACCTTGCTGCATTGGCTGAGCATATTGCTGTCCGTAAGCCTGTGCCTGCTGTTGCTGTTTCTGAGGTGGTACATAGTCAGGGCGAGCAAGAGTTTTGTTATTGTCAGGATCTAAGTAATTCTGTTTGTTGTTACAGAAAGCATTCCATGCGTTCAGATGTTTAGAAGCTGGTAGATTTGCATTAAACTCAGCAGCACTCTGACCTGTTTTAGATACAAAGCCAAGATTTTCAAATATAGGATTACCTTTATCGCTGTAACCTGTAAATCTGAGCATTGCTACAACTTTCTTACCCTGAAACTGCTTGTACTCTTCAATGCAGTAGTCACCAGAGCCATCTTTCTTTGTTCCCCTCTTTTCTACATAGTCATCTAAAATGATGTTGCCCTCAGCATCAAACTGCTTTGTAAAGAACAGCAGATCTTGAAGTTCCTGTGAAGTTGCTGACAGAAAAACTGAGAATGAAAGTGAACGTAGTGGCTCATTGGTTACAGTGTTAAGCACCACCGCATTGATGATGATCTGCTCGTAAGTCTTACCATTCTTCTTTGATACATCCTTTTTGTGAGTTGCCTGAGCAATCTGTAAAGGGAAAATACCTGAAGTATCAAGTGGAGCAAAATTAGCTGTGTTAATGTTGTTGCCTAAGTTGTCCTGTGGCTTTTTACCGAAATTAATCATTTAAAAATCTCCTAATAAGCGAATGGTGGTTCTTTTGGTTCTGAAAACTGTTCAAGTTCTGCTTCTGCATTCTGTACAGGCTCTTTTTGAGCTGAAGCTTTCTTCTTTCTTGGTTTAACTGCAGTTGCTACTGCAGGGTTAATTTCAGCCTGTGGCAGTTCAGCTTTACTCTCTACCACTGTCTGTACTGGAGTTTCTCCGTATGTCTGTGCATCCTTAATTTCTTCAACTGAAGGTAAGCCTAAAAGCACATCAGGATAAGCAGCATCACATGCACGTGCTACAGCTCTGGTCATACACATTCCTCTAAAATCCTGAGCCCATGGTGTAGGTGCACCTTTAGCTGTAACAGCACCGTGAACAATTCCATCAGGTGTCTTAAACGCTTTACGCATTGATATAGCTTCATCAGCACCAAATGAACGTTCAATACGCTGACCGTTACGGTTAATAACTACGGTTGCTCTTAAAGTTTTCTGATCCCAGTCTTCTTTCTCAAAAACACCACCGGCACGAAGAACTAAAGCTCTCTTAGCCTTTGTGTATAAAGCTGGCTGTGTAGCACCAGGCAAAATATAAAGGGCGCTTAATGTCTGCATAAAGGTGAAGCCCAGCTCTTTACCTGTCAGCATCATTAAATAAACTTCTGCTGTATGGTCAGCTGTAGCTGTAGAGCGAATTGACTCAGGAATTAAATTTGAGCGTGAAATCTTGTTGCAAAAATCCCAAGCCTTATCGTTAATCTCAGGGTAATCAACCTCTTTTACAGGTAATGGGGCACTTCCTCTAACAGTTAAAGGCTCATTGATCATTGGTTCAGCATTTACAACTGGTGCTACAGGTTCAATCTGAGCGTGCACTTCATTTTCTACTGGTGTTGCCACCTGCTGAACGTTAGCGCTTAATTGAGGCGCATCAAATTTCATTGGCATAATCTGTCACTCCTAAAGATAAATTCTTAATGCTCTTGCAGTAGGGTTGGTTTGAACATACTGGTTGTAAAGAGTAGGGTTCTTAGCTTCAAAAAGCTTTGCGTTAAAGGCAGTACGAACACTTGATTTAAAGGTGAAAGCTGTCTTTTTCTTTCCATCCTCTGTCATGTATGTCATCTTGGTGTAGTCAGCTATTTCATTGCATAAGCTGTTTTCAAGCTCTTCTTGTTTAGCTTCAAGAGTTTTAATCTCAGCTTTAACCTTATTGATTTGCTTTAGCTGCTCTAAAATCTCAGGTGTTGCTTCACCTTCTTTGCCTTTAACTAATGACTCAGCTTTCAAATCACTCATGCTCTTAGCAGGTGCTACATCCTGAAGTACATTTACTGTCCAGAAGTGATAAGCAGCATTAAAGAGTTTCTTGTGATATTCACGATCTGCATGAACTCTGTAGAATCTCAAATCTTTATTACCGATAAGAACACCTACATCCCACCATTCAAGACCTGACACCATCAAGTAGTACTGAACCTGTGCCCAGTACTCAGGGTTAATCTCATCTGATTCACGAACTAAGATTGTGCCGTCATATAAGCTAGGCTTCCCCCATTCAGTACGCTCATATGTGTTACCGTCTTTATCAGTTAGAAGGACTTTTTCATTACGTTCGGCCGTCTTGCACTCCAAACCTCCTAACAGCGCGCCGCCTTCATCAATTGGCTTGTCGTACACAAGACGGTCAAAGTTACCCACGATGAATGGATAATCTTTCATTGCTACACTCTCAGCTTCATATACGGTGTAGCCTGTCTGTTTCTCGTATCTATCTGCTACAACACTCTCTAGAGCGTGACCTGTAGCAAATGGTAAGTAATCTTTGTCACGAGCAATCTCTTCTGGTGTCTTTCTAAAGGTTTTATCTCTCCACACCTTGTATGCAGATCCCCATTTAGATTCGCCCATAAGCTTCGGCATATCTGAACCACCAATGCCGAACATACGTGAGGTAGTGAAGCGGTCATCATCTGTCTCACACTTGTCTAAAAGTTCGTAAATGTAAGCGTTGCGCTTTGCCTGTAACTCTTCTAACTCAGGTGCTAATGTCATAATTTAAACCTCGTAAATCTCGTACAATGTGAACCAAAAGGCTAACAGTCCCATAGTGATGATTAAATCAATCGCTATGCGTTTAGCTTGCCTTAGCTTCTGTTGGTAACTTGGTGTCTTTAACATTCTTTAAAAGCTCCTCTAGTAGGTCGTCTGAGGTTGCGTTATCTTTGATGGATACACGCTGATTAGCCTCATCTACAGCTCTTAAAAAGCTTGCAATAGCTTCACCTGCTGTTTTCAGATTGTTGTTTGTTTCCTTACAGAACTTGGCTTTAGTAAGCATGAACTGACGTATCAAAGCTGTAGCAAGTTTCTGTACGACAAGCTTTTTAGAAACCTGAAAGATGATCTTCAAGAGGTTGATATAGCCATTTACAACCTGCTCTGTAGGTGCGTTGTCCCAGTGGAATGAAATCAAATCTTTTAGACGTATAACCGCCATGCTTTCATCGTTTTTATCTGAGGTTGAGACAACAAATTCGTGTGTATCTAATTCGTAGAAGTTACTTACGATGCGGTCTTTAGTTCTACCATCAAGAACAGTAATGCATTCATACTGTAGCTTTGTTGCTACCTTCTTATAGATTGGTTGCAGATATGGAGGTAATTCAGAGACAACCTGTTCTTCTAGTGGCTTTACCTCAGTAGCAGTCTCTGCTTCAACCTTAACAGGTTCAGATTCAACCTTAACTTTCTTAGCCTTTTCTTTCTTAGGAACAGGCTTAGCTTCAGCAGGTTCTGCTACAGTCATTTGCTCAATAGCAGAGGTCATTAGAGCTTTTGAAATCTGAGAGTAAAGATCACCTTCTCTTTCTACAAGCTCATGCTTTTTCTTCTTAGTTTCGTCATTTAAAGTGATAGAAGAAACGTTTAGATACTTAGAAGCTAACTTGGTCGCACTTTCAACTTCATTGTTAAAAGCTACAAGTGCTGCACCAGCTTCAAGGTAGTCGTTCTTTAAGTCGTCTGATATTGTGAGTGTTAGTTGCATAATTATTTACCTACATTCAATTATTATTTAATTGTTATGTAAATAATAAATTATGCTTTACTTATATTCAATAAT
>ERZ1026894.2130-NODE-2130-length-10534-cov-4.878233_pt1 | contig 10534 bp, 8 predicted proteins | sample MGYA00380177_ERZ1026894 | MGnify/ENA primary metagenome ERZ1026894 (study PRJEB33269, sample SAMEA4719813) | human gut metagenome | biome: human-associated habitat; feature: organic feature; material: feces | place: Cameroon | collected 2013-10 ... | reverse complement strand
CTTGTGAACATAAATGCAAATTTGCAATCCAAATAAACGTGACTAAACAGACGAAAAAAATTTGGGTTAAAAATGGAAAATTGTAGTTGACAAGACGATTATATTGTTATACAATAACAAGCGTAAAGGGTGTAGTGCCCTCAAAAAGGAAAGACAAATGCCAAAATTTATGCTCGGAAACGCTCGTCATCAACTCGACGAGAGAAATAGGTTCAGGATTCCCGTCAAGTTCCGCGAAGGGCTTGGCTCAAATCCGTATTACCTTCCCGGCAGAAACGGCTGTTTGTATATCGTTCCCGAAGAGAGATTCGAAGAAATGTTCGCACCGTTCATCAATCAGAATCCCTACACATCGGATACGGACGAATTTACCTCGACGGTGTTTTCTTTCAGCGGCCCGCTCGAAGAGGACGCGCAGGGCAGAGTTTCTTTGGACAAGAACATCAAAGAGAAATTCGGCATCGACAAAGAAATGGTTTTCGTCGGCAAGGCGACATATCTCGAAGTTTGGCCGGCGGAGGCATGGGACGCAAGATACGGCGTACTCGATCCGGGCAAGATCGACAAGATGATTCAAGACCTCAAAAAATACGGGGTGTAAAGATGGAATTCGCACACGTTCCGGTGATGCTTGGCGAGTGCCTTGACGGATTGAAAATCAAAAGCGACGGGATTTATGTGGACGGTACTGTCGGCGGCGCGGGACACTCGGTTGAGATTGCCAAAAGACTGGGCGAGGGCGGAAGACTTATTGCGGTTGACCGCGACAGCGACGCTCTCGAAGCGGCAGGCAGAAGACTTGCTCCTTACAAAGATAAAGTGACGTTTGTTCACGACGACTACAAGAACCTCATGTCCGAACTCGATATGCTCGGAATCGGCGAGGTGGACGGAATTCTTCTCGACCTGGGTGTGAGCAGCTATCAACTCGACAACGCCGAGAGAGGATTCAGTTATATGAAAGACGCACCGCTGGATATGCGTATGGATAGGGAACAACCCTTGACGGCATACGATGTGGTAAACAAATACGACGAAAGAGAGATTGCAAATATTCTCTTCGATTACGGTGAAGAAAAACTTGCAAGAGTCATTGCAAAAAACATCGTGACAAAGAGAGCGCAAAAGCCTGTCGAAACTACGCTCGAACTTGCAAAGATAGTCGAAGACAGTTATCCAGCAAAGACGAGATGGAAGTTCGGACACCCTGCAAAACGCACGTTTCAAGCGATAAGGATTGCCGTCAACGGCGAACTCAATGCGCTTGACGAAGCGATTACGGCGATGGCAAGACGGTTGAAAAAGGGCGGTAGAATGGCGGTTATAACCTTTCATTCGCTCGAAGACAGAATCGTCAAATCCGCGTTCAGAGAACTAAATCTCGCATGCACGTGTCCGCCGGACTTCCCGGTGTGCGTGTGCGGCAAGGTTCAGGAAGTTGAGCTTGTAAACAAAAAGCCGATTGTCGCAAGCGAAGAGGAGCAGAGAAACAATCCTCGTTCGCAAAGCGCAAAACTCAGAATCGTCGAAAGGCTTTGAGCGTAAAAAACAAACAGAAAAAACAAAACGTAAAACAAAAAAATATAAAGAAGGGAAAATCGAGATTCTAATAGGGGCAAAAATAGAATATCGATAATCTAAAAAGGGGCACGTTATGGCAATCACATTGGACGAATTGTTGGGTAGAAATACAAAAGAGGCGACGCAAAACAACGTCACCGGTTTTCCTTCATACGAAGATTTCAAAACTTCGCGCATGAATCAACCTGCATCGTATCAACCGGTGCAGAACGTGCGTTACAATTTCGATATGGCACCCGCAAGAGAAGTGCGTTCTGCCGAAAGCGTAAGAAACTATGAAGCGTCTCGTCCGTATGTCGCTCCTCAATCGAGCGAATATCAAACGAGAGAATATCCCTTCTACGACACCATGCAACAAAGAGCGCAACAATATGCGCCCGTACAATATCAGCAACCGGTTGAATATCAGGCTCCGACGCAAACTTACGATCAGGTACAATATGCCGAGCCTCAAGTTCAACGCGTGCAACAATCACCCGCTCACGAAAGTTTCTATGAGTTTACGGCGCAGGATACCGAAAGAGCAAGCGATCAGGAACTTTACGCAAGACTTTCGCACTCCAACATGAGCAGCGCTCCCGTCTTTGAGGACAGTGCGGTGCAAACCGTTCAACGCACGGGACTTTTTGCTCGCAAGGCGCAAAAAACTCAGGATGTAAGCGAACAAAAACAACGCGCACGTCTCAACACCAAAGGCAAAATCATACTCGGCGTATATCTTGCGGTAATTGCGCTCGTTGCGTCGCTCATCATCGTAAACGCAACCAAAATCAATCAAGGCAAAGCTTTGACTCCGACTTCCGAGGTGAAAGCAGCTGCACAAGCGAATAATACGGAATCTTTTGAAATAGATTCTAAATATGAAGTTCGCATCTGAAAAACAGACAAAACCCAATCTTCTTTATAATCCAACAAAAAGGCTGTCGGCAATACTATTGCTGATGGTCTTTTTGTTTTCGGCGATTTTCGCAAAGATGTTTGTCGTCATCGTTGTAGAGGGCGAATCTTTGCAAGTAAAGGCTGTCGATCAATGGCTTCGCGATGTCCCCACAGACGCACCGAGGGGCAACATTGTGGATAAAAACGGAAAAATCCTTGCGTCTACCGCAACGAGATATAATTTGTACGTAAGACCGAGCAACACACCAGACAAAGAGGGCGTTGCAAAACTTTTGTGCGAGGTGTTCGGTTATGAATATCAAAGCACGCTATCAAAAATTTCCAAACGCACGAGCGAAGTTACGGTCGCCACAAAAGTCACGAAAGAGCAATTGAACATAGTGTACGCATCGGGACTTAAAGGCATTTATTATTCGGAGGACAATTTCCGTTATTATCCGTACGGCGACTTTATGACGCAGGTACTTGGTTTTTGTTCGAGCGACGGATTCGGTCAGACGGGACTGGAATCGTATTACGACAAATATCTGACGGGAATAAACGGCAAGATTCTGACGGAAACCGACCTTGTCGGGCGTTCGCTCGACGGCGGTTTGAGTTATTATCTTCCGTCCGTATCGGGACTTGACTTAAAAACGACGCTTGACGCCGGCATACAAAGTATAGTCGAAGGTGCGGTGCGCAATGCCGTTGCCAAATTCAACCCCAAAGGCGTTGCGTGTATAGTGATGGATTATTCCACGGGCGGAATCGCGGCACTTTGCGAATATCCGTCGTTTGATTTGAACAACGTTCCTCGCAACGATTTGACAACGCTTTTCGAGTCGTCTAAAAGCAAAATCATTTCAACGGTATACGAACCCGGTTCGACTTTCAAAATCCTTACGTCCGCGGCGGCGTTGGATTCGGGAAAGGTTCACACAAGCGATAGATTTTATTGCGCAGGCTCAAAAGTCGTGGACGGCAAAAAAATCAGGTGCTGGAAGTCGAAAGGTCACGGTTCGATAGATTTCGGTCAGGGCGTCGAGTCAAGCTGCAACTGCGTGTTTATGGAATGCGCCTTGCGAATGGGGACGAACAGCTTTTACGATTATATGTCGGCGTTCGGACTTTCAAGCAAGACAGGCGTGGATATGACGGGGGAAACGAGCGGAATATTCATTGCGCGCAATCTTGTCAAAAACGTCGACTTGGCGCGCATAGGATTCGGACAAGCGGTTGCCGTAACTCCGATAGGATTGCTTGCGGCGACGTCGAGCGTTGTAAACGGCGGGGTAAAAGTCACGCCGCACGTAATGAACGAAATTAAATCGGCAAACGGCACCGTGGCGAGTTACGGAATATCCGGCGGCGAAAGGATTATATCAGAGCAGACGTCAAAAACCATGTGCGAATTGTTGCAAAGAGTCGTTACCACGGGGAGCGGCAAGGGGGCGTATGTCCCCGGATATAAAATTCTCGGCAAAACGGGTACGGCGCAAAAATACGAAAACGGACAAATCGCAAGAGGAAAATATATCTCGTCGTTTCTCGGTTTTTCGGTGAGCGAGGGAGCAAATTACGGCGTGCTTTTCATCGTTGACGAACCGAAAGGGTATATGTATTACGGCTCGCTCGTGGCGGCTCCGATGGTCGGCGACATTTTTGAGAGTATGTTTGCGTATTTGGGGACAGAGCCACGTTACACGGGGCAGGAGGAGTCGATAATCGGCAAGGAATTTATTTTGCCGTCTTTTGAAGGGCTAAGTCTAATCGAGGCAAAAAATCAATTGAGAAAGCTGGGTTTATACGTTGAAACGGACGGCGACGGAGATGTCGTAAAGGGACAATATCCGCTTGCCGGCGTAAAGGTCGACAAGAGAAACACGGTGCTTTTGCTCACTTGACAATCGTTATATATACGATAAAGTTTTTATAAATTACCGTGAAAAGATTTTCCGTTTGTGTCTAAGATTGCGGTTGGGTTGATAATGTTTTCTACACTCATTATTATGAGTGTATCAACCCTTGGAGGACGCAACTTATGAAACTTGAAAACTTGCTTTACGGCGTAGAAATCCAAAAGACAAATTTAGACTTGAACACAGAAATCAAAGAGATAAAAATCGATTCGAGAAAGGTTGAGGACGGCGATTTGTTCGTATGTCTGGAAGGCGTCAACGATGACGGCAACAATCATCTTTGCGAGATTGGCGCGGATTTTGTCGCTCTCACCGAAAAAGAGTGGCACGGCGGCAAATACGTGCTTGTCAAAGACGCCCGAAAAGCATATGCGCAAGTGTGCGAAAACCGTTTTTTACGTCCGCTCGAAGGCATGAAATTCGTTGCGGTTGTAGGCACGAACGGCAAGACGTCGACTGCGCATTATATCGATTCGATTTTGACTTTTGCAGGTGTAAAAACGGGGCTTATCGGCACGGAAGGTCACTATATTCTCGGCGAAAAAGTCGGGCAAAGTCTGACGACGCCCGACCCTTACGAACTGAACGAGTTGTTTTTCAAAATGCGCACAAGAGGCGTGGACGTCGTGATTGCCGAGGTGAGCGCGCACGCTATATATCTCGAAAAGCTCGGCGACATAAAAGCGGATGTCGCGGTTTTGACAAACATATCCCAAGACCATTTGGACTTCTTCAAAGATTTTTCAAACTATCAAAGTGTAAAAATGTCCTATTTCGAGGAGGGGCACGCAAAGACGGCGGTTGTCAACGTCGACGATAAAAGCGGTCGGATTTTGTTGAAACGGCTCGAAGAAAAGGGGAACGTAAAGACGCTGACTTACGGCTTGTACAATCCCGCCGATTGCTTTGCGGTGAATGTCGCGGAGGATATAGACGGAGTGAAGTTTGTGGCAAATCTCAACGATGACATTGTGGACGTAAAATCCTCTCTTTTCGGCGAGTTTAACGTCTACAATCTTTTGGGTGCCATGAGCGTGTGTACTCTTTTGGGCATCGACTCTGCAACGCTCACGCATGCCGTGAGAAAAATAAAGGCGGTAAAGGGCAGATTTTCGGTTTTGCACACCGAAAAAGGGACTATAATCGTGGACTTTGCTCATACGCCGGAGGGACTTAAAAACTTGCTTTCTACTGCGAGAACCCTAACAAAATCACGGCTTATAACGCTGTTCGGTTGCGGCGGAGAAAGGGACAAGACCAAGCGTGCGCAAATGGGTAAAATCGCGTCCGAATACAGCGATTATATCGTGCTTACAAGTGACAATCCGCGCGGAGAGGACGCACTCGATATCATCAGACAAATCGAGTGGGGAGTGAGTATAAAGGATGTAAAGTGTATTGTAGACAGACCCGAAGCCGTGCGATTTGCGCTCAACGAAATGGAAGAAGGCGACACGCTCGTGCTTGCCGGCAAAGGCAATGAAAACTACCTCGAAATCAAAGGTAAAAGAATTCCGTACAACGATTTCGATATGGTGGCGAGGTACGCAAGATAATGAGCGGTCTTGTCAAAATACTTTTGTATTTCATAGCGTCGGTCGCTCTTTCGTTGCTTGTCGCGCCGCCGATTGTCAAGCTGATGAGCAAACTCAAAGCGAAACAGACGGTTTTGGGATATGTCAAGCAACACGAGCATAAAAGCGGCACCCCGACTATGGGAGGGTTTATCTTCCTTTTGCCGACGATTGTGTTTTCGCTTGTGGAGTTTAAGCGATTTTCGCTTGTCGCAACGGCGGTTACGGCAGGTTTTTGCGTGCTTGGATTTTTGGACGATTATATCAAAATCCGCTATGCGCGCAATCTGGGATTGAAACCCTATCAAAAGATAATCGGACAACTCGGTTTAAGTTTTGCGGCGGGGTGGTTTGTCTATGCCTCAAAGGACATCGGTACGGCGATAAATCTGCCGTTTACCGCCTATATGCTCGATATGAAATGGGGAATTATTCCGTTTGTCATGCTCGTTTACGTCGCGACCACAAACTGCGTAAACCTCACGGACGGACTCGACGGACTTGCGGGATATACGTCGGTTGCTTATTTTTTGTGGTTTTCCATGCTTCTATACTTTGTATATGACGATGCCGTAAAGTCGGGCAACGAGGCGTATGCGAAAGAAATCCTTTCATTGTGCGTGTTTTCGGCGTCCGTTCTCGGAGGATTGCTCGGCTATCTGGTGTTCAACGGCTATCCTGCCAAAATTATGATGGGGGATACAGGTTCGCTTGCGCTCGGTGCGGCGTGCGCATCCGTTGCCGTTTTTTCAAAAAATCCGCTTTTAATCGTCACATCGGGCATAATGTACGTGCTTTCCGGCATATCAGTTATATTGCAGGTGCTTTACTACAAACTCACCAAGAAACGTATATTTCTTATGGCTCCTTTTCATCACCACCTGGAAATGAAAGGGCTGCACGAATCAAAAATCGTGACTATATACTTTGTTGCGAGCATGGTAGGCGGCGCACTGACGCTGATATTTGCGAGGGCGATATGAATCTTATCGGAAGAAACGTCGTTGTGTACGGCGCGGGAGCAAGCGGCATTTCCGCATATGAGTTGTTGACAGAAAAAGGCGCGAGAGCAATCGTTTACGACGACGATCCGTCGCGCGAGCGCGCGACAAGCAGTACGGGCGTGTTCAAAGACGCCGACCTGATTGTACTAAGTCCTGGCGTCGATCCCAATAAAGATTTTCTTTTGGACGCGCGTCTTGAAAATAAAACCGTTACGAGCGAGCTTAATCTGGCGTCAAGCGTCTGCCTTGCCGAGCAGATAGCCGTGACGGGAACAAACGGCAAGACAACAACGACTTTGCTCATCGACCATATCCTCAAAAGAGCAGGGGTACATTCTCACGCAGTCGGGAATATCGGGATACCGTTTTCATCCATTGCGGACAAACTCGACGCAACCGAAACGGCGGTTGTGGAAGCGAGCAGCTATCAACTTGAAAACAGCAGGGGATTTTCACCCGACATTGCCGTATTGCTCAATCTGAAACCCGATCATATGTCAAGACATATGACGATGAAAAACTATCGCAACGCAAAGTCAAATATTTTCCGCGCTCAAAGCGAAAGCGATTTTCTCGTCTACAATGCCGATGACGAAATCGTTTCGGATATGGCAAGTGAAGCCGTGTCGCAGAAAGTGCCGTTTTCAATCGAACATACCGAGCCGACAGGCGCATACATATCATCGGATTTTGTATGTTTCAGAGGCAATCCGATTGTGTCGCTTGACGAAATCGACTTCAAAGGCGACGAACTTCAAAACGCGCTTGCCGCGGTTGCGGTGTGTATGATAAAAGGCGTATCGGCTTTTTGTACGGCGTCCGCTCTGACCGACTTCAAGCGTCCGGCATATCGTCGTCAGCTTGTTGCGATTGCTAAGGGCGTTTACGTGTACAACGACAGCAAATCCACCAATGTGTCCGCGTGTCTGTGCGCGTGCACGAGCGTGGGCGAATGCGTGCTTATGCTCGGAGGACAAAAGGGGGAAGAGAATTTCGACGAATTGTTTTCAAAGTTGCCCTCGAGCGTAAAGGCCGTCACCGTTCAGGGCGAAAATGCCGAAATTATCCTCAAAAGCGCAAGGACGTTCGGATTCAAAAACATCATAAAATGCGACGACTTGCAAAGTTCCGTATCGACGGCGTTCGGGTTGGCAAAACAATTCGGATGCGAAAGCATACTGTTTTCGCCTGCAAGCAAAAGTTTTGATTTGTACAACAGCTTTGAGGAGAGAGCAAAAAAGTTTGACTCTCAAATCGCAGACTATCTTGCCGCAAAATGACCGTATTATCAAGGTTTTCTTCGGGTGCGCATGACGATAGCGCGCAAGCCGTTGCAGGCACGGGCGCAAATTCATCCCGCGCGGCACGCGCTCGCTCGGGCATGCGCATCAAGCGCAAGACAGACAAGACCGTTCACAATCCGAAACTGTCCGTTAAGGGTAAAGGCAAAGCCGACTATACGCTTGCAATCGTTGCGATTTTGTTGAGTTTGACGGGACTTGTTTTCATTTATTCCGCCTCTTGTTATTCGGCAAAAGTGCAAACGGGAGACGCTTTTAGATATGTCAAAACGCAGGCTGTCGCACTTGCGATAGGCGCACTTTTGAGCGTGCTGGTGTCAAACGTGAAATCATCGACTCTCAAAAAACTTTCGCCGTTTTTGTATCTTGTCGGACTTGCGCTTTTGGGGATGGTGTTTTTGCCTGTCATCGGCGTTGAGAGCTATGGCGCAAAAAGATGGTTGAATCTCGGTTTTTTCACCATACAGCCCAGCGAATACGCAAAGTTTTTTATGGTGATGGCAATTGCGGCGTACGCAAGCGAAAGAGATATGTCAAAATTTTCGAACTTGCTTTTCGTGTTGTTTGCGGGAGGTGCGATTTGTATTCTCATCATGCTGGAACCGAATATGTCAATCACGATGTGCGTCGTTGCCGTGATTTTTGTGATGCTGTTTGCAAGCGGAGCAAAAATCAAGCACCTTTTGTTGTTTATCGTGCCGGTTATCGCGGGCGCAGTGGCACTGATACTCGTCGAACCGTACCGTATGCAACGGCTGTTGGCGTTTGTCGATCCGTGGAAATCGCCGCTGGAAGAGGGGTATCAGCTCATTCAGTCCTATTATGCTCTCGGAAGCGGCGGACTTTTCGGCGTAGGGTTGTTTCAATCAAGGCAAAAGTATCTTTTTTTGCCGTTTGCCGAGAGTGATTTTATCTTGTCGGTGGTAGGCGAGGAAGCGGGTATTTTCGGCATAGCGGTGATAATGCTTTTGTTTTTCGTTTTTGCAAAAAGGGGACTCAAAATCGCAAAAGAGGCGTCAAACAGGTATTCATGTTATCTTGCTCTGGGCATAACGGCGGTGACAAGCGTTCAGGCACTAATCAATATGGCGGTGGTATGCGGAGCAATACCTCCGACGGGATTACCGTTGCCGTTTATGAGTGCGGGCGGAAGTTCGCTTGTGGCATACTTGTGCGCCGTGGGGGTGCTTGAAGGAATTGCCAAAAACTCCGCGCCCTATATCGGAGTAACGGATTTTGCAAATCTTTAATAGCATTAAGTATAAACCCGGCGCATACCGAAATCGAGGAAATTATGTCAAAGGAATATTTGAAAATTAAAGGCGGCAATTCGCTTGTCGGCAGGATTGAAGTTCACGGAGCCAAAAACGCGGTTTTGCCTATTCTCGCAGCGGGAATTTTGACAAAAGAAGATGTCGAAATCAGAAATTGCCCGTACATAACCGACATAGACGCTATGATAGGTTTGCTCGAATGTCTGGGCGCGAAAATAATCCGCAACGGAAGAGATATAATCGTGCGAGGGCAAGCCGTCAATGCGCGCGTGGACGATTTGCATTGCAAGGATATGCGCTCGTCCATGTTTATGCTCGGCGTACTTCTGGCAACTTTGGGCGAGGTCGAAACTACGTTCCCGGGCGGTTGCTCTATCGGAAGCCGACCGCTCGACATACATCTTGACGGTCTGAAAAAAATGGGAGCGGAAGTGACGATTGACCAAAAGGGAATACATTGCGCGACAAAGCGGCTTACGGGTGCAAAGATACTCATGCGCTATCCGAGCGTCGGCGCAACCGAAAATCTCATGATGTGCGCAACGCTGGCGAAGGGAAGAACGACGCTTGTCAATTGCGCAAGAGAACCCGAGATAGTTTCGCTTGCGGATTGTTTGCGTTCCATGGGCGCGAAGATAAGCGGCGACGGGACGTCCGTTATGCAAATCGAGGGCGTAAAAGAACTTTTCGGAACGCGCTTTATCCCTGTGGGCGACAGAATAGTCGCAGGGACGATTTTGTGCGCCACTGCGCTTTGCGGAGGCGATGTCGAAATAGACGGAGCAAACATAAAGCACCTGGCTGCCGTCGCAAACGTTTTGCAAAGCAAAGATTGCAAAATCGAAGGGGACGATACATATATGCGCGTGCGCTCGCTCGGACGCATGCATGCGGTAAACACTTTCAGTGCGCCGTATCCTCTGTTTCCGACGGATATGCAACCGCAATTGCTTTGCGCCTCATGCTTTTCGGACGGGGTAAGCAGCGTCAGAGAAACCG
>ERZ1026894.2128-NODE-2128-length-10542-cov-3.500143_pt1 | contig 10542 bp, 6 predicted proteins | sample MGYA00380177_ERZ1026894 | MGnify/ENA primary metagenome ERZ1026894 (study PRJEB33269, sample SAMEA4719813) | human gut metagenome | biome: human-associated habitat; feature: organic feature; material: feces | place: Cameroon | collected 2013-10 ... | reverse complement strand
TGGCTGCTCAGTTCCTTGCGACTGGCATCGCTGCACGACATGCTGCAATACCACAGCAAGGTGATGCTCGAGTCACCGCCACGCAACTCAGAATATCTCGACGACATTCTCACTGCCATAGACAAGCAATATCTGCTGAAATTCCATTACGTCACGCCATTCGGTGTGGAGAAGGACATCGCCTTGTTGCCTGCTTTCGTGAGACTCTTCAAGCAGCGATGGTATGTCATTGGAGTGAACGAGAAAGAAGAGGTGCGCTGTCTGCCGTTCGACCGCATCTCATTCATGGAGACAGTATGCAAGAAGCATCATCTGCCGGCAAAGATAAAGCGGCAGCTCACACCCGACAACTACTTCGACGGCTGTTTCGGCATCATGCGCATGGAGGACGAGCCGATTGAGAAGGTCCGCATACGTATATTCTATCCGGAATACAACTATATAGAGGAGGTGCCGCTGCACGACAGTCAGGAGAAGGTCAGCGAGTCTGCCGACGGCAAGTATCGTGAATACACGCTCCGTGTGCGCGCCACCCGCGACTTCCTGCAGGAGCTACTGTGGCACGGACGCAACATCATGGTATTGAAGCCGGAAAGTCTGCGGCAGAAGATGATTGCGATATTGAAAGACATGACGAAGAGCTACGAAACGGGGGAGTGTCTCAACGGGGAATAAACCGACAAACGCCTTAGCGAACGATTTTTGGAGTAAGGTTCCCCCATTACCTGTCCCATAGATTATAGTCGACGACACTGTTGTCATCCTGGCGGTTTGCCTTACAGCCGCTTGGCTGACTTACAGTGTCGTTCTCTTTATCGGCATCGTGACTGCGCATGAAGAGCGATACCGAGAGCATGCAGACAAGCACTGCCACGAGAGCAATAAGGAAGGAGATGATGCGGAGATCACGTTCGCTTCTCATGAAGCGATTGCGCAAGGCTTCTATACTGTCGGGGCGCTGAGAGGCATCCTTCACGGTGCATATCCGCGACATCCTGCGCAGTTTCTTGCTGCCTGTAGCCGCAGCCATATCCTCCATCACCATACCGAGAGAATATATGTCAGCCCCAGGTTCGGTGACGGCACCCTCCAGAAGCTGCTCCGGGGCAAGGTATCTGTAAGTGCCTGCCGGCATCTTCAACACGCCGAAGAGGTCGCTGTCGGAAAGTCCGAAGTCAATTACCTTCACGTTCTTCCCCATGTGTGTCACCATGATGTTCGCCGGTTTTATGTCGCGGTGCACAATCTGTTTGCTGTGCATATAATCCAAGGCATCCATCATCTGCGACACTATTCTGAAGGCGAGTTCTGAGGAGAGTCTCCTTTCATCTATCAGCGTCTGCAGCGTGTCGCCGTCCACCTGCTCCATCACAATGGTGTAGCCCATGCCAGCAAAGCGCTCCATGGCAAAGGTGCGGCAGATGCACGGATGTTCGAGTTGCAGACCGATTTCAAACTCTTTCATTATCGCCTGCTGATATACGGGAGTGAGTAGGAAATCCTCTTTCAGACATTTCAGCATGTAGCGTTTGCCATACCTCGTGGCTGCGAACAGACGTGTAGGTCCGGAATTTGAAACATAACACTCCTGGATGTTGCCAAACCCCTTCTCTTCCGGCATAGGGTCGGCAGCCATCTCCTTGTCTATCGACTCGGTGAAGCCTGATGTGTAGTCGCTGTCCAAAGATCCGGCAGCGTCATTTATATTTCTTGTTTCGTCTTGCATAATGTAAATACTCCACTATCGACAATCAGCCCGTTTTATTTTTTCAGTTTCAATACGGTGAGTCCGCCGTTGCGGCCAGCCACGAAAGGCATTGTATGTTCGCCATTCCTGTCTATATACGGCAGCAGCAACGGCTGCCCCTTGATGAAGCATCCCGTGCAGAAGCGGTCGCCACTAAGCAGTTTGCTGTTTGCCGATGCCACCACCTCATATATGCTGTTTCCCATATAGCGCAGAGTTATCAGGCGGTTGGGGCTCCACCCTATCATTATCTCCATGCCTACGGTCAGTTCACCGCTCGTCAGCTGGTCTGCCATAAAGAAAGAGGAGTTGTATTTCGTGCTGCTCTTCAGCCAAAACACGAAAGCCTTGTAGTCGGCATGCCCGGCGTATTGCGCCAACAGGTCGAGAGTGGAAATCCTGGGCTTATGGTCATCTGCCACATATCCGTACAGGCGCTTCATGGTGGATGCCGATACATTCTTTCCTGCCTTCTTCCTAAGATAGAGTGAAAACTCTTCAAAGTCGGTCGTCGTACTCAGAGACTTTCCGTATTTCTCCTCAATGAGCAGTTTCAGTTCTTCTATTTCTGGTGTCGTCATAATCAGTCTGTAATGATGTTCTTGAATAATTTCCAACCGTCGCTCGCCTTGTAGATGTTTACCCTTCCCTTGGGCACATGCACACGGCAGGTTCCGAAGATGTCTGTTCCGTCGGCAGCAAAAGTCTTGGCATTGCATACCGGAGGCAGCTTGGCATCCACGTATATGTCGGTGAGCGGACAGTCGGAGAAGGCATAGTCGGAAATCATCTCCGTCTTGCTGCCGAGGTGCACCACACGGAGCTGCTTGCAGCCCTGGAAGGTTGCCGTAGGCACCAAGCGCAGACTGCCCGGCATCTTCACCTCCTTCACCTTGCTGTCAATGAAGACACCGGTGCCGAGCGTGGTGATGTTGTCTGGAAACGTGAAGTTCTCTATGCTGCACTCCCTGAAGGCATAGTTGCCGATGGATGTGACAGTTGGCGGCAATGTATAACTTCCGCTCTTGCCCATCGGGAACCACACGATGCGTGTGGCATCGGCATTGAGCAGCACGCCGTCCTTGCCGATATAATGGGTGTTGGCTCCCGACACGCTGATGCTCCGCAATGCCGAACAGCCACTTGACGGCAATACGGATGCTGCCGATGCCGGGATGCTGATGTCTTCGAGAGCCGTGCAACGGGCAAAGGCATCCTTCTCTATCGTTGTGGTGCCGGTAGGCAAGGCTATATTCACAAGACTTGCACAACCGGCGAACAAACCTTGTCCCACGACATTGTCTGCGGAATATCTCGAACCGTCGTAGGGATCGCCTCCTGCAACGATCTTAGCGTCCGTCAGGTCCACATCAGAAAGTCTGCCTGCCGTCGCCGCATCATCAAGTCCACGGCCCATCATCTCTCTCAGGCAGCGCAGGTCATCGCCATTCAAAGCTCCCGCAATGGAGAGTCTGGTATAGGTATACAGTCCTTTGCCCAACAACGAGCGCAGCTGTCCTGCCTCGCCGAGCAAGACGGCATCACCGGTGGTGAATGTCAGAGGTGTTCCTATGGTTTCGCCCATCCGGCTCTTGGCGTATGGCCATATCAGATACGTGGCATTACGATTGAGGTCGGAAATCAAGAGTGTCTGCCGTCCCTTGCCTCCCTTATAGTCTGTGAGCAGTACTCTCTGTCTGTCATCAGCAGCAGAGGAAAGGGCATACAGACATCCGGTCTCCGTTATCGTCTCTCCGCCATTGTCGGTTATCTCATAACTGACAATCACGCTCATCGGTCCGTGACTGACGATGCTTGCCTCTCCCACCGAAGGCTTCTCGTTGGGCAGCGTGGTGAAGGTCAGCGTGTTTCCCCTTACTGTCGTCCTGCCGTTGGTGCCCTCAAGCATATAATAATAAGTGATGGCAGGGATAAGTCCTGGAATGCGTGCCGACGGGGCATTGCCGCCGACAGCCGGTATCGTCAGGTTCATCTCCTCCGTCATACCATATCTGAAACACAGCTGCGGCATTTCCGTCTCGCCTTCCACCGTGGCAGAACCATTAAGCGTGGCTTCCGTGCGTGTGATTTCTGTGGCTGGCAGCGTGGCGATGTGCGGCTCCAGATAGTCGGGTTTGTCGCTGGCACACGAGAAGAGGCAAGCGACAAGCAGCATGCAACAAAGAGCCGACAGCTGCTGACTGGTAATTCGCCACAAGGATATATGATGGGCATTGCGCCATATCATTGGTATGCATTTGTCATTTCTCATTCTTATCCCTCCATAGTTTTATACCCACGCCAAGACTTCCCTGCCATTGCTTTCCGGCAATGGTGACGGCAGATGCCGATACGGCGATGCGACCGAACGAAAGGAGCGCACCTGCCTCGCCTGCCACTCCCTTATGGGTAAGTCCGTCGTTCTGCATATATCCGCCGCCCTCGCTCTCTGCCAACTGCCATGCCACGGCACTGCGGCCATATCCAATGCCCTCGAAGAGACACAGATTCCTGGTCAGGCGGTGTACTGCTCCTGCGGTTACGGTGTAATGGCTCTTGGCTGTCTTGCCGGAATAATATGGTTTCTCTGTGGCTCCGCCAATGCTGCCGTCTTTTGAACAACTGCCGCGTGTGGTGCCTATACTACCGAAATCAGTGCTGGCATGGACAAAGAATCCATGGCGACGCATCATAGCAAAGAAGACTCCATACGACGGTCCGTTGTCATGGCCACTGATGGTGGCAAGGGCATATAGAGACAAGGGCAACCTGGGTCTGGTCTTGGCCACAGTGACGGTATCTACCACTGTCCTCACCTGCACGATGGTGTCGTGGCGCTCCGTAACGGCGGGCTTCGGCAGAGTCAGTTTCATCTCGTAGGTCATGCGGCTCTCCAATGCCAAACCCAACTTATAGTCGCGAAGCACGCCCCAGTCCGGATGTTTCAGCGTTATCATCTTGGTTCCCTTCGGCAGATAAAGCCATATCTCGCCCACCTCGTCCTTGCGCTTCACTATGCCCAAAGGTGTGGAAAAGGCAAAGTCTGACGGAGCCTCAACCTTCACCAGGGCACAAGCCTCATCATTGAGGTCGCGCACACTGTTGACAAAGGCACTCACGTCGTTGGGCAGGATACGGAAACTGCTCACCGAGAATTCTTGTGAGAGCGCACTGCCTGCACTAAGCAGCCATAAGCAGACGACAAAGAGCAGTCTGCCGGCATTGCCAAAGGATGATGTTCTTTTCATATTTTATATTTAGTGAACTCGTATTATATGCAGTGAATTCGTTTTGTTATTTTTCTTTATCCCGAATCGGCAATCATGCCGTTCAGGGATTATAGTCATAGTCATGGATTTCTGCTGACGCATTTGTCATTGCAGATTGAAATCCTGTATGTTTATCACGTCAGCACCGTCGGCAACAGAGGATGCCGGTTGCCAGGTGCGGACATGAATCACGGGCATCGACTTGTCTGTGAAGTCCCACAACAGGAACAGATACCCGTCGTCGCTGTAGCGGTCGCTGCTGTAGCGCTGCCGCAGCGTGACGCCATAGATGCCGTCCATCGTGGGATGGCGAAGGATGCGGAAGCCTGAGAACTTCACGCCAATCTTACTGTTTGAGGCGAACACCCTGGTGAGGCGCGCCATATATTGCTGCTTGGAGTGGATGGCATAGCTCACCCGTGGTTCTGCTATACACTTGCCGTCTGTCGTGGCTGTCTTCACCACATTGCCCACGATAATCAGAGCCTTGTCGCTGAACACCTGTCGCAGGAAATCAATGTCTTTTGTAGTGTATGCAGTGCGCAGATGCTCACAGTAGTTGAGTATCGTGTGGCGCCGCTTGGCATCCTGCTCCGTCAACTTGCCCTGCAATATCTTCGACGCTTCCTTGAAGAACGCATTGTCTTTCGCTATGGTCTTCAGTGGCACTTGTGATATAGACAGGCTTCTCCGCCCTGCTCCCGACGGCTTTGACGCACCTCCTCCGGAAAAGGAGCCGGATGCCTCGCCATACTCCTGTCGGGCTGAAGCTTCGCCGGGTGTGGCAAACCGTGCCGTCGTTCCTGTGGCAATCTGTTCCGGAATACTTGCCCTGCCTTCGATCAGGAAGGTCACGATGCCCTGGCGGTCGATATACCCTTCGCGCCTGGAACCCTCTTCTCTGAATCGGAGCCTGCCGCCGCGATAGCGGGTGTCGATGATGCAGCCACGCAGGAGCACTGCAAACACCACGTTCCCTTCGCCATCCTCAACGACATATTTCTTTTCCTTTCCGGCAAACGTCTGTTCCACCAATTCCAGTCCCTCGCTCACGCCATACCTCGTCTCGCTCTGTGGTTTGCCTTCATCAGTGAGAGCAGGCAGCCACAACGCCGCGAGCCACAGACAGAGCAAGATGGCAAAGGCTGACAATATGCAGATAGTCTTCTTCATTTACGCTATAAGGTATTTTATTGCCATTCCTTTATGTCCCCTCCAATCTCTATTCTTATATTGTCGGGATTGTTGGGGATGATAAGGTTCACGAGATGCTCCATGCCTGGTTTGAACTGGAACTTGCTCTCATACAGATAACTCATGTTGTTCATGATGACTTCGATGAGCGGCATGCGGTTTTCTATGCGCTGCGGCACGACGATGGCAGAATACAGGTAGTCGCCGTCGTGATGTGCAGTGATAGTCTGCCTTACAGCCTTCGCATTGCGTGTTGCCACCCCAGCCTGAAGGTCTATCGTTGCCTCCGGCACGGTGTTATGCACATATACCGTAGCGTTTACAGGCATCTCGCCCTCAAAGTCCTCGCCTTTTATCAGTCTTATCGTGAGTTTGCTCATGATATGTCTGAAGGTGAGACTCACCGGTTCGTCGGATGCCGCCACGCCCTTGCATGTGGCATGGAGCAGGTCGCTCGCCTCATAACCGCCGGGGATTGTTGCCGTCTTCTCCGTGCTTTGGTCGAGACAGACACTGAACGGCTGGTCTTCGATGCTGCTCAAGCTGTTGATATATGGATAGTAGGCATACACATTGTATGTGCCATCGTCCCAATACAGTGTCTTGGCTGCCGTCCACCCGTTGCCGCTGAATGTCATTGCCTCGTTGTTCACCACGTTGCCACCCAGCTGCAGCGGCTTGTCTGCCTGTGTCACAAAGATGCCAACCTTGTCGCCTTCCTCAAAATCCGTTGCCGCAGCATCCACCTTCTGGGAGGGATGGCTCATCACCAGCTTCATCTCCATGTCTTTCGCATCTGTCGGCTCATCCGCAGGCAGGATGTCCTGGTTGCACGATGTCAGCCCGGCTACGGTCAGCGCCAATGCCATATATATAATAGTATGTATCTTCATCTTCTAATCTAAATTGTATCCAACGGTCATTATCTGTGTCTTCTCACCTTCGCCATACGCAGCGGACTGCCCCTGCGTATCACGGGTCTGTGCTGATAGGTAGTGGCAGACCGCTGCGATGCCCTACCCCATGCCGAAGCCCTGGCGGGGCTTTGCGCCACACCGGCGTCACGCTTGTCGTGCTTCACGAAATCTTCAAACGAGAATGTCTCTCCGGCATATCGCTTTATCCTCTTCACGATACTCTCGCGGCTTATCGTGTTGTAATATGGTATGTCGTTGTTCATACATGAGTTCTGCTCCGAACGGTAGACACCGCGGGAGTGCATGAAGCCGCCTTCATACACGTCAACGATATCACTGTAGCGGCTGTCGCTTATGAGATGGCTCCACCCCACTCCATGTATCTTGCCCGACAGCGAGAGGTTGTCATACCATCCATAGCTTTTGGCGGTGTTCAGTTCGTCAACGTGGCCACAGCAGCTGCATCCGCAAGCGTCTATGAAGGCATTGTGGCAGATGGCTTCCTCACCGAGCTTTCCGAAGCCATGGCCGCCTGCCTCATGCTGCACCACACCACGAGAGTCGAGAGGATAGCCGTAGGTGCTGAGCGGACAGAAGGAGATTGCCGACCCGTCTGCCCACATCTGCGTTATGCCGCCATAGTCGGTGGAATTGGGCACTACGATGATGAGCGTCTGACAGAGGTTGTCTTTCGTAACGGTGGGTGCTCCCAGGGCGTAAGAGAAAATCTCGTCGTATTCGGCTTTCAGTCCGGAGCTTCCCGTGAAGGTGGTACCGAAACGGTTGTAGCGGACGGTGTTCACCGAACCGATGCCCGATTCCGTGGACAGCGGCATGGCGGTGTAGACGTTGAAATACTGGCGGTAGGTCTTGTATGGCTCTATACTGAAGAAATATTCCATCTCCTGATTCATCACTTTCAGATATTCGCCTGAGGCTATTTCGTTGGCGTCATAACCGTCGCCAAGCAGCACGATGTTGATGCCGCCACGGTTGCCGCGTGTCGCCTTCTGCAGCGTCACCCATTCGTCCTCGCCATACTGGTAGCCATACTGCGAAACGCTGCATTCGTGGGTGTAGTCCTTGTCTTTCAATCGGAACACCACCTTACCGTCGCGCTTGCTGCCGGAGCTTTTTGCCGTTGCCTTGATGGTGAGCGTCACTTCTGTCTTCTTGTTGCCGCTCGTTGGCGACACCTCACACCAGTCTGGCTTGCTTGCCATCTCCCATTCGCCTTCGGCATATACGGTGACGGTCTGCCTATGCTCCGTGCTGAGGGCACAAGCCACAGAGGGATGGCATGTCAGTTCGTGGTGGGCGGCGATGCGTTTGAAGTCGCACCAGCCCTGTGCTGTCTGATAATGGGCTACAGCGGAAGACGGCACCTCAACGGTGAAATTCTCCTTGGAAACCCCATCAAAAGCACCACTTTCTATACGGGGCGGCATGGTGCCACGGCATACAATCGAACCTATGCCGAAACAATTGATGAATGCTCTCTGGCGTATCGTCTCCATAGACTCAAGGAAGACGACACCCTCAAGCATCTTGCAACCAGTGAACGCATCTTCACCGATGCTCACCAAGCCCTCCGGAATATTAAGGATGCCAGTAATGCGCCAGTTGTTGGCGAATGCGGAATTACCTATATGTACAACCTCTGACGGTAATTTCAGTTCGCCGGAGAAGTCATCATTGCAGAATGCATGGTTTGAGATTATCTTCAGATTTTTCGGCAGATGAAGCTCTCCCTTGAAATGACAATTGTTGAAAGCCGCATTGCCTATATTCGTAACTCCGTCGTGAAAAGTAAGCGTACCGTTGAAGCCGCATTCACTGAAAGCTTCCGAAGGAATTGTGGATATCCCTTGTGGTATCGTCAGTGCCCCCGTAAGTCCTTTACATCCTTGAAAGGCATGTTCGCCAATATACTTCAGTTTCTCGGGTAGACGCAACTCACCGTAAAGCCCTGAACACCCAGAAAAACAATAACCTCTAATCAGTTCTATTTTGTTGGGCAACACGAGGTTTCCGGTCAGATTGGAACAGCCTTGGAACACTCCACCATAATAATCTGTACCCTCATCTGCAGAATCATCATTCCAGTTATTTCCTAATTTCTTCAATGTGGAAGGAAGCGTGAGCGTACCGTTCAGTCCAATGCAGCCATTAAAAGCGCCACGTCTTATCTCCGTCACACCCTCTGGAATGATAAGTGAACCAGTTAGATAACTACATCCATAGAAGGCATTGCCACCTATAGCCTTAAGATGATCAGGAAGTATAACGTAATTAAGAGTATGACTACCACCGTTTGTCTGCTGATAGTAGAAAGCACTTCCCGGTATCTGGTCGTCATATCCTTCTTCGCCCTCACCAGGTTTGCAAGATGCCTTGATGCGCACTTCTTTCAGATTCAGGGCGGAGAGTTTCGGCATGTGGTCGCGCATGAAGTAGAAGTCTTCGGAGTTTATCTCGCCGGTAATCTTCAGGTTCTTCACTTTTGCATAGTCCTTGCCTATGGCGGCGATGGCGTCTTTCAGTTTGCCGGGAGTGGAGTTCACCACGATATATTCCTTTGCCGTGGCATTGTGGCTTACGAGGTCGCTTTCCCATTCGCTGATGCTCGTCGATACAAGCGTCAGCTTATACTGGCCGCTTACTTCCTGCTTGTCCACCTTGATACTGAAGTTCATCATATAGCCTGCCTTGTATTCAAAGGCAGCTGGTTTGGAGAACTTGAATGGCGTTCCGCCGATGGTGATGCTGAAGAGCGTCGTTCCAGCGGATACGGTCTGCGGCACCACGATGGCGCGCCACTCGTTGCCGGTGCGCGACGGTATCGTGGCTGTATTCTCCACATCGCCCGCCACGCTAACAGTGCCGTCGGCAAGGTTGATGCTTGCCTTGCGTGCCACATTTGGCACAAGCACTATCTTTTCAGTGTTTGCCCATTCCTCGGCGGTGAAGCCCGAACCCTGTACCAGGGTGACACGGGCGTTCGACATGCGGTGTGACAACGGCAAGCGTATCACGCTGGTGGTAGGTGCCACGTCGGCAACCTTTCCCCAAAGGAAGTCGCTTGCCTCGTAACCGCCCATCTCGCCATCGGCAGATGGTTTGCTCTGGTCTTTCTGCACTTCAAACTGATAGTCCTCGATGCTCTCTGGTGCGGCAAACGGATAATATCCATATACGTCTATTGGCGTATGCTTGTCTTTCCAATACAGATCGTAGGCACCGGTCCACTTGTTTGCAGACTCATCGAAGGTGTAGCGCACGTTGTCACCACGGTTGCCGCTCGGTTTCAAGGTGCCTGGCTTGCCGCCCTCGTAGTCCACCACATACACGCCCATCATATCGCCGTCGCAGAAGCCGCTGTCGTTCACTCTCATCACTGAGAGCTGCTCGATGT
>ERZ1026894.2126-NODE-2126-length-10553-cov-17.136883_pt1 | contig 10553 bp, 8 predicted proteins | sample MGYA00380177_ERZ1026894 | MGnify/ENA primary metagenome ERZ1026894 (study PRJEB33269, sample SAMEA4719813) | human gut metagenome | biome: human-associated habitat; feature: organic feature; material: feces | place: Cameroon | collected 2013-10 ... | reverse complement strand
GACTTCCACGACCTCGTCCGCCTCCGCGGCAAGTCTTTCGTTGATCCGCCCCAGTGCCTCGATGTATTCCATCGTAGGATCATCGTAAATAATTCCATCCTCAAATACATTATTGGTCACAATGACGAGAGTATCCGCCTGCTTTCTCAAGCCTTCCATGCCTTGCAGGATTTTTGTGATCACCGTCTGACGATCCACAGGCTGTTCCCCGGAAAACATTTCGTTGGCAGTGAGATTTGACATACATTCCAACAATACAGCTCCTGCCGGTTCCATTTGCAAGACCGCCTGTTCCAACTCCGTAGGCTGTTCGATGGTAGTGAAGCCTTTCCCCTGTCGCAGCCTGTGATGTCTGTCCACCTTTGCCTGCATCTCCGCATCCCGGATCTGCATGGTGGCGATATAATATTTTTTCTTATCACCGGCAGCCCGCAGCAGATAATCTTCCGCATAGGCGGATTTCCCGCTGCCACTGCCGCCCAGGATCAGTGTCATCATGTTGCTTCTCCATTCAGCCAGCGCCATTCGCAAGGTCGCGTTATCACGCTTTTACGTCACTTCGTGACTACCCTTGCTCATAGACCGGCGCTCATCTCATGAACCATCAACGTCTATATTGTTCCACTTTGATTTCTGAGAAGGTAGCGCTCTCTCCATAAATGCTCATTGCCATATCCAGCAGTGTGAACATCATAACGGCTCCGGTTCCTTCTCCCAGTGCCATTCCCGCATGGATCACCGGAGACAGCTGCAAAGCATCTGCCAGCTTCACTGCCGCCGGTTCTTTCCCCAGATGGGAAGGGATCAGATATTCCCGCACGCCGGGAAACAGCCGCTCCGCCACCAGTGCCGCTGCCATGCTGATCACGCCATCCAGCACGATGGGCACATGCCACACAGCTCCGCCGATGCACATACCACACAGCCCGGCAATATCCAGCCCTCCTACCGTCTGCAATACCGTGAAGGCATCCGCATGCCACAGATCATATGTTTCCAATGCGGTGCGCACCACCTGTTGCTTCCGTGCCAGTCCCTGATCCGTCAGTCCCGCGCCTCTGCCGGTGACTTCCTCTGCCTCGCACTGCAAAAGGGCAGCCGTCACTGCACTGCTGGTGGTGGTATTGCCAATTCCCATTTCCCCGGTGGCAAGGATAACGTATCCCTTTTCCTTACACTCCCGTACCAGTTCGATTCCTATGGCAACGGCACGGACGGTCTCTTCTTCCGTCATAGCCGGTTCTTTTAAGAAATTTCTTGTCCCGGGGCACACTTTGCGGTTCCATACTCCGGGGATGGATTCCTCACTATTTATCCCGATGTCCACAGGGATCGTCTCGGCGCCAATGCTCTGTGCCATTCTGCAGACGGAGGAACCTTTCCCGGCCATGGACTTTGCCACCGCCAGCGTAACCTCCTGCCCGGACTGGGTCACACCCTCCTCTACAATGCCGTTATCGGCGCAGAAGATCAGCACACCTTTTTTACGAATATCGATCACATCTGTCCCTAAGATGGCTCCGATCTGTGCCGTGATGGTTTCAAAGCAGCCCATGCCATCCAGCGGCTTTGCCAGAGTGTCCCAGTGCTTTTTCACACGCTTTCTCACTGCTTCGTCCGGCGGCATGATCCGGATCTGCGCCAGTTCCTGTCCGGTATAATTATGAAATACGGGCTTCTCTGAGCATTCCATAGATATCCTCCATACGCAGATATTCCCGCAGGGTATCTGCCAGTTTATCGTATTGTCTTTCCTTAATGGTGCGGTAATCCTCCCAGACACCGTCCTCCAGAGAGATGCCTTTTTCCCGGGCCAGGGTCTGTATCATGCGCCCGGCGATCTCCCCCTTGTCGAACAGACCGTGGATATAGGAGCCGTAGATTCTGCCGGTGGAATCAGCGATAACAGCTTGTGTGATTTCCGTGTTTCTCGTCGCATCGTCTGCACAAAAAGCGCTCCGATTGCTTTCTGCACCGCTGCCGTCCCCGTTGCAATACACTGTCTGTCCCATATGGATCTCATATCCGGCAAACTTACATCCCGTAAGTCCGGAGAAAATACCCTCCACCGCGTCCAGAGTTCCATCTGTCTGGCAGCGGTGCTTCTCCTTCTGCAGCACTGTCCGTACCGGAAGCAGCTCCATGCCGCGGATCTGTCCGCCCTCCTCCACGCCAGCCGGATCCGCGATCTCACAGCCTAACATCTGATAGCCTCCGCAGATCCCGAAAATGGGAATTTTTCCTGCAGCCCGTTTTACCGCAGCTTCCAGTCCGTTCTGCCGCATCCATTTCAGATCTCCCATGGTATTTTTACTGCCGGGGAGAAATATCAGATCCGGCGTCCCCAGCTCTCTTACATTCGTCACATACCGGACACTGACCTCCGGCATCTGCTCAAACACATCAAAATCCGTAAAATTTGAAATTCTGGGATAGTGGATCACCGCCAGATCGATCTTCCCCACATGTTTTGCATCAAAACGGTCCGTCAGACTGTCCTCATCTTCCAGCGTAAGTTCCATATAAGGTACGGTTCCCAGCACCGGCACCTGCCCCCGTTCTGTTAACATCTGAATGCCGGGATCTAAAATTGTGCTGTCTCCACGGAATTTGTTGATGATCAATCCCTTTACTCGCTCCCGCTCCTCTTCGGTGAGTAACATCAGGGTTCCCAAAAGCTGTGCGAACACGCCGCCTCTGTCAATGTCTCCCACCAGAAGTACCGGTGCATCCACCATCGCCGCCATTCCCATATTTACGATGTCATTCTGCTTCAGATTGATCTCTGCCGGGCTTCCGGCGCCCTCGATGACAATAATATCCGCATAATTCTCCAGCTTGCGGAAGGCTGCCTTGATATCCGGGATCAGTTCCGTCTTGTGGGCAAAATAGTCTCTGGCGGACAGATTTCCCCGTACCTCCCCGTTCACAATGACCTGGGATCCGGTATGGCTGGTGGGCTTTAGCAAAATAGGGTTCATGCACACCATCGGTTCGATCCCTGCCGCTTCCGCCTGCATCACCTGCGCCCTGCCCATTTCCAGTCCTTCTTTGGTGATATAGGAATTGAGTGCCATATTCTGTGATTTAAAAGGGGCGACCCGGTAACCGTCCTGCCGAAAGATCCGGCATAGACCCGCCACCAGGAGACTTTTTCCGGCACCGGACATGGTGCCCTGTATCATAATAACTTTTGCCATCGTTTTCTCCATCCCACAAATGTCGCCGACATCCCGAGAATTTCGTTTCTCTGTTTTCCAGCCCTGCTCTGTTGCTATGGGCTTTCTATCTTTCTATCTGTTTCCCCAGTTGTTCTGCGTACTCTAAAAGCTCTCTCTGATAAGTCTCCAGACTGCCGAAATTCTCCCGGCAGCAGATAACGCGGTTGCACTTTTCCAGCTGTTTCTTCGCTGCCTGTATTTTTCCCTGTGCCACCGGCTCAAAAGAACACTCTGCGATCACCTCCGCTGCCAGTGCCTTCGCCACGGGATAATCCAGGTCATTTTCATATAGGATCCCGGTGACAAAGGGGATTCCCGCTCTCTGTAAGCGTCGGTAAATTTTCCGTCCGCTTCCGGCTCCGGCGATCACGAAGACCTGTGGTGCTCCTTCCGGCGCCGCCAGCTCCATATCACTGCTGCCCTCATCATAGCTTCCCATCCGGATGCCATAGAGTTCGGTGATATAGCCGGCTGTCATGACTTCCTCCGGCGTTCCGATCCGGTCCACTGCCCTGCCGTTCACACACAGGATCCTATCGGAGATCTTCTCCGCCAGCTCCAGTTCATGTAAGGACAGGATCACCGTAAGCTCCTTCTCCCTGCACAGCTTTTGCAGGATCGATAAAAATTCCAGTTTATGCCGCACATCCAGATAAGAAGTCGGCTCGTCCAGGATCAATATCTCCGGCTCCTGACAGATGGCTCTGGCTAACATCACCCGCTGTCTCTGTCCGTCACTGATCCGGTCAAATAGAGAATCCCCAATCTCCGCCACCTGCACCAGTTCCATGGCGTTTTGAACCGCTGCATGATCATCTGCCCGCAGCACGCCGAAACGCCCTGTGTAGGGGTATCTTCCGGTGGCAACCACATCCTCGCAGGTCATCAATTCCCCCCGCAGACGTTGCGTCATTACCACTGCCATTTTTTTCGACAGTTCTGCCCCGGTGAGTGTCCGCAGATCTTCTCCGTCCAGCCGCACCGTTCCTGCGATCAGGGACAGCTGTCTCGCAATGCTTTTTAAAATCGTGGATTTTCCGGCACCGTTAGGTCCCAGTAACGTCAGGATCTCTCCCTTCCTGAGTGCGATCTCCACTTCTTCGATCAGAGGCTTTCCGTCGTAACCCACGCTTATTTTTTCCGTTGTAATATAATAAGGCTTCTGCGTCTTCATAGGTAAATTATCCACGCTCCCGTCTGCTTTTGGATACCATGATCCACAATACTACCGGTGCTCCGAAGATTGCCGTCACTGTACTGATACTAAGCTCTGTGGGTGCCATCCAGGTTCTCGCCAGCAGATCGCAGAACAGGCAGAACACACTGCCGCCTAAGAAACATGCGGGTATCATGAGTAACGGTTTTGTAGTGCCAAATAATTTACGGATCAGCTGCGGCACGGCGATCCCCACAAAAGAGATGGGTCCGGCAAATGCCACGATGCATGCCGAAAGTACGCTGGACAGCACCACCAGCAGGATCCGCAATGTCCGGATGTTCACTCCCAGATTCTGAGCATACGTCTCACCCAGCTGATAAGCTTCCAGCGGCTTTGCTAACAGGATCACCATAAGAAAAGTCACTGCCACCACGATACTCATTACTTTCACATTGTCCCAGGTCATTCCGGAAAAGCTTCCTCTTGACCAGTTGTGGAGATTCACGATATCCGCGTCCTCCGCGAAAGTCACCACCAGTTCCGTAATGGCGGAACAGATGTAACCGATCATCACGCCACTGACCACCAGCATGGACATGCTGTCTACCTTCCTCGCCATGAGAAGTACGAATCCCATGGACAACATAGCTCCTAAAAATGCCGCCAGGATCAACAGTCCGGAGCTGACCCGGATCGTATTCCCCAGCAAAAATACCATCACCAGTGCCACTACCATCTTCGCCCCGGAAGAGATTCCCAGCACAAATGGCCCGGCTATTGGATTGTGGAAAAAGGTCTGAAGCAGATACCCGGCTAACGCCAGTGCTCCGCCCAGGATCCCTGCCGCCAGTGTCCGGGGAAAGCGGATTTCCCACAGGATTCTGGCATTCATGCCTTCTTTGGTTCTTCCCGTAGTCAGTATTTCTGTCAGCGGGATCTTCACTGTTCCGATCCCTATATTACAAAGCAGCAGCACGAGAATGCCTGCCGTCAATAGAACAAACGCTATGAGATATCTGATTTTCCTGCGCTGCTGCATGTTTTTTCTCCTTTTTTTCCTATTCGTATTCCAATTGTATTCCAATCGCATTCTAATCGCATTCTAACGCTCTTATACTTACGCTGTGTTGCTAAGTCCTCCCTCTTACTGTAAGAGAAACAGATAGCGCAGCTTAGCGGTATCATCGTCCGTCAACACCGTATGCATATCCTGCAATAAATACCCGATCGCCATGGACTGCTGGTACATATCGTTGGTGGTGCAATAGACCTGCCCCTCCTGCACCGCCTTGAAGTCCTTCAGAATATTGCATTTGCCGATCAGCTCGTCCACCGTGGTCACGCCACCGTCGATCGAGCTGTTGTAGATCAGGATGTCTGCATCCTTCGCCCCGGCATAGAAATCTTCGACCTGCATGTTCAGCGTGGAGCGTCCGCTTCCGCTGTCCTCAAGATCCTCAAAAATGTATCTTCCCCCTGCCAGTTCGATCAGCTTCGGAATATAATCCGTGCTCTGCCGTACCTGGATCAGTCCGTTGGAAGTGACATAGAAAAATGCTATGGTCTTCCCTGTTTTTTCCCCGCTTTCTACTTTTTCCAGAATCTCTGTCTGCTCCGCAAAGGCTTCTTCTGCCTCCGCTTCTTTGCCGGTCAGGGCTCCGAAAAATTTGACCCATTCCACCTTCCCCAAAGGATGTTTTTCATAGCTGGAATATTCGATCATCACCGGAATATCAAAGCTTTGAAGCATTTCCACCACCTCCGGCGAATGCGTGATCATCCGGTTCTCGATCGCCAGATCACAGCCTTCAGACACCAGTAATTCATAATCCGGTTTACTGTATTTTCCGGCATAGATCATGTCCCCTACCGCCATGGCATCCTTTGCTGTCTGAATGTACCAGTTCTCTTGCTTCTGCCCGGAGAACCGGATCTGATCCACAGCATCCAGTGAGGCAAACATGTCCATCACGCCGGATGCCACCAGATATATTTTTTGAAGCGGTTCCTGCAAGATGCTGACGTCCTCATCCAGTCCCCTTGGCACCGGCTGTCCCTCCGGCACTAACAGATACCGTTTACTGTCGGGAAGCGTTGTCAGCATCTTATAACCATCTTCGTAATAGTCCACCGCAAAATTTTCCGCATATTGCAGCTCCATGCTGCCTGTTTTTACTAATTCTGTCTGTTCTTCCTGCGTAGTCTCTGCTGCCCGGGTAACCTCCGATGGTGCTTCCGACGATGTCTCCATAGAAGCAGAAGAAGGACTGCCGCAGCCACTTAGCCCCAGCAGTCCCATAAGAAGCAGAACATAGATCCATTTTCTTCTATCTCTTCCTGACCTCAAAGTTTTCATTCCTTTCATAGCCTGCAATATTTATGCCTGCGGATTGCTCCGTGCTACGCACTCCCACTTCTCCGCTCCGCTTCGGTCCGTGCTAGACATGTGCCACTGGCACATAGCACCCTACCCAATATTCGCATATCGTGGGATTATCATCCCACTTTTATGCTCATATCGGGGCGGGTCCTAAGGTCTTTCACCCACCTATGAGCAAGCTCATGTGGGCTTAGACCTTTTGACCCTGGCATCATATGTATTACTTGCCGCTCTCTGCACTCTCAAGTGTCTCAGAATGGAAGGTTACGGTGTATTCCACCTCATGAGGTGTGCTCATTGCCACGGTATCACCGATCATGGTAAGAGGTACATCCAGCGCTTCCACCGGCACTTCAAATACGGAATTTCCTTCCGTATTTACCGGCAGATATTTTTCACCGTTCACCAGCATATAGTCATAGTTCGGGCTGCTCCATTCCAGAGTCGCCGTAGCCGCTCCGTCAGCTATCGCAAGCTGTGCGGGGGACTGGATAGAGGCTCTGCCACTTCCGCCCTCCATCGTCAGTTCGATAGTGTAGCTGCCATCTGCCAGCGCACTCATATCAAAGGAACCGTTGGCCGCTTCCCGGCTGTCTTCCGCTACCGGATCGGATACCTTTACTTTATGATCGTACCATTTTCCCTTGGTACCGATCAGTGCCAGATCGAATTCCTCTCCGATCACGGGTACCGGTACATCGAAGCCGTAGACTTCTTCCGTCATGCCGTCACTGTAAGTCACGGTATCCGTGGTGGGCTGTAATAATACTGCGCCATCTTTGGCTGCATCTTCCGCCAGACCCGGATAGAGATTCAGGATCTTCTTGGAACCTAAGGAAATGTGAATGGTCATAACGCCATCCTTTACCGTCAGGGTTCCCTTGCCATCGCAGGCTTCACTGACATGGAACATGGAGCTGTCCGTGGAAAATTCAGCGGTGTAGACACCATCCGGAAGCTGTGCTTCGTTCTGTGTCGTCTCTGTGCTGACAGTTTCCGCCGCTTCCGTGCTCTCTGTCGGTGTTACGGTACTTTCCTGTGCGGCAATCGTGCTTTCTGCGGATGTCACATCCGCTGCCTGACCGGCACCACAGCCACCAAGCAGCAGACAGGCACTCAGTCCGCCCACGATTATGATTTTATTCATTACTTTCTTTGCTTTCATTGCTTATTTTAATCCTTATTTTATTCCTAATTCTAATTCCTTTTTTGATTCTTATTTATTTCTCAGCCATTGCTGCTGCGGTATGTGCTACATACAGATCCTGGATAGCCTTGATCTCGCCGAGACCTGCGATCTGGGTATCCACGCTGTCGAACTTACCGGAAGCATTGAACTGGCTTAACCAGGAATCCTCATCGTCGCCTGCCATATCGTTGTTGGCATGGTCACCTGCTACTACCATCAGGGGACGAAGAACCACTTTGGTGTAACCTGCTTCTGCAACAGCCTTGATGACTTCTTCACAGGCGGTCTCTTCCGGCTCACCTTCTACGGTTCCGATGAATACATTTTCATATCCCAGTTCGTTCATCTGTGTCTGCATCTGGCTGTAAGATACCTTTGCGGTGTGGGAAGTTCCGTGACCCATGAATACGAATGCCACGCCATCTTCCTTTGCAGCATCCAGGCTGTCATAACCAGCGGTCTTCACTGCTTCTGCGGTCAAGTCTTCTGCTACTGCCTTCTTATCTGCATTGACAACGGTTGCGTCTTCTCCCACTTCACCTAACAGGGGCTCAGCGACTTTTACGGATGCGAACTGATCCCTGTAAGCTTCTACAGCCTCCATCAGCTCGTCATACTCTGCCCCGTGCATCAGATGGGTAGGCTGTACTACCAGGTTCTTAACACCATTTGCCACAGCGCGGTCCAGTGCCTGATCCATATTGTCGATATGCTCATCATCTCTTGCCTGTACATGGTTGATGATGATCTGTGCGGTAAATGCTCTTCTTACAGACCAGTCGGGATTGGCTGCTGCGATTGTATCCTCGATACCCTTGATATCAGCCACACGGCTGTCGTTAAAGGAGGTACCGAAGCTTACTACCAGAATCTCGTTCTCACCGATCTCATCCTGATTGCGGGGATCATCCTTGGAAGCATCTCCGGTATCTCTGCCGAAATAATCGGGATCTGCATTTTCTCCCTCTACCAGTTCCTTCTGTGCGTCAGTCAGTGCATCCCATGCTGCCTTGGCATCTGCACACTGCTTATCGGTATTCTCAGTTCTCTCCTGCACATAGATGGCATCGATCAGTGCTGCTACTTCATCGGCTGCTGCCTGATCTGCATCCTCACTGCTCTCTGTGCCTGCTGCCTCTGCCTGTGTGGTCTGTGCCTCAGTGCTTGCCTGTGCAGTGCTCTCTACGGTCTCCTGGGTATTTCCGCATCCGGTGATGCATACAGCGCCCAGTACGGTTGCCAGTACTACTGCTACGATTCTTTTTTTCATGTTTCCTCCTCTGACAGTTTTTCTGTCTCTTTTGATTTTGGGGTTTGCCCCGGTATTCTTAAATATGTAAGTCAGAAACATGTTTTTCGCAACAAAAACAAAAACCCTTTCCTGTATCAGGTAAAGGGTTTGTACACATAGGAAACGAACACAGCATCTGACAATACAGTCTGCGTTCTACACGTACAACCAGTTACTCGTGGCTTTGAAACAAATGTTTCTGTACAGCATTCAGGCAGGTCTCCCGGCTTGAAGATCATTGCATCCGCCATCTTCCCAGTCTCCCAGTGATCTATCGGCTTCAGCTCCCTAATTACGGTGACGAGTTCGTGCAGGACTTACACCTGCTTCCCTTTTCACCGGAGCCAGCTACTTACGTGGCTGCTCCGGCACCTGAATACTCCATATTCAATTGTGGCTACTATATCACAGATTTTCTGAAATTGCAATGTCAATCAAAGATTGGTGTCATTCTGGGCATAGCTCAGGATCATTTCCTTTAAAAGCAGCAGATCTCCTGTATAATCCTTGTTGTCCGTTGCTCCCCAGATAAAACCACCTGCGTAATGGGTACACGCTGCCATCATGGTATGCACCGTCACACGCATGAACTGTTCCTCCGGAATATCCGTGCGGAAGGTCTTGTCCTCTATTGCCTTCGCATACATCATATGAAGTCTTGTGTTAGCGGAATTCAGGGATGCGTGGAAATTCGCCAGTTCATCTTCCTGCACGGTCTGGTGCGTCACATAATTATTAAAGTTATCATTATACTGCAGCAGATCCTTATGGTTCTGATACATTCCGATATAACTGTCCAGGGTAAAAATAAATCTACCGATCGCCGGAATATCGTGTATCGAAGAAATTGGTCTTACCTCATCCAGCTCGTCCAGATAAGCTTTCCATTTCGATGCACAGACCGCAATCGCCAACTCCGTCTTATTGGTATAGCAGCGGAACACTGTGGCACGTCCCACACCGGCTTCTTTTGCGACTTCATCCATACTGACCGCTTCAATTTTCTTTTCCACAAAAAGCCGGAACGCTGTATCGATGATCCGCTGATTGCGCTCATGCTCTTTATCCATCTGTTTCTCAGATTTTCCCATTTTTCTCTTCCCTTTTCATACATTCTTATTGTTCATTGTATGGTAAAAGGCTGTGACTGTCAACGACTGTAAAAAGCTAATGTAAAAGTGCCTTGAAGATCCCTACGAATTTTCTTGTATTTAAAACGTCAATATCGGTGAAAAAAATACAAAAAATTCCGTACAATAATTCCTGATTTCGGAACTTTTTTGTACGGAATCCAATGTTTTTATACTATTTAC
>ERZ1026894.2125-NODE-2125-length-10557-cov-4.318416_pt1 | contig 10557 bp, 9 predicted proteins | sample MGYA00380177_ERZ1026894 | MGnify/ENA primary metagenome ERZ1026894 (study PRJEB33269, sample SAMEA4719813) | human gut metagenome | biome: human-associated habitat; feature: organic feature; material: feces | place: Cameroon | collected 2013-10 ... | reverse complement strand
GGCACAAACCATCAGCACAGGTTATTAAATTATGTTTTAATATTCTATAAACACATTCAGCATCCTTAAATTATACTGGATAAGCCTTGTTCTCTGTATCAGCAGCCGCTGGATCAACCTTTGTCTGCTGTGCTTCTCTGTATTTAAAGAACTCTGTTGCAACAGCTGGGAATAATGCATATGAAAGAACATCCTCATCCTGCTGTTTGTAACGCTGAACAACTGGGTCATTCTTGAACTTCTCAAGCTGTGGCTCAATAAGATCAGCAGGACGGCATGTAATAGGCTTCATATCACCAATAGCCTTCTTCTGAACCTCTGGATTGAATGGCTTGATTGTCTGACCAAATTCACCAGCAAGAACCTTCTTAGATTCTTTAGTAATCATCTTGTAGCGCTCACCCTGTAATACATTAAGAACAGCCTGAGTACCAACAATCTGTGATGATGGAGTAACAAGAGGTGGTTCACCATAATCCTTACGCACTCTTGGAATCTCCTCAAGAACTGCCTGATACTTATGCTCTGCTCCGGCTTCCTTAAGCTGTGATACAAGGTTAGAAAGCATACCACCAGGAACCTGGTAAAGTAATGTCTTGATGTTAACGCCTAATACCTTAGTATTCATAAGACCTGACTTTAATGCTTCTTCTCTCATTGGCTGGAAGTATGCAGCTATCTCAGCCAGTAAGTTCTGATCTAAGCCTGTGTCATACTGTGTTCCCTTAAATGTCTCAACCATAACCTCTGTAGCTGGCTGTGATGTACCCATAGAAAATGGGGACATAGCTGTATCAATTATGTCAGCACCAGCCTCAACAGCCTTAAGGTATGTCATTGACGCAACACCAGATGTATAGTGAGTATGCATCTGGATTGGAAGTGATGAACCTGACTTTAATGCCTGTACAAGTTCTGTAGCCTTATATGGAACTAAAAGACCAGCCATATCCTTGATACAGATTGAATCTGCACCCATATCCTCAATTCTCTTAGCTGTCTCTTTCCAATAGTCAAGAGTATAAGCATCACCTAATGTATAAGAAAGAGCAATCTGTGCATGTCCTTTCTCCTTCTTGGCAGCCTTAACAGCTGTCTCAAGATTTCTTAAATCGTTAAAGCAGTCAAAAATACGGATAATATCAATACCATTAGCAATTGACTTCTGAACGAAGTATTCAACTACATCATCTGCATAATGATTGTAACCTAAGATATTCTGACCTCTGAAAAGCATCTGTAACTTAGTATTCTTAAATCCATCTCTTAACTTACGAAGTCTTTCCCATGGATCTTCCTTCAGGAAACGAAGTGATGCATCAAATGTAGCACCGCCCCAGCACTCTACTGAATGATAACCAACCTTATCCATCTTATCAACGATTGGAAGCATCTGCTCTGTTGTCATTCTTGTAGCAATAAGTGACTGATGAGCATCTCTTAATACAGTCTCAGTTATCTTCAATGGTTTTTTAACCTGTTCTGCCATTTTAAATTCCTCCAAATATTAATCAAACTATAAACTCTATACGAGTATTAATCCTACATAACACCAAACATAGCCATGAATGTACCGGCAGCAACAGCTGTACCGATAACACCGGCAACATTAGGTCCCATAGCATGCATCAAAAGGAAGTTAGAAGGGTCTGCCTCCTGTCCAACCTTCTGTGATACTCTGGCTGCCATAGGTACGGCAGATACACCAGCTGAACCGATAAGTGGATTAATCTTGCCATGTGTAACTGCACACATAACCTTACCAAGTAATACACCGGCTGCTGTACCAAAGCAGAACGCAATCAGACCAAGTGCAACAATCTTTAATGTATCAAAGTTAAGGAATGCCTCAGCACTTGTTGTAGCACCAACAGATGTACCAAGAATAATAACTACGATATACATCAAAGCATTAGATGCTGTCTCTGAAAGCTGTTTAACAACACCACACTCTTTGAAAAGATTACCTAACATAAGCATACCAACAAGTGGGGCTGTTGTAGGAAGAATAAGTACTACTACAATAGTAACAACTATAGGGAAAAGAATTCTCTCAAGCTTAGATACAGGTCTTAACTGTTCCATCTTAACCTTTCTTTCCTTCTCAGTTGTAAGAAGCTTCATAATAGGTGGCTGGATAATTGGAACCAGTGACATATATGAATATGCTGCTACTGCAATAGGTCCCATGTACTTTGTCTGTCCAAGCTTACCAGCAAGGAAGATTGATGTAGGTCCATCAGCACCACCAATGATAGAGATAGCTGCCGCTGCTTTATCTGGGAATCCCATAAAGATAGCGATGATATAAGCTGCGAAAATACCGAACTGTGCAGCTGCTCCAAGTAAAAAGCTCTTAGGGTTTGCTATGAGTGGACCAAAGTCTGTCATCGCACCAACACCTAAGAAAATAAGTGATGGCAGGATACTCCACTCATCAAGCAGATAGAAATAATGTAACAAACCTCCTACGCCGTTGCTAGAATCCTCGATTGATAACATAATATCCGGATACATATTAACAAGCAGCATACCAAATGAAATTGGTACTAAAAGCAGAGGTTCATATCCTTTTTTAATAGCCAAATATAAGAAAACCAATGCTACAACAATCATAAGATAATTGCCCCAGGTTAAACCAAAGAAGGCTGACTGCTGTATGAGGTTTCCTAATGTTGTTATAATATAACTCATTCCATAACCTCCAGTTTAATGACTCACGAAAATTGATTAGTTAAGAGAAACTAATACTTTGCCTGTCACAACTGAGTCACCAACTGAACACTCAACTGTTGCAACTGTACCATCCTGTGGAGCACAGATTTCATTCTCCATTTTCATAGCCTCAAGAACAACTAAAACGTCACCCTTCTTAACAGCTGCGCCGGCTGCCGCATTAACCTTTAAAATCTTACCCTGCATTGGAGCTTCTACCTTAACTGCGCCCTGAGCACCTGCTGGAGCTGCTGGTGCAGCTTTAGGAGCTGCCTTTGGAGCTGCTGCTTTAGCAGGAGCACTTACAGCACCACTTGTCTGTCCTTCTTCTACTGTAACATCATAAACATTACCATTAACAGTAATTGTATAATTCTTCATTTTAAAATCCTCCTTAGCTTTAATAGCGTCTATCTTCTCTTTCTGATTGAGCGGACAACAAGTCCGTCTGATGATGTACCCTCTGATGCTGCTATAGCTGCTGTAATAACTGCAACAAGCTCAAGGTCATCTGCTTCATTCTCTTCACTAGATACAATCTGTGCTATTGCATTGTCAACACCGCTTGCTGTCTCAGGAGCTTTATCCTTCTTAGAAAGCTTGTCACCAATAACATTAACATACTTAAATAATGAGATAATAAATGAAATAAATATAAGTACAACGAATACAGTACCCATACCGATTACTGTATTAAGTACCGCCTTTTCACCCTTCTCAGCTGTTGTATAAGTTGGGTTGATAGCACCACTTGTAAGATTGTAGTCTTCATCAAATGTAAGCTCAAATGTACACTGTCTCTTCTCATATGTAGCAACAACTGTTACTGAACAAAGTGTTCCAGTCTCTGAGCTTAACTGTATAGTTCCTTCATCTAATGAAATAAGGGAACCCAAATCACCTCTGGTTTTAATCCAGCCGTTATAGAATTCTACTGTTGCTGTATTAATGCCACTCTTTGAATTAACAACATAAAAGTTACCATTGATATCACCGAGATTAAGTGCATCATTAGCATCAGCCTTAATCTTCTCATCTGTTGAATTAGACAGATATGTGATAACATCAACAGACCATTTCTCGATGCTTGACTCTGCCTCTGAAAGCTCAGTCTTCTTATTCATAAGCTTAACATCATTAGATGATATCTGGTCTGTACATGCTGTTAAAGCAAACATGCAGGCAATCATGCATAACAACAATGAGAATCTTTTAAAATTAATCTTCTTCATATTGTTCTACTCCTATATTATACAGTACCATGCTTTTTATCGAAACGAATCTCTCTCTTTGTATAGAGCATCTCTAACGATGCTGCAATGTACTTTCTTGTATCTTCAGGATTAATGATTGTATCAACATATCCTCTTGCTGCTGCTGACTCTACACTTGACTGTAAAGCCTGATACTCAGCAGTCTTAGCGCTGATTGTTGCTGCAACATCAGATGAAGCTGCTATCTCATCAGCATACATAATCTTAACTGCCATATCAGCATCCATCATTCCAACACTTGCTGTTGGCCATGCATAAGTAATATCTGCACCAATTGACTTAGAGTTCATTGATACATAAGCACTTCCGTAAGCCTGTCCAACTAATACATTAATCTTAGGCACATCAGCGTTAGCAAATGCATATGTAAGCTTAGCAACTGCCTTTGCAATTGACTTCTCGCTTCTTACATCAGCCTCAAATCCCTTAACTGTTGTTAATGTAACAACTGGAATCTCAAATGCATTACAGAAATTAACAAAATCAGCTGCCTTGTAAGCGCCATTAACTGTAAGAACTGGAGCAAACTCTTCTGCCTTCTCACCATTCTCATCGTACAGAACAGTTCTGTTAGCTACAGCACCTACTGTTGCTCCATCTATCTGGATAAATCCAGTAACCATCTCTTTAGCATATGAAGCCTTAACTTCAACGAAAAGATTGTCATCTGATATATCTGCAAGAGCTAATGCAGGATCTGCTGCTTCTGCAGCCATATCTGAACATACTCTGTTAAGATCATCTGTTGACTCAACAAATGAAGCATCCTCATTATTAGCTGGTAAAATAGAAACAAGCTGTCTGATACCATTAGCTACAGTCTCAGTATCACCAACAAAATCGACAACACCAGCTTCTGCCTGGAACTTAGCACTGGCTGTGTCTAACTTCTCTTTATAGTTGCCATCAAGAGCATTAGGAGAATTAACAAATAACTTTGCGTCATTTTCTTCCATAAATGTGAAATCAGAAAGTCCTGCTAATACAGCAAGACCACCACCACAGTTACCATAAACTGCTGTAATCTGTGGAATCACTCCTGATGCCTCTGTCATCTTCTTATATACAAGGCCAAATCCAGCCAAGGCATCTGTTGCCTCCTGAAGCCTGATACCTGCACAGTCAATAAGACCTACTACTGGAGCACCCATCTTAAGGGCCATATCATATAATCCAGCAATCTTTCTTGCATGCATCTCACCAATTGTACCATTCATAACGGCAGCATCCTGGCTGTAAACATACACAAGACTTCCATTAATAACTCCATATCCGGTAATTACACCATCTGACAGAGTATTCTTAGCTGTTATGTTAAAATCAGTTGCTCTGGCTTTAACACCTGCGCCGATTTCAACAAAACTATTGTCATCAAGAATAGATTCAATTCTATCTCTAGCTGACACCGATGTTGTGTTACTCATCATCGAAACCTCCTAAATTAATTTAAACTTGCTTTGTCTATTTTATAACAAGGTGTATTACAAATGCAAGTAAAATAGCAAATTTTGCATACATTTAATAAAATTTAATCGTGCGATTCTACGACAACAATCTTTCCACCATTAATGGTAATAATTGCCTCTTCTTCAATTATCTCATTAGACTGGCATATGCTTTTTCCCTGTGTAAGAACATAGTGTGATAATAAATACTTCATTCCTTTCAATGTTAATTCAACCTTTTCCGTCATTGGGATAAATGATACATACTTACCATACTGTTCGTTCTTACATATCTTAAATTCCTTATCTTTTATATACACTTTGTTATATTTATCAATGATATATGCGTTAATGCCTGCTTCTAAGGCCTCATCAAGCACATATATGTTAGTCATTGTGTGGTCAATCCTTGTACCGGTTGCCCCTGCAACATATAGACATATGTCGTCAATATCATTCATGCTTTTAATCACTTCAATACCCTTTTTTACTGCTATATGAGTATCTGTATAATCTTTCTCTGGCGGATAAGTAACAACCTCTGTGCTGTTTTTGTAGATGTCAAGAATATGACTGTCTACAGAATCGTAATCTCCAAGAATATAGTCAACCTTTATCCCTGTCTTATATGCTGTTTCAAGACCTTTATCAGCTGCTATGCAATACACTATCCTATGTTCTTTTATCCAGCATTGCAGCCAGTCTGCGTTGATACTGCCACCGCTTATAATAAGTACTGCATTATTCATACATTTTTCCATATCACAATATGTTCCTTTCACACTTTTTTCTTTCTTTTTTCACATTTATCCAATATAATGATATATGATTAATAATCATGACTACAAGTGTTATTATAAGATACATTTGTAGCAAATGCAAAGATGCGAGAAGGAGAAAAGCAAACAAAATGTCTAACGAAAAAACAAAGGAAACTTATTCTGAAGCAATGGAAAATTATGAAAATGATATTGATGTTCTATCAGACCTTACAACAGGTATCAATTATGAGAAATCAAAAGATAAATACCAGGAGAACCTCTCTACAGCAATAACATTTCTGCTGTTTGGAATTGCAGGACTTGTTGTTGTTGCCCTGAATATTGCTGGAATTCTTAAATTCTTTACATTAAAGAATTCATCTGGAATCCTGATGGCTGTTGTGTTAAGTCTTATGTTTATCATATTTATCGTTATCGGAATACTCTCATTCACAGCTTCACGCAAGGATAAAAAGAACGCAGCAATTGAAAGCGACAACTCTGACAGAATTTTAGGCTGGCTTAATGACAATGTCACAACCACTGATATTGACAGTTCCTTTGATTCAGCAGGGCTTACAGAAGAGATGAAATATTTTGAAAGAAGTGATTATATCAAGAAAGCTGTCAACGAACATTTTGATGGACTTGATGATGAATTTGTTGATAATATTGCAGACCAGTACATTGAAAAAATGTTCCAGTAATTCATCAATAATTATTATATTATAAAACAAAAAGTGGTTCATGGAAACATCATTACGATAATTTCCACGAACCACTTTTTTACTATAAATAATTACTGACAAATATTACTTGCTGCTAAGAAATTCATCAATACCCTTAGCGGCTGCCTTACCAGCACCCATAGCAAGAATAACTGTAGCTGCACCAGTAACAGCATCTCCACCGGCATATACGCCAGCCTTAGATGTTGCACCTGTATCCTCGCTTGCTACGATACATTTTCTCTTATTAATCTCAAGTCCCTTAGTTGTTGAACTGATAAGCGGATTTGGAGATGTACCAAGAGACATGATAACTGCATCAAGATCCATAACGAACTCTGAACCAGGAATAACCTCTGGTGAACGTCTGCCTGATGCATCCGGCTCACCTAACTGCATCTTAACACACTTCATGCCCTTAACCCATCCATTATCATCAGCAATGATTTCTGTTGGATTAGTAAGAAGGTCAAATATAATTCCCTCTTCTTTAGCGTGATGCACTTCCTCAGCTCTTGCTGGAAGCTCTGCTTCACTTCTTCTATATACGATATGTACTTCTGCTCCAAGTCTTAATGCTGTTCTTGCAGCGTCCATGGCAACATTACCACCACCTACGATAGCAACCTTCTTGAATCTTGCGATTGGTGTATCGTAATCATCTCTGAAAGCTTTCATAAGATTACTTCTTGTAAGGTACTCATTAGCTGAGAATACACCATTAGCGTTCTCACCTGGTATACCCATAAATCTTGGAAGGCCTGCACCTGAGCCGATAAATACAGCATCAAAATCTTCCTCTTCAAGAAGCTGGTCAATTGTAAGAGACTTACCAATAATAACGTTAGTCTCAATCTTAACACCTAAAGCCTTAACATTCTCAATCTCACTTGCAACAACGCTCTTCTTAGGAAGACGGAATTCTGGAATACCATACACCAATACTCCACCTGGCTCGTGAAGCGCCTCAAATATTGTTACGTCATATCCCATCTTTGCAAGATCACCAGCACATGTAAGACCTGAAGGACCTGAACCAATAACAGCAACCTTCTTATTCTTCTTTTCTGCAGTAACAACAGGCTTAATGCCATTCTCTCTTGCATAGTCAGCTACAAATCTTTCAAGCTTTCCGATTGAAATAGCCTCTCCCTTAAAGCCTCTTATACACTTACCCTCACACTGGCTCTCCTGTGGACATACACGGCCACAGACAGCAGGAAGTGCACTAGACTCGCTGATTACCTTATAAGCCTCTTCAATATTACCTTCTTTAACCTGAGCGATAAATCCAGGAATGTTAATTGAAACAGGACATCCCTTAATACACTGTGCATTCTTACAGTTCAGACATCTCTCTGCTTCTTCTTTTGCCTCATCAATATTGTATCCAAGACAAACCTCATCAAAGTTTTTATTTCTTACATCAGGAGCCTGCTCTCTGACTGGAACTTTCTTTAAAACATCCATTAGTTCATTAACCTCCTATCTTAGTTACAGTGACCGCATCCGCCATGATGTGTATCGCCTTCAGTAAGCTTGAGCATAGCTCTGCCTTCCTCTGTCTTATACATCTGCTGACGCTTCATAGCCTGATCAAAATCTACCTTATGGCCATCAAACTCTGGTCCATCTACGCAGGCAAACTTAATCTCATCACCAACCTGGAGTCTGCATGCTCCACACATTCCAGTACCATCAACCATTATAGGATTCATACTTACAACTGTAGGAATACCAAGTTCCTTAGTTAAAAGACAGACAAACTTCATCATGATAAGTGGTCCTATTGCTATACACAGGTCATATGTCTTGCCTTCATTATTAACAAGATCTTTCAATACATCTGTACCCATACCCTTGCGGACATAGCTTCCATCATCAGTTGTAACATAGAGATTACCAGCTACAGCTCTCATCTCATCCTCTAATATAAGCATATCCTTATTCTTAGCGCCAACGATAACATCCGCTGCTACCCCGTGCTCATGAAGCCATTTAACCTGTGGATATACTGGTGCTGTACCAACACCACCTGCTATAAATACGATTTTTTTCTTTTTGAGTTCTTCAATATCCTGAGAGATTAACTCAGATGCACATCCAAGTGGTCCTACAAAATCTTCAAATGCATCTCCGGCCTTAAGCTCAGCCATCTTGGTTGTAGATACACCTATAGTCTGGAAGACTATTGTAACTATTCCCTTCTCTCTGTCGTAATCACAAATTGTTAATGGGATTCTCTCTCCCTTTTCATCAAGCTTAACGATGATGAACTGTCCTGGCTGGCAATGTTTGGCTACTCTTGGTGCCTCAACATCCATAAGATATATCTTATCTGCCAGTTTTTCAGATTTTAAAATCTTATACATTGTAGTACCCCTTTCAGTATTATTTAATATTCAACGGCCTTTGCGTTACTTCCAGAACCTGTTATTCTATAACATTTTCCATTATTAACCCCCACGCCGTAATATCCTTCTGTTGATGATGTTTCTTTGACATCAAGTTTAATATAATACATATCAATGCCATCTATTGTTCTCTTTGACTGGAACACAAATTCTGGTGTCTGTCCTCCAACACTGAATTTACCATTAGCATTAAGAATATTAAGTTCTTTCATTCTTGCGACAAGAATTCCCTGAGCTTCTGCGTATGTATAATTCTTACCTGCCTCTATAGTGATATTCTTTCTTGTTATCGGGCTCGAAAGATTAGACTTATTGATAACCACTATAGAAAGAACATAACTACCAGGTTTTAAATCAATTCCATCATTATAAATTATAGAATTAGCTGTTGGCGTTGTTCCATCTACAGTATAATACGCTTTACAGCCTTCTTCAAGATTCTTTATCATAATAACAGTTCCCTCCGGTGCTGTCGATGACTCAACAGTAAGCTCCGGTGCTTCTGGTGCCTGTAATGAAACTGTATACTGGAGTGTTACTGTTTTAGATGTCACTCCCATCTTATTGATTGCAACAGCTTTAATTGTGACAGAATCTTTCTCAATCTTAATCGGTGCAGAATACAGCGTACTCTTTGATGTTGGCTGTGAACCATCTGTTGTATAATATATGCTGCATCCATCCTGGGCAATAAGTGTAAGTTCAACTGGTTCTTTTAATGTTCCTGGAACCTCTGACGGACTTGGTTCTGACACTCTGTATCCATCAAGTGCAGATGCCGCCTTGTTGCCCTCATACTTATTGATAAGATTAGTAAGTTCCGCTCCGTCTGACTTCTGATAATATATATCAGCAAGCTTGGTAAGCGCATTAGTGTCTGCCACATCATATTCTAATATAGACCTTAATACTTCAATTGCGTTATCATAATCATTATCAGCTATATAGATGTCTGCAAGACTACTCATCATAGCTACATTCTTCCTGCCTTCTGTTGTATTATAGGCAGCTGCTAGAAAGTTCTTTGCCTCAGACATGTTTCCTTCATTATAGTACTCCATGCCTTTTTTATAATTATATGTAAAGCTCTTTTTATTGTTAATATTGATAATAACTGCTGCAATAATAATAATGACAATCGCTGCTGATGCAGCTGTTGCAGCTATGACTATATTCTTTTTATTATCTGATGTATCAGATTTCTGCGATTTGCTGCTTTC
>ERZ1026894.2122-NODE-2122-length-10566-cov-6.270288_pt1 | contig 10566 bp, 7 predicted proteins | sample MGYA00380177_ERZ1026894 | MGnify/ENA primary metagenome ERZ1026894 (study PRJEB33269, sample SAMEA4719813) | human gut metagenome | biome: human-associated habitat; feature: organic feature; material: feces | place: Cameroon | collected 2013-10 ... | reverse complement strand
TGACATACGGATTAACAGTCCGCCGTTCTACCGACTGAACTACAGAGGAATCGTGAGAACGAGGCGAATATTAGCGATGCCCACCCACAATGTCAAAGCCTGTTTTTTAAATTTGAAATCGTTTGCTGAAATAATCTGCATTTTGTCGTTTATTCCGACACAACTGGCTTTTTTTCACACTTTTGCGGCTCGGGTCGAGGGTATTTCCATAGCCAACGTCCAGTAACCATTCGCCAGTAAAACAGCACGGCCCGCACAGCCCAGTCGGCAAACATTCCCATCCAGACACCAACCACACCCCAGCCAAGCATGATTCCCAGCACATAACCGACTACAACCCGACAACCCCACATGCTCAACATCGAAACCCACATGGCGTAACGGGCATCACGAGCACCTTTAAATCCAGCGGGTAGCACCCATGAGGCGGACCAAATAGGCATAAATAAAGCATTTAGCCAAATCAGAATCACAACGACATGTTTAACCTGTGGATCCTGGGTGTAAAACGATGCCATAACCCCGGCAAAGGGAGCCGTTAGCCAGGCGATGGCCGTTAATCCAAGAGTGGAAAGCCAGAACACATGCCGCAACTGAATCTCTGCTTGCGCTATCTGCCCTACCCCCAACCTTCGGCCTGTAATGATCGTAGAAGCAGAGCCGAGCGCACTTCCGGGTAAGTTGATAAGAGCCGCAATTGAAAACGCGATAAAATTTCCGGCAATAACACTGGTCCCCATCCCGGCAACGAACATTTGGGTTAATAACCGACCACTGGTAAATAACACTGATTCGACACTCGCGGGAATACCAATCCCCATGACTTCCCAGATAATGCTAAAATTCAGCGGTTTAAAATAGCTCTTTAACGAAATCCTTAGCGCAGGATTAAAACCAATCGCCAGCACCCACAAAATTGCAACTGCGCCAATATAACGAGAAATGGTTAAACCCAGCCCTGCCCCGACAAATCCCAGTCCCGGCCAGGAGAAAAGGCCGTAAATCAATATGCCGCTAATAATAATATTAAGAATATTCAGGCTACCGTTAATCAATAGCGGTATTTTCGTATTCCCTGCACCACGAAGTGCCCCGCTACCAATAAGAGTGATGGCAGCTGCTGGATAACTGAGTACCGTCAGCTCCAGATAAGTCAACGCCAGTGCTTTAACTTCTGTCGTGGCATCACCCGCGACGAAATCAATAATTTGTTCGCCAAAATGATGAATAAGCGTTGCCAACAGTACGGCAAACAACGTCATGATCACCAATGACTGCCGCGTCGCCACCCTCGCTCGTCGTCGATCCCGCTTACCGAGACTAAATGCCACAACGACAGTAGTACCAAGATCGATAGCAGCAAAAAAAGCCATAATGACCATATTGAAGCTGTCCGCCAATCCCACGCCGGCCATCGCATCTTTTCCCAGCCAGCTGACCAGAAAAGTGCTCAGAACCCCCATCAACAGGACACAGGCATTCTCCATGAAGATAGGAACAGCAAGCGGGGTTATCTCGCGCCAGAACAACACTTTGTAGCTCTTGCGTTTAGCGTGCCAGCGAGTGCCGTGAACAACCTGGCGTAAAGCAGAGGAGATATTCAAAGCCGACCTTAATTGCAGAAAGTGAAACCACATTTCAAATAATGAGGGAGAATCAGCAAAGCTGCAAAGATTTTCGCCAACAAATTGTCTGCAAATGCAACAAACTGTTGATAGAAACGGCAAACAGTTGGGGAATTTAAAAATCGGGTTTGACAAAAGATTTTTCGCCGTTAAGATGTGCCTCAACAACGATTCCTCTGTAGTTCAGTCGGTAGAACGGCGGACTGTTAATCCGTATGTCACTGGTTCGAGTCCAGTCAGAGGAGCCAAATTCCTGAAAAGCCCGCTTTTATAGCGGGATTTTTGCTATATCTGATAATCAATTTCCTCTTCACTGCTTTCCATCACCTGCCGCTTGATATCCTCAACTGACAGTCCTGCATTACAAAGTTCCAGAAAGCGCCAGACATAGTTACGCTGAAGTTGTCCTCGCTTCAGTCCCAACCAGACAGTATTAGCATCAAAAAGATGCCGCGTATCCAGGCGGATTAAATTCTCTTCCTCTTGTTCGCCACTGGATTGCTCGGCAACTAATCCGATCCCAAGCCCAAGAGCAACATAGGTTTTAATGACATCAGAATCCTGCGCACTTAATACAATATCTGCCAGCAAACCTTTGCGGGCAAATGCGTCATCAATACGTGAGCGCCCCGTAATCCCCTGTCGGTAAGTGATTAACGGCCACTTCGCTATTGATTCCAGCGTCAATGGTGAAATTTGCGTCAAGGGATGATCGTGTGGAACAAGCAAACTATGGTGCCAACGAAACCACGGGAAGGCGACGAGCTGCGGGTCATTACTCAAACGCTCGCTGGCGATACCAATATCAGCTTCGCCATTTTGCAACAATGTCGCAATTTCCTGTGGCGTCCCCTGGATTAGCTCGAGCCGAACCTCCGGGAAAAGTTCGCGAAAAGCTTTAATGACCTCTGGCAAGCTATAACGTGCCTGAGTATGCGTCGTTGCAATAGTGAGAACGCCAGACGTATCGTTGGTAAACAGGTCTGCAAGCCGACGAACATTACTGGCTTCATTCAGAATACGTTCTGCAATGACCAGTAATGCTTTGCCCGGTTCAGTCATGCCCAGCAGTCGCTTACCTCGTCGAACAAATATTTCGATGCCAAGTTCATCCTCCAGTTCCCGAATATGACGGCTGACGCCTGACTGTGAGGTAAAAAGCATATTCGCAACCTCTGTCAGGTTGTAATCCTGACGTGCAGCCTCGCGGATTATCTTTAGTTGTTGGAAATTCACGGTAAACTCCGGGCAGTTCAGATTTCCCGTTATTGTTAAAGTCTAATGCCCGGCATAACAAATAATAAAAACCCGCATCTTATTCCATCCCGATATAACACTTAGCTCACCAATTGCCACTGCCTTTTTTCCATCACTGGAGAACTAATCACTGACATTAACAACTCTTTCACTGCCTGTGCCTGTGGCGATAAGTTCGCTCTGGCGGGTAAATTTAATGACAAAGAGAGACTCATGGAAGGAGTGGTAATGCGTGACATCCACCCATTTACTGCGCCACATAACGAACGCGCGGCCGATTCGGGTAATACTGCAACGCCCATGCCGCTGGCAATCGCTGCGGTAAGCGTGGCAATAGACTCAATTTCACCAATAACTTTTGCCGTGAGTCGCCGTAGGGAAAAAGCCTCATCAACACGAAGTCTAATAGCACTGTAATCACTGGGGAGAAAGAGGTTCATTTGCGCAATAGCATTCACATCAACGCTTTGCCCCGGGCAATCTTGAGTTCCTACCAGAAAAAGATCTTCTTTCAGCAAAGCCTGACTGGATACACCAGCCACAGGGGAATGCTCATAAATCACCGCCATATCGAGTTGGTGATTTATCAATTTTTCGTTAAGCACTGCACCACTATTTTCATGAAGATAGATAACGATCTCCGGAAATTCAGCGCGAACCGCCTGTAATAAGGGCATGGTGATGGATGACGCAGCGGTTCCTGGTGCAAAGCCAATCGAGACTTGCCCCGATAATGCCTGACCAACGTTATGCACCGCCAGTTGGGCCTGTTCACACTGACGTAAAATGGCCCGCGCATGGGTATAGAGAATTTTTCCGGCGTCTGTTGGTGTAACGCCCCGCTTTGTACGGATCAAAAGTTGTTGATTTAACTCACCTTCCAGTGTGGCAACCTGCTGGCTGAGCGCTGGTTGTGCGATATGCAATACTTCAGCAGCCTGGGTCAGGCTACCAATATCTACAATTTTTACGAAGTATTTCAGGCGTCTGAAGTTCATGTTGCCTCCGGTTTTTAAGAATCGGCCCAAGTGCCGCCATTACTTACAACCAGATTGCAAGATGCTTGCCAGTTTTATTTTGGTGTTGATGTACAAGCTAACCAACTGTCAAATAAGAGATTATGATAGATTCGTCATTTGCTCCTTTAATCAGCTGTCGCGTTCCCCTGCCCTATAAAAGGAGGGTATGCACCACGATGGTTCATTACCCAATAAGATTGAAAGCTCACCACTTTGTTGAAATTGACAGCAAACAAACAAAAAAATGCATTTCACCCTTTGACATCACCATGCACTGCCATTAATATGCGCCCCGTTCACACGATTCCTCTGTAGTTCAGTCGGTAGAACGGCGGACTGTTAATCCGTATGTCACTGGTTCGAGTCCAGTCAGAGGAGCCAAATTCAAAAAAGCCTGCTTTCTAGCAGGCTTTTTGCTTTCTAATTACCAACGCTCTTAAAACATCTGTCTTGAACCAGAACTAATTTGCACAGGCATTCCCGATCGACGTTGCAACGCAGCATTTGCGCGATTTACATCAACTTCTTGCCCGTTGATAAACGCCCGCAAAGATGGGGTTACCGGCAATGGCACTTTTCGGTCAGACTCATATTCTGCACGATTGCGCGACAATGGCTCATGAACTTCCAGCCAGTTCGAGCCATCTGGTTCAGTGGTGTATTTTACTGGCTGGTCGATAATTTGCACACGCGTCCCAACAGGAACATTATCAAACAGATATTTGATATCGTCATTGCGCAGACGAATACAGCCCTGACTTACCCGGAGCCCAATACCAAAATTGGCATTGGTACCATGGATGGCATACAACCTGCCAATATAAATCGCGTACAGCCCCATGGGATTATCGGGGCCCGCAGGAACAAATGCGGGCAAACTCTCCCCTCGTTTCGCATATTCGCGCCGAGTGTTCGGCGTTGGCGTCCAGGTTGGAGCTTCTTGTTTACGTTCAACGGTAGTCACCCAGTTACGCGGGGTTTCTCGCCCAGCCTGGCCGATACCAATAGGAAAGACTTCCACAGTATTACTGTCTGGTGGGTAGTAATAAAGACGCATCTCAGCGACGTTAACAACAATCCCTTTACGAACAGTGTCGGGCAAAATCAGTTGCTGCGGAATGGTGAGTTGCGAGCCAGACTTCGGCAAAAAAACATCAGCGCCCGGGTTCGCTTCCAGCATGTTACTTAACCCTTGCCCGTATTGTGCGGCAAAAGTCTCCAGCGGCTGGGTATTGTGATCAGGAACAGTTACAGTAAACGACTGCCCCACTAAACGGCTACCCTCTGGAGGTAATGGATAAGTTACCGCCAGGCTAGTATGGCTGGCAAAAAGCAGAGCAAATGAGCAAAGAATATTTACACGACGCATCATGTCCCTTTCCTATGTCGCGAAAGCTATCCGTTAAGTATAGCTTTTATCAGACTTTTCGTTTTTAACTGTTCAAATCAGAAGTCGTATTCCCCGGTAGAACAATATTACTGGCAGCAAGTTCGCCCATGTTGTTGTATATCGCACAGGCAGCTTCGATGATGGGCATCGCCAGAGCTGCGCCACTCCCCTCACCTAAACGCATCTCCATATTGAGATAAGGCTCCAGCCCCAAATGCGAGAGCGCTATACGCGCGCCTTTTTCTGCCGACAGGTGAGAAGGAATGAGATACGGTTTGATCGCAGGAGACATCTGGCAGGCTGCGAGCGCAGCAGCATAAGAAAGAAATCCATCCAGCAACACGGGTAAACCGCAGGAAGCAGCACCTAACATCACTCCAGCTATTCCGACCAAATCAAATCCACCCACTTTTGCCAGGACATCAACACCATCCTGAGGATTTGGTTGATTCAACGTAATCGCCCGACGCACAACATCAATTTTATTAGCCAGTTTATCTGTCGGCAGGTTTGCGCCAATCCCAACCACTTCTTCAGGATCCCGGCCAGTGATTGTGCTGACTATTGCTGCTGCCGGTGTCGTGTTTGCCATCCCCAGTTCACCTACACCAAACAGCGTGACACCGTTTTTTGCCAGCTCCTGCGTATAACATATGACGTCCAAAAGCAACTTTTCAGCCTGACGGCGACTCATTGCCGGAGCTGAAGCAATATTGCCGCTACCTCGTGCGACACGCATGTTGATAAGCCCGGGGATAGGCTCAGCAGTATCAATACCAACATCAATTACGTGGACGTTAGCGCCCGCTTGTTCTGCCAGCACACACACGCCGGTTGTTCCACGGGTCATATTTTCAGCCTGTATGGCTGTCACTTCTTTTGGAGAAATAGCGACCCCTTCCTCCCAGACGCCGTGATCGGCACACATAACCAGTACCGCTTTTTTGCCCACATGCGGTATGCCATTCAACCCCGGCATTCCTGCCAGTTGTATGGCAAGCACCTCCAGCTTTCCCAGGCTACCAACAGGTTTGAGTAACCCGTCAATATGCCGTTGTGCACGCGACATAGCGGTAGAATCGATGGCTGGGATCGTATTCAGTAAATCGGCAAGTATTTGCATCTCACGTCTCTTTATAGCAGTGCCAGCAGGAAGACCAGTTCACCAAGCTCTATGGCTGCTCCCAGCGTATCGCCCGTTTGCCCGCCCAGCGTACGTTTGAGAAGCTGACCGAGGATGAAAATCGCCACCATCGTCACCACCATAGCAGCCACACCATGCATACCCGGCAATAATACGGCAGCAAAAATAGCGGCTAAGCCGAGTGTGACGCAGGTTTGTCGCCCATCAATTTTGCCAATGAACACATTGCCAAGCCCTTCTTCCCGCGCATAACGATGACGATACATCAATAATGCGGCAGTCCCGCGGCTGACCGCACATGCTGCCGCCAGCGATGCAAGGATCGATTCGCCACGCAGAGCCAACTCGCTTAACACCAGAATCTTTGCCAGTACCACAAAAATCAATGCCAGACCGCCGTGGGTGCCTAAACGGCTATCACGCATGATTTCCAACATGCGATCGCGGCTACGTGCAGAAAATACGCCATCACAGGTATCAGCGAGGCCGTCCAGATGGAATCCCCCGGTCATCAGCACCAGCACAAGTACGCTAAACAGTGCCGCCAGTGGTGCGCCACACCATGCCTGCAGCACCATGAAGACCAGCCCGCTAATCGCGCCAAGCAATAATCCAATCAAAGGAAAAGTAATAATACCGCGAGAATAATGCTCGAAATCCAGTCCCTGGGACCAGCGACGCGGTACAGGCAGACGCGTAATAAATGAGAGCATCGCCCAAAATAATTTACTCATTTGATTTTTACTCCAATACCCGAAACCACCAGCCATACTTCATTTGCCGCAGCGGCCAACTGCTGATTTACCCGCCCGGCAATATCACGAAAATGTCGTGCCAGACGACTCTCCGGCACAATCCCCATTCCCACTTCGTTAGTCACTAATACAACCTTTGCGGGGCAACGTTGGCAGGCAGCAATCAACGACTGAATCTCAGCATTAATCGCCTGTTCCATCGCCTGATAATCCCATTCATCAGGGTCTTTATCGCCGCCATAATCAAACAACAGATTAGTCACCATTGTGGTAACGCATTCAAGCAACACAACCTCATTCGGGTTAATGTCTGCATGAATTAATTCATCAAGATGTTGCCAGCGCTCCACTGTGCGCCAGTGCTCCGGGCGGCCTTGCCGATGATGTTCTATCCGTGCAGCCATCTCATCATCAAGGATTTGCGAGGTAGCGATATACAGAACCTGTGAAGAGTCCCCAATAAGCGCCTCTGCGTGGCGACTCTTCCCGCTCCGTGCGCCCCCCGTCACCAAAATCATCATACCGACTCCTGATTCAAATGTATGATGGTATTCATTGAACAGAACAATGGATCCCCCACCGTTGCTGACCGCAAAACATTTACGCGATTAATACTGCGCGTAATATAATTAAAAATCCAGCATTCTCAATCCATTACGAAATAAGATGGCATTACGGAATAGCCAGACTTTCTCGTGTTAACGTCCGACAAAATGCGTCATTGACAGCGGTTTCTGTGGATTGACACATTTCATTCAGATAATGAATTAATGCTACTGCCGGAACAACCAGCAAACGGGCATTGTGTTCTGAAATCCAGGCTATTGATTCAACGTCAGCGACAGATCTGCGCTGTAAAAGAACTTGTAAAACAACGTAATAGAATTATCCGGAATGGTGGCGACTATGCACTAGGGAAGGTGCGAATAAGTGGGGAAATTCTTCTCGGCTGACTCAGTCATTTCATTTCTTCATGTTTGAGCCGATTTTTTCTCCCGTAAATGCCTTGAATCAGCCTATTTAGACCGTTTCTTCGCCATTTAAGGCGTTATCCCCAGTTTTTAGTGAGATCTCTCCCACTGACGTATCATTTGGTCCGCCCGAAACAGGTTGGCCAGCGTGAATAACATCGCCAGTTGGTTATCGTTTTTCAGCAACCCCTTGTATCTGGCTTTCACGAAGCCGAACTGTCGCTTGATGATGCGAAATGGGTGCTCCACCTTGGCCCGGATGCTGGCTTTCATGTATTCGATGTTGATGGCCGTTTTGTTCTTGCGTGGATGCTGTTTCAAGGTTCTTACCTTGCCGGGGCGCTCGGCGATCAGCCAGTCCACATCCACCTCGGCCAGCTCCTCGCGCTGTGGCGCCCCTTGGTAGCCGGCATCGGCTGAGACAAATTGCTCCTCTCCATGCAGCAGATTACCCAGCTGATTGAGGTCATGCTCGTTGGCCGCGGTGGTGACTAGGCTGTGGGTCAGGCCACTCTTGGCATCGACACCAATGTGGGCCTTCATGCCAAAGTGCCACTGATTGCCTTTCTTGGTCTGATGCATCTCCGGATCGCGTTGCTGCTCTTTGTTCTTGGTCGAGCTGGGTGCCTCAATGATGGTGGCATCGACCAAGGTGCCTTGAGTCATCATGACGCCTGCTTCGGCCAGCCAGCGATTGATGGTCTTGAACAATTGGCGGGCCAGTTGATGCTGCTCCAGCAGGTGGCGGAAATTCATGATGGTGGTGCGGTCCGGCAAGGCGCTATCCAGGGATAAGGCACTGTCACAGCATTCAACAGAATGTGACTTGCCAGATTTATTAGCGCCACCAGATGTTTAACCGGGTAACCACGACCCAGTCGGGGATATATTCCATCTTCTCGCTGACATCATCAAGAATAAAAAGGTTTATCACACTCAGAGCAACGTTCTTCAGCAGGCGGGATAATTCTTCAACATTTAGAAGATGTGTTATTAAAGGCATACAAACTGGACGTATTGTATTTTCTTTTGGTGGTTGACCTAAGGTAGCAGTTTATCCTGATGCGCTGAGATTTCTGTAATATCTACGTCAACATTCTCCTCGAATAGAAAATGCAGCCCCGGCAAGTGATTCACATTTTTTAACAAAACGTTGTTAGCGTGCCATTTTCAGAAGCTCTCCAAGAAAGCGAATTCTTTTCTCAAATTCTGCATTCTCAGACACAGCTTTCTACTCCATGGTAATGGCCCAAATACGAAGTTGCTCAGGATCATTAGTGGTGCTGAGAAGTTAAATAACCATGCGGAGTACCACTCGTCATCACGTATTTATATATCATGAAGCTATTGTTGTGTTTTGTACATCAGTAGATATATTCTGATATACTCCTTTTGCTAGACATAACCTTTCACCTGCTTGCAAAGCTTCTGTGTTCTGACATTGCCAAATTGTTGCAATTCTGTATCCAGCCTTCTTTCAGTCATAGCTTCGGGCCGCGATAAGACTCACTGATCTGACCCTGATTCCTCTTGCAGACTTTATAGACCAATTAAAATGCAGTTTCTGCAGGTCAACGTCTGACCATCATTGTCATCACTCTGGCCATTAGAGTAACCTTCTGCATTCATCCTTTTGTAAAAAGTTTATATTAGTATCAGCAATTAACCGGACCTGATACTGATATGAGTCTTACCGCATATACGGTCAATTTCAGCAATTAATTACATTATCCACGCCAAAGTATTTGTCATCACAATGATGGTACCTTCTTTCAGACACCATTTTTTCAACTCCGTTTTCCACGGACCGCACTCTTATGTCAAGAGTGCGGTCCGTGGATACAACCAGAGACCGACTGACACGAGTCAGAGGAAACGACGGATATGTTCAGTCGTAAAATATCTATCAAAAAACATGATTAAGGTCAAAAATGTTTGATATTTACAATTTATGAAGATGACAATAATTATAGATATATGAGAACATAAATGAAAATAATTATCATTACAGCAATCATTTGTACTTTGTATTAATGAGGGATGAAATGTTATATAATATACCTTGTCGAATTTATATCCTTTCCACTCTGTCATTATGCATTTCTGGGATAGTTTCTACTGCAACCGCAACTTCTTCAGAAACAAAAATCAGCAACGAAGAGACGCTCGTCGTGACCACGAATCGTTCGGCAAGCAACCTTTGGGAAAGCCCGGCGACTATACAGGTTATTGACCAACAAACATTGCAGAACTCCACCAATGCCTCCATAGCCGATAATTTGCAGGACATCCCCGGACTAGAGATAACAGACAACTCCTTGGCAGGCCGTAAACAAATCCGCATTCGTGGCTGGATTTGCCCCTATATTTCCAGACATCTGTTATCACTTAACCCATTACAAGCC
>ERZ1026894.2118-NODE-2118-length-10582-cov-3.604921_pt1 | contig 10582 bp, 10 predicted proteins | sample MGYA00380177_ERZ1026894 | MGnify/ENA primary metagenome ERZ1026894 (study PRJEB33269, sample SAMEA4719813) | human gut metagenome | biome: human-associated habitat; feature: organic feature; material: feces | place: Cameroon | collected 2013-10 ... | reverse complement strand
ACATGGATGGAGATCATGATGCTGTGGTTCGCCGTCGTCGGCAACCTCACCGCCATCCAGAGAGCCATCATCACCTGGAACAACCTCGGGAAGATGCATCCCGACGAGAAGAAGGAGTGAATCTCCGGAAACCATCCGCACGGATTCCGAAGGGTCCTTGCGGTTTCTTCAGTTACGTCTATTGATACTCTTTTAACCGAATCAATCATGTCTGTTAATATTCACAATTAACATGCATAATATGGTAATGTTGAAATATTATTAACCGTAATTTTGACTTCATGTCTCCTGATTATCACCAAAAAAGCGATTATTCGAGTTATGTGGTGATGGGCTATCCCGTGAGGCATCGTAAGAAAGATCCCTTCTATCCCATGCTCTCTTTGGATCTCAACATAAGAGATATGATTCGCGAGATACACGAACTCGACTCCATCCTTGGCGGATATATGTTGTCCGAACAGGACTATCGCGATCTTGTAATGGATGCGTATTCATCGAATATCCACTGGTCTACCAAGATTGAAGGTAATAGGATGACGTTGGAAGAGGTTAGAACTCTTGCAACAGAATATACGGGTGGAAGGATCGAGGAGAGTCCTAATGGCCCCACGCAGGAGATACTCAATCATATGAATTCTCTTTTTCAGAGGGAGTTCAAGATGCCTTGGTCTCAGGATACAATTCTGTTCGTCCACCGCAGTCTCATGACCGGAGGGGGGGAGGTCGATCCGGGAGTCATTCGTGACACGGATGTCTGCGTTCGCGGATCGGACGGAACAGAGTTGTTCATCGCATGTCCCAAAGGGTCCGTTGAGACGGAGCTGAGGTCCTTGATAGACTGGGTAAATACATCACCGTACGGAGATATCGTCACCGCCACCCTGTTCTTCCACGAGTTCGAGAGCATCCATCCCTTCGAGGATGGAAACGGACGTACTGGCCGTGTACTGTTCCAGGCCCTGTTGAAACAGCTGGGTCTTTCGAATTGCGACCTGTGTAAGTTCGAGGAGAAGATGCTGTCGGACACCGCGACATACTATGATCTTCTGGCGTACACCGACTCCACAGGGAACCATACTCCATTGGTCAGGTATGTCTCGGAATCGATCCTATGCGCATACCGCGAAGCGGTGGACGAGTTCTCGAGCAGAGATCGTCTGAAGGGGATGGACGAGAACACCCGTTTCTTGGCGATGAAAGCGAAGAAGAAGGGCTCGTTCTCGCTTCAGGACGCATCATCATGGCTACCTATCGGGGAAAGCGCCATGAGAAGGAGGCTGGATGAACTGGTAGGGTTGGGGATCCTGGGGAAGGAAGGCAGGACCCGTTCTCTCCGCTATGTCTTCCTGGATCCGTTCAGAGATCTTCGCGGGAGACTCGGCAGGTCCCGAGAGGAGACGGTCGGGTTCACTGTCCCGAAGGCTTGTCGTCCTTCTTCGCGGGAGCGGGATCCTGCCCGTTCTCGGACTTCTTCTCCCTTCTGACCCTGGCTCTGTAATAGGACATCGGGTGGTTCATCCACTCCTGTTGGCATAGCGCATCCGGTTCGAAGCACAGGCCGTTGGTCTTCATGGTGGCGCATTCCGGAGGGGAATATCCCTCCTCGCCTCTGCCCATGATGTGCTTGATCTGATACTCCGACTTCGATTCGTCGAAGTCCGGGGATTCCGCGAAGACCTTGATGATGTCCTCGTACTGCAGGCCGAGGGCGTTGAGGAACGTGACCAGCGCGAATCTGGCGCTGTGGGGGAGGTTCAGTCCCTGACGGGACATCTGCATGATGTGCGCGATGCACGGAGGCAGGGAGTCCCTCTTAAGCTCTCCTCCCGACGGGCTGTATCTCGCCTTGGCCTCGGCGAGGGCGAGCTTGACCCTGGTGATGTCTCCCTGGAGATAGGGTTTGAACTCGTCGGGCGTCATCAGCGGGAGTTCGGATTCTATCTTGTCCTGGAGGGCGTTCTGCATCAGACGGCTGAACTTGTCCTGCGGGAGGGATACCATGCCGGAATGGATGTCGCTGTTGATCAGCTTCCACTCCACGCTCTTGAGACGGGTGGCCAGGCGGAGGTAGTCGGTGAATTTCATCTGGATGATGCCGTCGACGTCCGCGGACGAGGGGACATCGAGCTGCTCGGACACCTCGACGACGGTGTTCCTGTCCTCTCCGATGAGGATCTTGTTCATGCGGACGGCCTCGGACAGGGCGTAGCGCTTGGTGAGGAATCTGTCCTCGACGGCGGATACGATCATCCTCGCGTAAGGATACGAGAGGACCTCCATGACGCGGTCGTATTCGCTCGCACGGACCATCGGGACATAGGAGACCTCCGTGTGCTGGAGCGTGTCCATGATCCTGCCTATGCCCCTGGCACGGGCGGGTTCGTAGGATGGGGAAGTGATGAGATCGTCGATATCCGCACCGCTGCTCTCCACGTACTGCTGCGCCTCTGCGAGGAACGGGAACTTGGCGATGCGCTCGGAGTCCATGAATGTGCTAGATTGTGCTCGTAGATAAGGGCGCGGTGGATTCGTCGTGGCGGTCCTCTTTAATGATCGTGACCTCTTACCTCATTCTGGTTACAATGAGGTAAGAGGTCACGTTAAATCGTTTAATAAGCCCAGATTGATTGATCAGTCGCGCAGAGCAGCTTTCAAGATGACATGAGGAACGCCCTCATCATCGATGACCTTGCAATCAATTCCATATACGTCGCGGACGGTCTCTGGCGTGATGATGTCTTTAGGGTTGCCGATTTTATAGATGACTCCTGGTTTGGACATCACTATGATTTTATGGGCGTACTTGGCAGCGATGTTCAGATCTTGACTGATCATTATTATTAGCTTGTTCTGCTTGATTGCTATTGCTCTGAGAAGTTCTGTTACATACACTTGGTGCTTGACATCAAGATTCGATGTGGGTTCGTCCAGGAGACGGAGGCTATGATTCTCGATGAGCCTACAGCCAATCTGGATGTGAGACACCAGGTCTACGTCGCTCAGCTTCTGAGGGAGATCGCGGACAAGGGTGGGAAGACCATCATCATGATCTGCCACGACCTGAATATCGCAGCCCGTTACTCCTCGGAGGTCATAGTCATGTCCTATCCTGGAATCATCGAGAGGGTGGGAACTCCGGAGGAGGTCTTCGACAGCGACCTCATACGCCGTGTATACGGTATAGACTGCGAGATCGTCACTTTCGAAGGCAAGCCCAATGTCATGTTGAAGTCCGATTTCGTGGATGGAGATATCTACGACTGAGGATTCATAAACCGGGGCCTAGGCCCCTTCTTACACGGTTCTGGAAGTCACGCATCCGTGCGTTCAATCCTTCCGAATCCCGCCGAACACGACGATATCCCTCAAGCCGTCGACCACATGGGGGTCCTCCAGGACCTTCTGTAATTCGTCGAAGTCCTTGAACGGCCTCTCCGCGGCGAGCCTCTGAGCCCTCTTCTTCCCGATCCCCGGCAATGTTGCCAACGCGGACATGGGCATGGAGTTGATGTCGAACGGATAGGTCACACCGGTGATGGATCTGAATCCCCAATCTGTCACGTAGATGTCGCAGAACCTCTCGATGTCGAGCTTGTACGGTATGCCCACAAGCAACGGATACGATCCGATCTGCCTGCCGAATGTCGTGTTCCCGTCCTGCAGCTCGAGATAAACGTCCTTCAGGACGGTCCCGCGGGGGGCGACCCTCTCCAGCATTACCCTGTCGATGTCCTCACGGACCTCCTCCTTGAACCTCTTGAACCTGCGCTGATCCACCTTCACGCCGAACTCCTTGCGTATCGGCAGGACCTGGCGGATGTTGATCCTCCTGATCATCAGCCCCTCGTCCTTCATGCGGTTCAGGATGTCCATGTCCATCTCGTAGGTCGTAGACGTCTCCCCGTCGAGGCCGCATATCACGTTGATCCCGGGGAGCAGCCGGGGCATCCCTCTGGGGCCTCTCGACCCTCCGACGCGGTTGATCATCCTCACTGCATCCATCACCTGGTCGGCGGTGCTGTTGAGGTTGTTCTCGGTCACGACCCTGGGGTCGGCGGATTCCATCCCGAGGGCGAGGACGTTGCCGTCGGTGCATCTGGTCGCCAATGTGGTCAGCACCTGCTCCGCCTCGTCCGGGTGGGATGCGATGACCGCCGCGTTGGCGTTGTCCACATGGAGGACGTCGAATCCGAGTGATTGGAGGCCTTCGAAGAGCTCGTCCACCTTCTCGGGGACGGGTGTCGGGACCGGTGAGTCTGGGTCCGAGCCGTAGGATACGATGCAGGTCTGCCCTCCGACGCGGAGGTTCCTCACCCCGAGCTCCCTGAGTCTCGATGCCTCGGCGATGATGTCGCCGGGGGACCTCATCAGTGGCCTGCCCTTCGTGGGCTCGATGCAGTACGAGCACCCTCCGCTGGCGAAGCGGTGGCAGCCGCGATACGATTCGATCTCCGCGACGAGCGGTTCGGGGAAATCCTGATGGGATGTCACGATGTCCGCGCCCAGGAGCATCCACCTGTTCCATTCATCGAGGTCGCGGAGCCTCTCTCCGACCTCCTTTCCGATCATCCCGTCGTAGAGCGAGGCGGCCATGTCCCGCTTGATGGCGAAATCGAATCCTTCGGCAGCGTCCGTGGATGCGGCGGAGCCTCCGACGAGCCTCCATCCGCCGAGTCTGGGCAGCAATTCCGAGAGCTCCCTCACGGACATGGGCATGGATCTGAGGTACTTCCCCGGGACGGTGTTCCCGGAAAGGACGACGCTGACGCTGTCCTGGGGGATCCCGGCGCCCCTGCGGATCATATCGATCGTGAGATAATCCACCCTGTCCGCTCCCGCGTCGATCGCCGCGCCCGCTATGGAGCGGACCATCGGCGAGATGTAGGGCGGCACGCCCAGCGCTGCAGGGTCGTCGATGTAGCCGTCGACCACCAGGACGGATATCTTTTTGGACATGGGATCGGGAGGCTGGAGCGGATCATCCCAGGAATCCGAACACTGCGAATGATAGAGGGATCACAGTGGGTGCACCTGGGACGTAATTCGATCTCCGGCTGCTGTTCAATTCGCGTTCGATGGCTGTCAGGTTCTGCGAAATCATCCTTTTGGATTCTTTCTCGTACTCAGCCATCTGGGGAACACAGGATTCCACATACGTGGCGTAGTTCTCCAATTTCTTGACTTCTTCGATATAGGCATCGACATCGTCCATGTCGATGTTAGCTATGTCTTTCAATCTGCGGTAATCCTCGACTTTCTTCTCCATCAAAATCAGGAATTGTCTGATCTCGGCATAGTACAGCGGGATGTGAACTGTAAGGGTTTCATTGGAGTACTCTGAAACGATATCTGTGATCTTTTTCCTGTTGATGGCAGTCATCACGTCCAGCAATTCGAACATCGCCCTGTAGATATGATTCTGAGAGGCGATCAGATTCGATATGACGTACTCGGACTCCTTGTCCTTCGGGATGGATCCATTCATCCCCATCTTGACTTGGAATGATCTCATGAGATGGTCGAGGGCATCCCTGGTGCCTATCACCGCTGGAGGGAATGTTGTGTTGTACCTTTCTTCGAAATGAAGAGTTAGGCGTTTGAACTCCATGTAATAGGATAGAATGGTGCGGATGTGTTCCGATTCCTTCTCGTCGAGTTCCACGACCATTGTTAACACTTACGGGAGGTGTGTGGAGTAGACTCTGCGACGGAAGTCTTCGTATTCTTCAGACGATAGTACCAATCCGAGTGCCATCCTAGAGTTGCCGATATGATAGCGATTGGAGTAGAGGACGCAGTCCTCCTTCCTCATTTCCGTAACGGTATAGTCCTTATCCATCACATCGTCATACATCGTAACCGCTCAAGCTTCAGGTATATCGTTTGGTATGCGTCGTTCGTATATATGGCATTCGATTGTTGTTACACAAGAGGCAATCGCTTAACTCGCAAGGCGAATCCAACCGTCTCCATCCTGTGCTGATGCTCGGAATCGGTGTGGTCCTGTGGTCGGATATCGAGCATTCGGTGTCGGACTATATGCATGAAACAGGCAATTAGATGGATGAATAGTCCATGAACAACGATATGTAGACTCTGTAGGATGGTATCCGAGGTGAGATGATGGACGAGAGTGCTAGACTCAGTGCTGTACCGGGCCTGTTCAAGTCCATCCTCGAGGATCGCCGTTTCTTCATCATCGTGATGACAGCCGTCTCGCTATGGGTGCTGTGGAGCACCGCCAAGGAGGACATGTGGGGCGATCTGGATCACTATTACAAGAATGCGGGAGACGTCCTGTTCGGATTGATGCCGTACAGCGGGATGGCTTTCGAATATCCTCCATTGTCGCTCGTGTTCATGCTCATCCCGCGTGTTCTGACCTGGGATCTGGAATCGTTCCATTACGGATGCGCTGTTCTGACGTATGTGTTCATCGTCATCGGTTCGTACTTCCTCATCCGCATCGCTGATGAGCGCATAGGATGCAGGTGGCAGACCCATCTGATCCTGATCCTGCTGGTGGTGTTCGGCGGATATTTCGTCATCGCACGGAACGACATCTACCCCACGGTGTTCGCGATAATCGCATTCTGGCTGTACCTCAGGGACAGGCACGTCCTGGCATTCGCGGTCATGGCCGTTGCGACGATGACCAAGATGTATCCTGCGATATTCCTCATCCCGATGATGATCCCATTCGTTCTGAGGGGCGATTGGAAGAAGCTGTCTTCATGCGTTCTGGCGGTCGTCGCGGTCTGTTTGGTCGTCGAACTGCCTTTCCTGATTGCGGATCCGTCCACAGCCTTCGCTTATTTGACGTATCATTCGGACAGAGGGATACAGGTGGAGTCGGTGGTTGCCAGTATATTCACGGTCTACAACATCCTGGTTCCCGGGGATCTGTCCGTGGTCTTCAACTACGGTTCCGATAATCTGTCCGGCGCGGGTCCGGATGCAGTGGCACCGTTCATGAACATCATCCTGGCGATAGTGCTGTTGACGTTCATCGCCGTGATGGCCGTCAGAATCGTGAGAGAGGATTCGTTCGAGAACATCGGTCCGAAGGTCGCGCTGATCTCGGTGACGATGCTCATGCTCTTCATCGCATTCAGCAAGGTGTATTCGGCCCAGTACCTCATCTGGATCGTGATGCTCCTGCCGCTCACCCAGATGTCCTGCTTCGACGAGGCCCGCAGGAATGCGGTACTCGCGGCACTCATACCTTTCGGCGTATTCAGTGTCTGCAGTTATGTAGGGTACAACACGTACTGCCTGCCGGGATTGGATTCCATGGCCGTCTGCATGGTGGCCCTGAAGAATGTCTTCCACATCCTGCTGATGCTCGTACTTCTGCACATGTGCTGGAAGGAGACGGGTGCATCCGCGGACGGCGTCCGCATCTCCGAGGTGACATCATGAGCTTTGAGAACGGGGAACTGACCTGGAACGGCTGCCGGATCGGAAGGACGATAGCCCTCGTGCTGATCATCGGGCTAGCCATCCGTTTCGTCCTGATTCCGTTCACATCATCGCCGTTCGATGTCGGAGCCGGATGGACCGCGATCATCCAGGAGATCTACGCCGGCAACTCCCTTTACGATGCGGAGCTGTACAAGTACACGCCCATATGGGGATACATACTGTCTGTGATCGCCTATGTCGCCAATCTCTTGGGAATGGGCTCCTTCGGAGAGATGTTCACAACGATCTATCCGAACACGGAGCTGACATTCGGATACGGTTTCATCACGAATCCGGAGTTCAACATACTCCTGAAGATACCTGCCTTGATCTTCGATATCCTGGCGGCATTCGCGTTCTACAGGCTCGTCATGGATATAAGCGGGGACAGGCGGAAGGCCGAGGTATCCTTCGCGTTGTGGTTCCTGTGTCCTGTGGTGATAATGTCGAGCGCGATACTCTGCATGTTCGACAGCATCATGATCTACTTCATGGTCGAGTCCTTGATCTTCTTCAGGCGCAGGAACATGCTCCTGGCGGGCGTGTTCATCATGCTCTCCATCCTGACGAAGGCGTTCTCGGCTCTTCTGCTTCCCTTGATGATAGCGTACGTTCTTTCGGAGCGTCATCTGTGCGTCGGGGAGAGGCTGAGGAATCTGGGGACGGCCGTGCTCGGAGGACTCATCGTCTTCCTGGCGGTCTATATCATGCCCCTTCTCTCGGGCGAGTTCTCCGACAGTCTCTGGTTCCTGACGAGTCGCAGCGATTCCTACGCCTCGGGCGGAGGATTCAGCATGACCTCGATCAGCTTCAACAACATCTTCTTCTTCATGCCGGTGGCGATCGCGATAGTCGTCCTCGCATGCGCGGCCATGTGTCTCTCCAAGAAGGACAGGAACAGGACATTCCTGATCATGACCGTGATCATAACATCCGTCATGTTCTGCTTCCCGTTCGTATCGTACACGCCGACGTACGGGATCGTGCTGACCCTGCCCGTGATCCTGCTGTATGTGCTGAACGGTCGGATCGCGTTCGTACCATGGGCTTTGACGGCGGTGTTCGTCTTCCACGGCATCGCGCATTACTGGGAGACGTTCTTCTACCCGCTGGCGGCGTTCACCGGATTGCTCGATGTCGCGGATGTCGTGGAGAGCATGGGGAACGGAACGGTGTACGGCACCATCCAGCTGCTCATGTCCTCGGCCGGTTTCGTGATCATGGTGATTATGCTGGTCTACTACGTCATCCCGTTCATCAAGGAGTATCGCGGCAGGGAGGTGATTGCGGATGGGAATTGATCCGAGGACCCGTAATGCGCTCGCCGTCATCGCGGTGTTCGTCGCCGTGATGATGATCGGGCAGGCCATGATCTACGTGGCGAGTCCGTATCATTGCGATATGACTGCCGAGAGGGATGGATCCTCCGTCGACGTCACTGTCGATACAAACTATTCTCTGGGATACACGATCAACTCCCTCAGGACGGACAGCATGCGCGATGTGACCTCGTACGCGGTCTACTGCGACGATTCGTATCCTGTGAAAGGCGATCGCGCAGTAATCCTCGATGCGATCAAGCGTCTTCGTCTGTGCTTCTCCAACGACAACTGCACGCTCTCGACCATCGATGCAACCGGCCTCCAGGATCTGATGTCGCATCGGGACACGACCACAGCGGTCCTGTTCATGACGGGGACCCTGCCGGAGGAGATCTACGACGGAAGGGCATCGAGTCCGATATTCGAGTGGCTGGCGGATGGCGGGGTCATGTACTGGCTCCACGAGAAGCTGGGTGCCACCTACGCGGAGAGGAACGGGAGAATCGTGGATGTCGAGGACCCCGACGGACTGTTCTTCGGGAACAGCGACGTGATCAATCCCTCCGGAGGGCAGGTGTTCACGAAGAACCTGGTCGATGGAAGTCTGACCGACAAGCTGGGGATCTACTACGGCGAGACCACCAACGGAGTCGACTGCTCCCTCCTGGCCAGTCCCTACCTGGCATTGGATTACAACGACGGCACATATTCCGCTGTCACTCTGGTGAGATACATCGGAGGCGATGGTGTGATCGGCGTATTCGGCGGGAATCTCAAGTACGAGGCGGTTCCCACATCCGCCATGGCATCGGTCGCTCAGACGATCGTGTCCAAGCTGTCCTATGACACGGTTCTCATGGATCACGCGACCGCATCCGGCAGCGGAACGGTCACGTTGGATTGCGGAGGCGGATTCTCCTACGTGTTCATGTTCGTCGACAGGGTCAACGCCGTGTGGGCGAAGGCTCTTCCTCTCGCGTGATACGGTCCCATCGGGGGTTCCACGGATCCGATCCCACGGTTACGTGAGAAGTCTGGGGCGATGGAATCGTCCATGGATCCCACGGAAGCGCGATTGCTAAAGTCGCCCTTCGCGATATCGAACCTGCATTCGGATACATCGCAGAAGTAGCCCAGTCGTATCGAGTCCATGAAGGGATCCAACGCATCTCCGTCTATCGTCCGTTTCAGGTCTGCGGGAGCCGACGGATTTCGAAAAATTCCACCCCTATAACCGTTATATACGCGAACTCCTATGCCATGCTTTAGAATTCGAAGCATATCTACGAAATTCGTAGAATCCACGAATCAGAAGAGGAATTCCAATGGCATACGAGAGCGATATCAGCGTCGAGGAGCGCCTGGAGAGGGCCAAGAAGCCCGGCCGGGATGCGATGATCCTCCACAAGTTCTACAAGGGAAAGATCGAGACCGTCCCCAAGGCCTGCGTCAGGTCCTTCGACGACTTCTCCGTCTGGTACTCCCCCGGTGTGGCCGAGCCTTGCAAGGACATCGCGGCCAACCCCGACATGGTGTACGAGCACACCTGGAAGTGGAACACCGTGGCCGTCGTCTCCGACGGAACCCGCGTGCTCGGACTCGGGGACATCGGACCCGAGGCCGCCATGCCCGTCATGGAGGGCAAGGCCATGCTGTTCAAGTACCTGGGCGGAGTGGACTGCGTCCCCATCTGCCTGGACACCAAGGACCCCGACAAGATCATCGAGACCGTCAGGCTCCTGGCCCCTTCCTTCGGAGGAATCAACCTCGAGGATATCTCGAACCCCAAGTGC
>ERZ1026894.2109-NODE-2109-length-10616-cov-5.788846_pt1 | contig 10616 bp, 6 predicted proteins | sample MGYA00380177_ERZ1026894 | MGnify/ENA primary metagenome ERZ1026894 (study PRJEB33269, sample SAMEA4719813) | human gut metagenome | biome: human-associated habitat; feature: organic feature; material: feces | place: Cameroon | collected 2013-10 ... | reverse complement strand
TTTCTTAATTGAAGGTTTACCTCCATCTGTTATCGAGGCAATTAAATCAAGAACAGGGATTCCGTTAATCATCCCCTCTAATGGAGCAGAACGAACAATAATCTTTCCTTGATTATTTTCGCAATAAATTATTTGTTGGGCGTCTCCCATCATTGGGATAGTAGCATTATGAGAAACCAATATTATCTGCTTATTCTTTTTTACTTTTTTTACTGCCTCTACAAGACCATCATTAATATACTTTGTGGCCAAATTATCTTCTGGCTGATCAATGATAATAGGAGCAATATCTTTATCGTAGCCCAAAATCAAATCTAAAAGAACAGAAGTCTTCCAACCGGCACTGAGGCTTTCAAAATCCTTACCGTCTTTTGTTGTTATCTTATAGACTGTTTTATTCATGGCGACAAATTCATTATATACACGATCAATAAAATCTTTGTAATCTTGTACTTTAGGCTTTTGTTTGCTAAAATTTGCTTCAAACAAGCATTGTGGGTGAATATCATCAAAGCGAATAATTTTCTTTCCAGATTTCAGCATATAGTTAAACACATTCAAAACGGTATCTTTATCCATCTTAAACTGATTACTAATGTATAGGTGATGCCCAGATGATACTATTTCCTTTGTTTCTATTTCGTCATGATAAGCAGCTATAGAATTAAGATGCTTCATGAATTTTCTATTTAAATAGACATATTGCTTTGCGTTTTCTAGTAAATAGTTGAATTCCTGTGTTTTTGTTTGATCCTCCTGGCTTTCAGTCCTTAGCTGCGTAGCATAATTATCTGAAGCATTTTTAATTTCTTTATATACCATGGCCTCCATTTCACTATAACGATAAACTTCCTGCAGCATGGCAATAAGTTCGTCAATCGTTTCATTCTGCTCTTTTACAAATGGATTTCTGCTTAAAATCTCTTTAATTTCGAGTAGAGCCGTGATATGTGCATCTTTTTTGTCTTTGCTATATTTGATTATATCACGATTTTCTTCTTGAGGAACAAAGCTGGTAATAATGTTTTGCTTAACCGCTTTAAAAACCAATAAACGACCAATTTGAGATGTGGTATTTAATTTATCCTCGATAGATTTAATATCTTCAACTGTTTGGATTAGCTGTGTAATATCATTCTTTAATTTAGCCAAGCTAGCATTTACTCTATTAACGACCTCTTTATTATCCGGGAATAAGCTGCGGATAATATCAATATCTTCAATATTATGTCCTTCATCATCCCCTACTACTTTCATAATATAATTTTGTCCAAGATAATGGGGATGCATACCCGATGGATTAATAACATTTAAATGTTCAACATCAAAACTATTATAATGAGAATCCTCAAAACTTGTATGTGACAATTTACGCCAAATCGAATCAACCAATAGAGTTTTACCGCTTGATGAGCCTCCAATAACGACATTTAGCCCGGAACTGAATTTTACATCTATGTCAAGTTTGTCATTAGCATATTTTACACAGTCAATATTCTCTGACCATGACTCAGGTTTCTGTGTACAATATATCAAACGAGACTTCTCTGACAATGAAAGGCGGAAACCTTCAAAAGTTGGCTCTGCAAACATCCAAGTAGGAATAAGACCTTCTGCGTCTTTTGCTTTTGCAGCTGGGTAGTGACTAGGTATATAATTATCCGAACATGTAACGAGATTCACAAATCCACTAATTCCAAGACGTTGAAAATATTTATCAGTTTCTTCACGTCCACTGTCGCTTCTTGCCGTAAAACCGTCAAATTGATTATAATATACGCTACGTTCCATCATCGTATCAAACTTCTTTCCCTTTGGAATAGCTTTATCAAAGGTTGCGTGCGACTGCCCACCATGAGGGAGCAGGACGAAATCGTATGAATCAAACTCATTGATGATTTTATCCAGAGTTGGTATACTTTTGTCTGTTTTTACGACAGTCTTTTGCTTATATAGATTATCAAGAATCTTATTTATATTATCTATTTCTTGTGCGGAGATATTATCTTTGAAAAATATGTGACAATGATATGCCTCTGTGTCTATCAAATAATGTATGTGCAGTTCAACACCGAGCAATAAATGTATATCAGGCACACATTTTGTCATAGCATCAAGATATGCTTTCTTATTTATTGTATTGTGATCTGTAAGGGAAATAAGCGCATGTTGTCCTTGAGCTTGCTCTCTTACTTTTGCAAAAAGTGACTCGATATCATAATTCTGATTTAAACTGTCAGGATTATCTGATGTGTGAATATGCACATCTACATAAACTGGTTCCATATTATTGGCTATTTCGTTATCTATCATTTGCAAAGATAGTTAGATATTATCGATTTATCGAATATAATTCGCTATATTTGCACTATAAAATCGTATCAAAGAATGAAACTAAATAGAATAAAGGCTGTATTATCTGAAAAAGGTATCTCTCAGACATGGTTGGCAAAGAAACTCGACAAGAGTTTCAGTATGGTAAATGCTTATGCTTGTAATAGGATTCAACCAAATTTAGAGACCTTGCAACAGATAGCAGAGATATTGCAGGTCGATTTGAAGGATTTGATAACCGACAAAAAGGATAGGTGATATGAAACAGTTTTCGGAAGCTACACGGGTGCAGATGCCTGCAATGGTTCACCTCAACCGAATAGGATATACTTACTTCGGCAAGTTGAGTGAAGATAAGAATGGCACGGTCTATGACGGTGACACGAATATTCTTTTGCAGGTATTTGAACGGCAGTTTAAGAATCTGAATCCCGGACATGAGGGAGAGTTTCTTCAAATTTTGAAAGATATTCGCAAGGAACTGAACGATGATGATCTCGGTCGAGGCTTTTACAATCGTCTCAAAGCTGTTTCGCCTGTAAAGCTGATAGACTTTGATAACATTGGGAATAATACGTTCCATTTCACAGCCGAATTTACCTGTAAGAACGGACAGGACGAATTTCGTCCTGACATTACTTTGTTCGTAAACGGATTGCCACTTTGCTTTGTAGAAGTGAAGAAACCCAACAATCATGGTGGTATGTTGGCAGAGAGCGCACGAATGAATAAAGAACGCTTCCCGAATAAAAAGTTTCGCCGCTTCATCAACATTACGCAGTTGATGATATTCAGCAATAATATGGAATATGATGCGTTGGGCGGTATCGTACCAATACAAGGGGCTTTCTATTGTACTGGGGCACGTTCACACGCACCATTCAATTGCTTCCGTGAAGAAAATTTAAGCGGTCAGAAAATAGCACCGTTCCATCGTGCCTATCCGTATAAGGAGATTGACAAGACGGTGGAAAAACAGATATTGTCTGATTATAATTGCCAAGTCATTCATACAAGTCCCGAGTATCAGACAAATCTTGGTTTCAACACCCCTACAAACAGAATCCTAACATCCATGTGTTCGCCTGATCGTTTGTTGTATATCATTAGATATGGTATTGCCTATGTCCGTATGGAGCGTGAGGTGGATGGAAAAATAGAATCTACCGACCAAAAGCATATCATGCGTTACCAACAATTGTTTGCATCGTTAGCTATTCGCCAAAAACTGGCAGAGGGAGTGAAATCTGGCGTAGTCTGGCATACACAAGGTAGTGGTAAAACAGCCTTGTCATATTATCTGACTTATATTCTTAACGATTTCTATTCCAAACAGAATAAGGTCGCCAAATTCTATTTTATAGTAGACCGCCTTGACCTTTTGGAACAAGCCACACAAGAGTTTGAAGCTCGTGGATTGGTTGTATCTACCGCCAATACAAGAGCCGAACTGATGGAGCAATTCCGCAGTAATCAGGCACAACAAGGTGTAAGCGGACAGGCAGAAATCACGGTTGTGAACATTCAACGCTTTGCCGAGGATAAAGAAAAAGTACGCATCAGCGACTATGCAACCAATCTTCAACGCATCTTTATTCTTGATGAAGCACACCGAGGATATAAACCCGGTGGCTGCTTCCTTGCCAACCTCTTTGATGCCGACACCGATGCGGTTAAAATCGCACTTACAGGAACACCGCTGTTAAAGGAGGAACGCGCCAGTTGCAAGGTGTTCGGTAACTATCTGCACACCTATTACTACGATAAATCTATTGCCGATGGCTATACGCTGAAAATCATACGTGAGGATATAGAAACTTCCTACAAAGAGCGTTTGTCTGATGTGTACGACAAACTGGAAACCCTTGTGCAAAAGAAAGACATTCGTAAGTCGGAAATCATAGAGCATCCAAGTTATGTAAGCGAGTTAGCCCGTTACATTATGACGGACTTAAAAGAGTTTCGCAAGATACAAGGAGATGATACTTTAGGCGGCATGGTCATTTGTGAAACCAGCGAACAGGCAAGGCGGCTTTATGATGTATTCCAAGAAGAATGGCAGAAGTATCAGCCGAAGCCCATCAAGATAAAACTTTCCGATGGTTCGTATGTAGTGGGTGAACCGGAAGTGGATTACAAATCAAAATACAGACCGCTGAAAGCCGGAATCATTCTTCACGATACAGATGACAAGGAAACTCGTAAGCAGATAGTCAAAGACTTCAAGAAAAATATGACAGTGGATATTCTCATTGTCTTCAATATGCTTTTGACTGGCTTTGATGCACCACGCTTGAAACGCCTGTATTTCGGGCGCAAATTGAAAGACCACAATCTGCTTCAAGCCATAACACGTGTAAACCGTCCTTATCCCGGTATGCGTTACGGTTTTGTCATTGACTTTGCCGACATCAAGCGCAACTTCAAGGAAACCAATGAAGCATATTTGCAAGAGTTAAACCGCTTTAATGATGTGGATGAGACTGGCGAATCCGCTGCTACCGACACCTTTACCCAAGTCATTGAGGACAAGGAAGAGATATTGAATCAGATGAAGAAAGTTCGGCAAACGCTTTTCAATTACACATACGATAATGCGGAAGAATTTTCTTCTGAAATCTCCACCGAAGAGGATAAAGCTGTATTGCTTGACCTCAAACAGGCATTGGAATCAGCCAAGAACATGGCGAACGTCGTGCGTACATTCGGTGATGATGAAATGAAAGAGCAATTTGCCAAACTCGAAATCACAAAGTTGCCTCAGTTGCTTTCCGAAGTACAAAGGCGCATTGGCATCATCAATCAAAAGGAAGCGTTTAGCGTAGGGGAAGAAACAAAAACGCTAATCAATGAAGCGATGATGGATATTGAGTTTACTTTCTCCAAGATAGGGCAAGAAGAAATGCACCTTATATCTGGAGGAATAGAGCTGAAAGAAAAATGGCAACGTACCATTTCTTCATTTACCCAAAACTTCGACCAAGACGATCCGGAGTTTATCTCGTTGCGTGATGCTTTTATGGAACGATTCAAAGAACATGGATTTGTGATTGACTCTATAGCCAAGTTCAACGAAGAAACACAGGCTTTGGATGAAATCATCTGTCGTTTGCAAGACTTACAAAAACGCAATAATGTCTTGTTGAAAAAGTACAAGGGCGATGAAAAATTTGCTCGTGTACACAAACGCATACGAGAAGTAAATAAACAGAGGGAGGAGAAAGGACAAAAGCCGATGTTTTCTTTCCTTGACGAAGAGATTGTTACCATTCTCAATATTATAAAAGAGGATGTGGATGCCAAAGTGTATGACCGTAACAACATTCTGAAAAAGGATGCTTATTTCGGACGCACGGTGATGGCTCTTATCAATGGATGTCTGTTCAATTTCCAACAAATAAAGCCCGAAATGGAGGATTACAAATTTATTCAGACACGCATTTCACAACAGTATATCAACCAATATAACGCCACTTACGGCATTGCATAAAGATTATGTCAGATATTAAAGAAAAAACATTAAAGCTCATCGACGGACTTAAAGCCACCTGCCAATCATACGGTATGGGAAACGATGGTAACGAATATAAGATTATCACTCAGGTATTTCTCTATAAATTCCTGAATGACAAATTCGGTTATGAACTGAAAAATGCGAAAAGTGATATTGCCAAGAAATTGACGGGAGATGTAAAATGGGAGACAGCATACGAGAATCTTTCTGATGATGAACGTATGCTTATTCAGAGTGCCATATCGCCTGATGTCCCGATGCTCGAACCTTATCATCTGATAGCCAATCTTTGGAACCAGCAGGGAAAAGGTGATTTTGATACTATCTTCGATTCCACTATGACAGATATAGCGGAACAAAATGCGGATATATTTTCCACACAGACCACAGCCAACACGAAGATTCCATTGTTCGAGGCATTGACACCGTTTGTGACCGATTCGGCACAACGTGCGCCATTCGCCCGTGCTCTGGTGGATAAACTCGTGAATTTCTCCTTTGAAGAAGCGTTTGCACAGAATTACGATTTCTTCTCCAGTATTTTTGAATATCTGATAAAAGACTATAATACAGCCGGAGGCGGTAAGTATGCGGAATACTATACACCCCACGCCATTGCCACGATTATGGCTCGTCTGTTAGTAAGGGATAATGCTGATTTGCATAGCATGGAATGTTATGACCCATCGGCAGGAACAGGTACGCTTCTGATGGCACTTAGTCATCAGATAGGAGAAGAACGCTGTACCATCTTTTCGCAAGATATTTCCCAGCGAAGCAACAAAATGCTGAAACTTAATCTGCTGCTTAACGGACTTGTGTCTTCGCTTGATAATGCTATTCAAGGCGACACGCTTGTAAGCCCTTATCATAAAAGCGATGACGGGCAGCAGTTGCGCCAGTTTGATTTCGTGGTGAGCAATCCTCCTTTCAAGATGGACTTCTCGGACACTCGCGAAAAGATAGCTGCCATGCCAGCCCGTTTTTGGGCTGGAGTCCCAAATGTACCCGCCAAAAAGAAAGAGTCAATGGCTATATATACCTGTTTCATTCAGCACGTTATCAATTCGTTGAAAAAAACAGGGAAGGGAGCAATTGTTATTCCAACAGGCTTTATTACCGCAAAAAGTGGTATTGAGAACAAAATTCTTCATAAGATAGTAGATGACAAAGTGGTGTTTGGCTGTGTTTCCATGCCAAGCAACGTGTTTGCCAATACGGGTACGAATGTCAGTGTGTTGTTCTTTGATAAATCTGCCACTGCCGAAAAGGTGATTTTAATTGATGCCAGCAAATTGGGCGAAGAATACAAGGATGCCAACGGATTGAAAAAGGTGCGTCTGAACGATGAAGAGATCGAAAAGATTGTCGGCACATTCCAGCGAAAGGAAGCTGTAGAAGATTTTTCAGTAGCTGTTACTTACGATGAGATAAAGGAAAAAGGATATTCTCTTTCTGCCGGGCAATATTTCGACATCAAAATAAACTATGTGGATATAACGGAAGAAGAGTTCAATGCACGAATGGCGAACTACAAGCAAACCCTTTCCGAGCAATTTGCAGAGAGTCATCGCTTGGAAGAAGAAATAATGAAACAGTTGGATGCTTTGCATTTCAACGCAAACGCAGGTAGCAATGAATAGCGAAATACAGTTCTTGCTATACAATCTTCCCGATAAAGAGGGAAAGGTGCAGGTGGTTATAAAAGATGAAACCATTTGGTGTACGCAAAAGGCTATGGCAGAGCTTTTCGGTATTGATAAATCAGGTATTAGCCGCCACATAGCCAATATCTTCAAGGATGAAGAACTGCAGCAAGATACGACAGTTGCAAAAATTGCAACTGTCGTAAACCGAGGTATAAGAGGCGAGGTGGAAGATTTGGTCGATTTCTATAATCTTGATATGATTATTGCAGTTGGTTACCGTGTTTCTTCCCCAAAAGCTACTAAGTTTCGTCAGTGGGCAACCAAGATTCTCAATGAGTACATAAAAAAAGGGTTTGTGCTTGACGATGAACGCTTAAAACAGGGAACGGCGGTATTCGGAAAAGATTATTTTCGTGAATTGCTGGAAAGGGTACGCTCTATCCGTGCCAGTGAACGACGTATTTGGCAACAGATTACCGACATATATGCAGAGTGCAGTATTGACTATGACAAGAACTCGCCTACCACACACGATTTCTATGCCATGATACAGAATCGTTTTCATTATGCCATTACCGGGCAAACGGCAGCAGAGATTATCTATACAAAGGCAGACCATAACAAAGAACACATGGGGCTGACTACATGGAAGAATGCACCTGATGGACGTATCTTGAAATCGGATGTGTCAATAGCCAAGAACTATTTGCAGGAAAATGAAATCCGTCGGTTGGAACGTGCAGTAACAGGATATTTCGACTATATAGAAGACCTTATAGAGCGTGAAAACACGTTCAATATGGAGCAGTTTGCTGCCAGTGTCAACGAGTTCTTGACCTTCCGCAAATATCAGATATTGCCGGATAAAAGACGAATATCTGCGGCACAAGCCAAGACAAAGGCAGAAAGCGAATACGATATTTTCAATAAAACTCAACGGATTGATTCTGACTTCGACAAAGAAGTTAGGGGAATGTTGGGTGAAAAGTAATCAGATGAAGTGATGGAATTGAAAAAATATAAAAAGAAAAGGATTACACCACAAGGTTGGAAAGAGGTAACACTTGCAGATGCTTTTAACACATCCTCTGGTGCTACACCATTGTCCACGGAAGCAAGCTATTATGAAAACGGTACTATTCCTTGGATTAATAGCGGTGAATTAGCAAGTCCGTATATTTATGACACAACAAATTTTATATCACAGGCTGGATTTGAAAATTCAAGTACTGAGATATACCCTATTGATACGGTGCTTGTAGCAATGTATGGTGCTACAGCAGGTAAGGCATCTTTGCTTAAAATGGAAGCGTGTACAAATCAAGCTATTTGTGCGATTCTTCCAAACAAAGACTATAGTTCTACATTTCTTAAATATAGTATTGATACGCTTTATGATCATCTTGTCGGTCTTAGCAGTGGCTCTGCAAGAGATAATCTTTCGCAAGCAGAACTAAAAAAGTTGAAGTTAATAATGCCTCCTACTAAGGATGAACAGAATAAATTAGTATCTATTCTTGCTTTAATAGACCGCAAAATAGAACTTAATCGTGCGATAAATCAGAATTTAGAGGCGATGGCAAAACAACTCTACGACTATTGGTTTGTGCAGTTTGACTTTCCGAATGAGGAGGGTAAGCCATATAAATCAAGTGGTGGTGCTATGGTATGGAATGAAAAGTTAAAAAGAATGATTCCAAAAGAGTGGACAAATGCAAACATTTATCAATTAGCAAGTATTTCAAAAGAAACAGTTAATCCACAGGCACAGCCTAATGAATTATTCAAACATTATAGTTTGCCCGAATATGATAAAACAGAAACTTACGCAGAAGAATATGGAATAGATATTCAAAGTGCAAAGTTTATAGTCACTAACAATTGTATTTTGGTATCCAAACTTAATCCTTGGACAAGTCGAGTAATCTGTGGAAATAGAGGATCTAATCAGATTTGTTCAACAGAATTTGTTGTATGGAATCCTGCTTCTCTGAAAACAAAAGGTTTCTTGTTCATATTGGCTAAAAGTGCAAAATTCATTGAATACTGTACGCAAGGTGCTACTGGTACTTCTCATAGCCACAGAAGAATAAATCCAGAACTTATGATGAAATTTGATTTTCCTTATAATTCTGAAATAGCAATAAAATTTTCTCTACTGATTGAAAATATAATAGTACATTTACATAATAATATCGCACAGCTCAAAGTTTTGACTAAGCAGCGTGACGAACTTTTGCCACTTTTAATGAATGGACAAATAACAATAGAATAAAAAATGTCTCGTATACTCTACAAATATTTAGATATAGTTGGCGCAAAGAGCATGATTAGAAACCGGAATCTCCAATTCACTAATGCGTCTCAACTGAATGACCCTTTTGATTGCCATCCTAAATTAATTGACTACTCAAATGTGCCAGACTCTAAACTTCAAGGATGGATACCAAAGGATTGGTGTGTAGAGAAAGAGGGAAACGATGCATTCAATTTGCGTAATGATACATGGCTGTGCAGCTTGTCAAAAATCAATGACTCTATACTCATGTGGGCACATTATTGTTATAACCACAAAGGCATCTGCATCGGTCTTGATTTGGATAAAGTACTAAAATCTGTTCCTCCAATGTTTGGCTCAATATACATTAATCCTATTGTCCTTGTTGTTCAATATTGTAATATCATCGAACGTCCAAGCGCATATAATTCAGCACAGGATATTTTCAATTACCAATGGCAAACAAAAGCGAAGGAGTGGGAATATGAGCAGGAGGTTAGATTAGTCATACTAAAACCAAGTCCAATATATGCAGCATTTACTCCTCAACAGGCAAAGCTGACAAAGGAAATATGGGATTGGCGTGAGATACGCCACTATATGCCACTGAAAGGCGAGTGCTTTGAGTCTATCTATTTTGGTGTCAATATAGAACAAACTGAGAAAGAAAAAATAATCCAATATGTTCGCAAGGAACTAAATCCGCAAATCAGGTTGTACCAAATGGAAGTAGATGAAAATGCTTTTAGATTACGACCTGTAATTATATGAACGGTCAAGTATCGGTAAATTCTGATTTATCGGTATATAAGAAAAGGAGAGGAAAAGTCCCCTCCTCAAT
>ERZ1026894.2108-NODE-2108-length-10620-cov-3.454425_pt1 | contig 10620 bp, 9 predicted proteins | sample MGYA00380177_ERZ1026894 | MGnify/ENA primary metagenome ERZ1026894 (study PRJEB33269, sample SAMEA4719813) | human gut metagenome | biome: human-associated habitat; feature: organic feature; material: feces | place: Cameroon | collected 2013-10 ... | reverse complement strand
TCTGGTGAATACCTGGGTGCATACCGACCCTGAGACCGGCAAGCAGGAATTCCGGATTCCGATTCCCGGCAAGGATGCCGCCGGCTCAATATTGACCTTTATCGCCCGCCTCATGTCGAAATGACATCTTCTTTTAAATTTATTGATTAAATTTGGAAGATTTAGAAGAAAAATTATTGGATGGCGAAATATACTGAAATTGAAGGCAAATGTCGGAAGATAGTTGAGGATGCCAGAAACGGTGTCTTCGCACCGGTGTATCTGCTGATGGGCGGGGAACCGTATTATCCGGACATGGTCTGCGACGCTATAATGAAATATGCGCTTCAGGACGATGAACGGGATTTCAACCAAGCAGTTTACTATGGCCTTGATACTGACGCCGATGCAGTCGCTTCGGAAGCCCGCAGCTATCCTATGATGGCGGAACGCAGGCTTGTGGTGCTGAAAGAAGCCCAGAGCATGAAGACACTGGAAGGCCTGGGAGTCTATGCGGCAGAACCGATGGACACTACCGTGCTGGTAATCCTGATGCACGGAGCATCGGCGGACAAGCGTAAAGCATTGTACAAGAACGTTTCGAAGAAAGGCATTGTCCTGGAATCGGAACCGCTGCGCGACTACGAGATGCCTGGGTGGATTACCGGTTTCTATAAGTCCAGAGGCTTGGCGATTGATCCGGACGCTGCGGCGCTGCTTGCCGAATCGGCGGGTACGGAACTCGACAGGATTGCCGTGGAAACCGAGAAACTCCAGAAGAACCTTCCGGAAGGAACGACGCGTGTCACAGCCGCCGACATCGAGAAGAATGTGGGCATCAGCAGGCAATTCAGCATCTTCGAACTGACCAAGGAACTGTCATATCTCCATGCCGCGAAAGCATTGAAAATTGCCGCCTACATCGGTTCGGGGCCGAAATTCGCGATGCCGATGGCCGTGACGCCGCTCTACACGCATTTCTACCGCATCCTGAAATATGAAGCCGCGCTCATGAAGAATCCCGGGATGCCGAAGATGGAAAAGGCCAAGCTGCTGGGAGTCAATCCGTATTTCCTGGAAGAATACGATGTGGCGGCGCGGAACTTTCCTGTCAGGCGATGTATGAAAGTGATGTCCCTGCTGGAAGAATACGACTTCAAGGGGAAAGGCGGCGGAAGCGGTGAAGCCGGTCAGGACGAACTGCTTATGGAACTTGTAAACAAGATATTGATCTAAATTCTTATAACTATGGCATTGATAGAATGTAGAGACGTCTGCAAGAACTTCGGTGAAAAAGTGGCTCTGGACCATGTGAGCCTGGATATTCCGAAAGGGCAGATTTTCGGGCTCCTGGGACCTAACGGTGCGGGAAAGACCACCATGATCAGAATCATCAACAGAATCACGATACCGAATTCCGGCGAAGTGCTGTTTGGCGGCAGGCCGATTACCCAGAAAGACGTGGAAAAAATCGGTTATCTTCCGGAGGAACGCGGCCTGTACCGCAAGATGGAAGTCGGCGACCAGGCAATGTATCTGGCTCAGCTTAAAGGGATGAGCGAGAAGGATGCCCGTGCGGAACTGAAAAAATGGTTCATAAAATTCGGCATACAGGACTGGTGGAAAAAGAAAGTCGAGGAATTGTCGAAAGGTATGGCGCAGAAGGTCCAGTTCATCACGACCGTCGTCCATAAACCGTCCCTCATGATATTGGATGAGCCGTTTTCGGGATTTGACCCTGTCAATGCTGAATTGATAAGGAAAGAGATTCTGGAACTGAAGGAGCAGGGGGCGACCGTCATCCTCTCCACGCACAACATGGAATCCGTGGAGGAACTCTGCGACAACATTGCCCTGATAAACAAGTCACATCTGGTCATCACGGGCGGAGTCGAGGACATCAGGCGCCGATACGGCAATAACAATGTCGAACTTGTATACACCGGAGAAACCCCTCTGGAAGCCGTTCCGGGACTGTTCTCCATCATCTCAGACACGAACGACGCCGGACGCCACACGGCAGTGCTGTCGCTTGCAAGTCAGGGACTTGGAAACAATGTGCTGGCGGAAGTCCTGAAACAGAACGTGGTCGTAAATTCATTCAAGGAATTGCTCCCTCGAATGAACGATATCTTTATTAAACTGGTAACCGAAACTGCATAACTGGGAGGACAAGACATGAACCTGCATATTGTAAATATCATCATCAAACGCGAATATCTTACCCGCGTAAAGAAGAAGTCGTTCATTATCACCACTTTCCTGGTGCCGATTCTCTTCGCGGCCCTCTGTATGCTGCCGTCGCTGATCATGGTGATGGCTAAAGAGGAAGCCAAGAAGATAGCCGTGGTCGACCAGTCCGGCATCGTGATGCCATTCATGAAAGACACGGAAACGACGACATTCAAGCAGTTCGGCGATGTGGACCCGGACGTGTTCAAAAGACAGCTCGACAGCGTCGGCATGGATGCCCTGCTGGTGATTTCGCCTCTGGATACCGCCGCAAGGACCGTCACCGCCGTCTCCTATGCCTCCAAGCCGCTGGGAATGGACATGACAGAATCCATCCAGGGCAAGATCAATGATGCCGTCGAACACTACCGCGTGAACTGCTACGACATAGAAGGACTCGACAAGATAATGGAAAGCGTCAAGCCGGACATCACGCTCGTCTCTTACAAGATGGACGAATCAGGCAAGGAAACACTCAATGAATCAGCGATTTACATGTTCTTGTCAATGATTCTGGGCATGATTATCTACATGTTCATCTCAATGTTCTGCGGCATGGTGATGTCCAGTGTCATCGAAGAAAAATCCAGCCGCGTGGTGGAAGTCCTGGTTTCATCCGTGAAAGCCACGGAACTCCTTTTCGGCAAGATTATCGGCGTGGCATTGGTGGCTCTCACCCAATTCTTCATGTGGATTGCCTTGACATTGCTGATTCTCGCAGTAGTAGGGGGCATTGCCGGAACCGGCTTCATCGGAAGCGCAGGTGAATCCGCAGACCAGATGACAATGATGGCCACGGGCATGGGCGTAAGCCCGGAGCAGATGGGCGCTGCCGGAATGGCAATGCCTACTGAACTTGACGCCGTCATGTCGACCCTCGGCGGCATCAACTACGTGGAACTTGTCGTAGTGTTCCTGCTTTTCTTCGTGTTCGGCTACCTGCTATATGCGTCAATGTTCGCAGCCATCGGCTCCGCATTGGAGAATGAAGCTGACAGCCAGCAACTTGTGCTGCCGCTGACAATCCCGCTGATGATAGGATTCTTCATCGCAATGTTCGCGTACAAGTCGCCTGACAGCGCCTTGGTGTTCTGGGGGTCAATGATTCCGTTCACGTCGCCCATGGTGATGCTGACCAGAGTGCTCTTCGGCGTACCGACCTGGCAGATTGCCCTTTCTGTCGGCATCCTGATATTGACATTCGTGCTCTGCGCATGGCTTTCTGCCAAGATATACAAGGTGGGAATCCTTATGTTCGGCAAGAAGTCGACGTTTAAAGATTTGTGGAAATGGCTTAAAATGAAATAATTATGAGAATAATGAAATTTACTGCGGCTGTTGCTGCCATGTTCCTGGCCCTGACGTTGTCTCAGGCTCAGGAGTACACCGTGAAATGGAAGAAGACGATGATGGATGCTTCCAGGACAGGTGTGAAGATAGCAAGCGCGGACGATGTGAAGGAGTCGATGGGAGAGATGCGCGGAACCAAGTATTATGCCCCGAACGGAAAGGTGTTCAAGAAAGGCGTCACACCCAAGGTGGCGCGGGTGATGCTGGATGCGCAGCCGGAAATGGCTGATGTAAAGCAGGTTGTGGCTTATTCTACCAATGCGATGAGCGTGGAATATCCTGAAAGTGCATTGTCCGACTGGTATGTGGATCTGCTCATTGGACAATGTGCGGAAATTACCGGCAAACGGGTGGATGTCGGTATCGTGAATTTCGGAGGAATCCGCGTCGACATGCCTAAGGGCAATGTCCTGCGTGACGATATCATGTCGATGTTCCCGTTCCGCAACAAACTCTGCTATCTTGAAATCAAAGGAAAAGATGTCAGGGCCATATTCGAGCAGCTTGCAGCCGAGAAATGGCAGGTCGTGGGCGGTGCCAGATGCGTGATTTCCAAGGACGGACGTCTGATTTCCGCTGAAATCGGCGGTGAGCCGCTGGATGATGACAAGGTTTATGGCGTGACGACATTGGATTTCCTCCTCAATGGCGGCGACGGCCTCCATGTCCAGAAAAATGCGCTGTCTGTCCAGGTCCTGGACGGATATGTCATAGACATTGTCCTTCCATACGTGCAGAAACTTACGGCGGAAGGCAAACCTATTGAGTATCATACTGATGGTCGAATCAAAATCGTGGAATAGCTTATGAAGAAGATATTGACTTTTACGGCGGCGTTGGTAATGGCCGCAGCATCAATGTCCGCACAGGACTTGGTCATTGTTCATTTAAATGATACCCACAGCCATCTGGAGCCGATTCGCGCCAGCGAACCCGGCAAGGGCACCGGCGGCGTCATCGAGCGCGCTGCATGTCTGGACAGCATCCGTACTGCGAACGGAAAACGCAATGTGCTGCTTCTCCATGCCGGTGATTTCAGTCAGGGGACATCATATTTTACCAAATTGAACGGAGATATCGAAATCAAGGTCATCAATGCCATGAAATATGATGTTGTGACTCTCGGAAACCATGAGTTCGACAATGGTGTCGAAGAACTTTCCAGGCGTATGAGGTCATTGAAATGCAAGGTGGTATGTGCCAACTACGATTTTTCTTCATTCGAACTCGGGAAATATGTGAAGCCTTATGCCATCGTGCACAAGGGGGGCATGAAGATAGGTGTCTTCGGTCTCCTTACCGACATTACCCGTGTGGTTGCCCGTGAAACTGCCGACAGAATCCCCAAGATCGACACTTATGAGGCTGCCAACAAATGGGCGGACTATCTGAAGAACGAAAAGCATTGCGATATTGTCATCGCATTGACTCATATCGGCTTCGATGAGGGCACGATCTGTGATCCGAACCTTGTGGAAAATACCAGAAACATCGACATAGTCGTAGGCGGACATTCCCATACGTTCCTCGACAATGTGGAATACAGGAAGAATCTCGACGGCAAGGAGGTTCCTATCGTGCAGAACGGCTGCTGGGGACTCAATGTCGGAGAACTGGATGTATATAAAAACTAAACCAACACATTATGGCTCAATTGAATAACACTCCTGAGACCGAGCTGACCTCCCTTGCGGAGCGCCATAAGTCCATTCTGGATATTTTGCAGCTTCAGGGAAGTGTGTCCGTTTCTGACCTTGCGGAGCGTCTGGAGGTGTCGGAAGTCACCATCAGGAAGGACCTTTCCGCGCTGGAGAAGCAGAATAAGCTTTACCGAACCCATGGCCGCGCCATTCCTATCAGTCCATATATAGGAGACCGTCATATCAATGAAAAAGAGAAGCAGTTCGTTCTGGAAAAGAGGGCGATCGGAAAGGTCGCTGCCTCTATGGTCAATGAACATGACTCTATCCTGATGGCATCCGGCACGTCGATACTTTACGCTGCCAAAGAATTGGTGGAGAAGAAGAACATTACGGTCATATCCGCTTCTGTATCAGCATCTTCATTGCTTTCGCAGAACAAGGATATTGATGTTGTCCAGCTGGGTGGCATCGTGCGTGAAAGTTCAGTTTCCGTGGTCGGGTCGTTCGCGGAAGATATGCTGAAATATTTCAACTGCAACCTGCTTTTCATGGGAGCTGACGGCGTTGACCTGGAATTCGGCGTCACCACGACCAATATGATGGAGGCGAACCTGAACAGGATGATGATGAACACGTCACAGCAGACCGTGCTCCTTGTCGACAGCAGCAAGTTCGGCAAGAAGGGATTCAGCAAGATTTGCGACGTGGGAGAAATCGACCGCATCATAACGGACGACAAAATCCCTCAGATTTATCTGGAAAGTCTTCAGGAACAGGGCATTGAGGTAACAATCGTCCCGGTGCTCCGTGGTTAGTTACAGGATGTTCATCGACTGCTCGCGGATTTTCTCCAGCTCATCCTTCATGCGGACTACGACTTTTTGTATTCCGGCATGATTTGCCTTTGAACCGGTGGTGTTGATTTCCCTGCCCATTTCCTGGATGATGAATCCAAGTTTCTTACCGGGGAAATCTTCACCGTCGATGGTATCCATGAAATATTTGCAATGCTGGCGGAGGCGGACTTTCTCCTCATTGATGTCCAGCTTTTCGAGGTAGTAGATCATTTCTTCCTCGAAGCGGCTCTGGTCCGGCTTGAGAAGAAGGTCGGAAATGGCTTTCTCTATCTTCGAACGTACAGCGGCAATGCGCTCTCCCTCGAAGGATTCCACCTCGTCTTCCAGTTTCAAAATATTGTTGACGCGGCCCGTAACATCCTTGTACAGGGCGACTCCCTCGCGAGCCCTGAACTCGTTCGTGTTCTCTATCGCTTTCTCTATCGCAGCCTCTACCTCAGGCCAATTCTCTTCCGTGATTATATCCTGTCGGGTATTGTCAATGACATCCGGGAAACGGAGAATCGAGTTCATGTACAATGCCGTGTCCACCGTGATTCCCAGCTTGTCGCCCAATGTCGTTATCTGACGGAAATACTCTTCGGCGAGGTCGGCATTGATATGCTTGGCTGAAGATACTGCATTGGCTTCGAATGTGACGAAGAAATCGATTGTACCCCTGTGCAGCTTTTCTGCAAGCATTTGGCGTACAATAAGTTCCTTATCCTTAGGCAGAAGGGTGGACTTGATGTTGACATCAGCAGTCTTGCCGTTCAGCGTTCTGATTTCTATGGTCAGTTTGCCTGCTTTCAGGCTGGCCTCGGCCTTGCCGTATCCTGTCATTGACTTTATCATATTACATTTTCGTTAACCGACCGCAAAAATACGAAATATTTTAGAATTGAACGGATTTTTCGTAAGTTTGTAGGTTGTGAAATAAATGGATTAATTGAACTGATTATACGTATGATGGAAGAAGTCAAGAAAGAGGTTGAAGAGCCAAAGAGGCTGAATTTCCTCGAAGAAATCATTGAATCTGATCTCAAGTCCGGGAAAATGGACAGCATTTTGACCCGTTTCCCTCCGGAGCCGAACGGATATCTGCACCTTGGACATGCGAAAAGTATCTGCATAAACTTCGGCCTGGCCCAGAAATATGGCGGCAAGACGAACTTGCGTTTCGACGATACCAACCCGACCAAGGAAGACACCGAGTATGTGGATTCTATTAAAGAAGATATCCAATGGCTTGGTTTCCAGTGGGATAAGGAGAGATATGCTTCTGACTATTTCGACCAGCTGTACGAATGGGCTGAAGACCTGATAAAGAGAGGATTGGCATACGTCGATGACCAGACTCAGGAAGAAATCAGCAAGGGACGCGGCACCGTCGACAAGCCGGGCGTGGAAAGCCCTTACAGAAACAGGAGCGTGGAGGAGAACCTCCAGATTTTCCGTGATATGAAAGCCGGCAAATATGCTGACGGCGAGAAAGTCCTCAGGGCGAAGATTGATATGGCGAGCCCGAACATGATGTTCCGCGATCCGCTTCTCTATCGTATCAAGCATGCTTCACATCATCGTACAGGTGACAAGTGGTGTATCTATCCGATGTATGACTTCACTCACGGACAATGCGATTCCATCGAGCATATCACACATTCAATCTGCACACTGGAATTCGACGTGCACAGACCTCTGTATGACTGGTTTATCCAGACACTCGGCATCTATCCGTCACACCAGTATGAATTTGCCAGATTGAACCTTACATATACCCTCATGAGCAAGCGTAAGCTTCTTGAACTCGTCCAGAAAGGCTTCGTAAGCGGGTGGAACGACCCACGTATGCCTACGCTTTGCGGTGTCAGGAGAAGAGGCTATACCGCAGAGGCATTGAAAATGTTCTGCGAGAAGATCGGTGTTTCCAAGCGTGACCAGCTGATGGATATCCAGCTTCTTGAATGGTGTGTGCGTCAGGACCTTAACGCAAGGTCGAACCGCTACATGGTGGTTGAGGACCCTATCAAGGTGACCCTCACCAACTGGGAGCCGGGCAAGGTGGAATGGTTCGACTGCCCGCTCAACCCTGCCGACCCTGAAGGTGCATCACGTAAGGTTCCTTTCACCGGAGAACTGTATATCAGCCGCGCTGACTTCATGGAGGATGCTCCCAAGAAGTTCTTCCGTCTCAAACCGGACGGCGAGGTCCGCCTCAAATACACCTATATCATAAAGTGCAATGAGGTCGTAAAGGATGCCGAGGGCAATGTTGTTGAACTCAAATGCACTTTCGATCCTTCTACACGTCCGGGCAGCGGCGAATGGAGAAGCGTGAAGGGTACAATCCATTGGGTATCAGTTGAACACGCGAAGGAAATCGACCTCCGTCTCTATGACAAGCTCTTCACTCTGGCAGATATGAGCCAGGTTCCTGAGGATAAGGATTACAAGGATTTCCTGAATCCTGATTCTCTGGTTCATGCGAAAGGTTATGCCGAGCCGGCATTGCTGGAGGACAAGTCCGGAATCGCCGTACAGTTCGAGCGTGTCGGATATTATTTCCAGGATCCTGACAGCACGCCTGAGCATCCTGTATTCAACAGGACTGCCACGCTGAAAGATTCCTACAAACCGGAATAATGCTGATTGTTTTTAGAATAGTCCGATGCTGTCTTCTATGGATGCGTCGGACTTTATTTTTATGTAGCGGCAATTCACTCCGTTATGGAAATGCACGTACCTCGGTGACGGATCATTGATCAGATTGCCGAACTCGAAGCTGGACATGGCCTGCCACGTAGCACCGTCGCTGCTCACGCTGATTTCGCCTTTGATGTTGCCGGTCACGCCCTGCGGAGAATATACGATACCATTGAGCCACAATGCTTTGCCTAGGTCGATTTCATGGTACTGTCCATCGTTTTTCCATGCCGTCGCATCATATTCCAGCATCTGCGGAGCCCTGAATGCCAGACCGTTGAACGGCTCCCATTGCGAATAATGCGCTGAAATTCCGCTGATTGCCACCGGAGCCCTGGAACCGATGAGACGGAATCTGAGGCCATTTGTTTCAATGTCATTGAAACGTAGAATCCTCTTGTGGCCGATGTTGGTTGACGCGGCGATTTCGTGCCATTCGCCGTCCTGCAATGCGTCGACGGCGAACTTTTCTGCGCGCTCACCTACGGTCGCGATTGCTTCCTGAAGGACAATGCGGTTGATTGTCCGTTTCTCCGGAAACGTGATTATGAAATTGTCGCCGTCTTCGAGCGAGATATATGTATCATTGTCATTGTCAAGCAGTTCGCGTGCTCCCGTGGCGTCGGAAAGAAGGTTATTGCCATAGGTGGATCTGATTCTGCGTCCTGTCTCTTCGAGGACTTCCACGTCTTTTTGTGCGAAGCGTCCTTCTCGGTTCGGAGGGATGTTGAGGAGGAAGATGGCATTGCCGCCGACGCTGCGCTCGTAGATGTCGAAAACGTTGTCCGCGGTCCTTGTCATCTGGTGGTCGTCGTCCCTGTAGAACCATCCGTCTCTTATGGATGTGTTCACTTCAGTCGGCTGATAATGAAGCCATTTGCTCTGATACAGCTCCTCGCGTCCGGCAAGCGGATTTGCCATCATGTCTTTGAACTGCGAAAGGGTGTCAGGGTTTTCCATGTATGGAACGACATTGAATTCAGTGTCTCTGGTCCTGCCTGCCTCATTCCCGCACCAGCGGATGTCTTCGCGCCCGAAAATGTTGGCTTCCGGGGCCAATGTGCGGATGAGTTCCTTCCAAGCCTTATAATTATAGGTCTGTCCTCCTTTCTGTTTAGGATGTGCACCGTCCAGCCAGATTTCATAAATCGGCCCGTATTCCGTGAGCAGTTCGAAAAGCTGGTTCAGGTAATACTCATTGTAATCATCGACATTGAACCGGAAAGTCGTCTTGTTCGTGAACGGGCGTCCTTCGATTTCGCGCGGTATGGTTCTGAGCGACGGTTTGCTGAGGTTGCCGTAGAGGCCGTCGGGGCTCTCGATTTGGTAGAGGTCGGCAGGGGAGAGGTAGACTCCGAGCTTCAGCCCGTATTTCCGGCATGACTCGGAAAGGTCTTTCATGATGTCGCCTTTCCCGTTCCGGAATCCTGTGGACATGATTCCGTGTCTGGTGTATCTGCTCTGCCACAAGACGAAGCCGTCGTGATGTTTGGCGGTGAAAATCACCATTGTCATCCCCGCATCCTTCATCGCCTTGCACCATTGGTCGGTGTCGGCTTCTTTCAATGCGAAGGCTTCGGGAGATTCGAACCCGTCGCCCCATTCCTTGCGGGTGAAGGTGTTCGGCCCGAAGTGCACGAATGCAATGAATTCCCTGTCAAGAGCTTCCATCTGCTGCCGCGTAGGTATGACATTGGCTGCCTTTTCAATGATTGTGCGCTCGTCGTCGCCCTCGGTTTTCACGGTGTTGCAATATTTTTTCGTGCCGCATCCTGTCAATGCGATGAGTGCCGCAATGGCTAGTAGTCTTAAAGAAGTCATTGTTTGTTTTTATATTACTTGCATCAAAAAACCAGGGCAACCGCATCAAATTCTAG
>ERZ1026894.2107-NODE-2107-length-10626-cov-3.336960_pt1 | contig 10626 bp, 8 predicted proteins | sample MGYA00380177_ERZ1026894 | MGnify/ENA primary metagenome ERZ1026894 (study PRJEB33269, sample SAMEA4719813) | human gut metagenome | biome: human-associated habitat; feature: organic feature; material: feces | place: Cameroon | collected 2013-10 ... | reverse complement strand
GAAGAAAAAGCTGGGATAAACGATCTCATCGAGACAACAATCCTCTTCGAGACAAAAATTCCATAACAATAAAGACAAGAATAAATACAGATACTATGAACTATGCACTCATAATAGCCGGCGGTTCCGGCAACAGAATGGGACAAGACATACCAAAGCAATTCATGCACGTGGACAACTGTCCGATAATCATCCACACGCTGCTCGCCTTCCAGCGTCATCCCGACATCGACGGCATCGCCGTGGTGTGTCTCGACGGATGGCAGACGGTATTGCAGTCGTATGCCAACCAGTTCTCGGTGACGAAGCTGAAATGGATTTTCATGGGCGGAGACAACGGACAGCATTCGATACGCAACGGTGTGTATGGACTGAAGGAGAACGGTGTGAATGACGATGACCTCGTGCTGGTTCACGATGCCGTGAGACCTCTGCTGTCGCAGGACATCATATCATCCAACATCGCCACATGCAAGAAATACGGATATGCCATAACGGGAATAAAATGCCGCGAGGCGATACTTGAGAGCGAGGACGGATTCAGTACACGCACCAGCATTCCGCGCGACAAGCTGATACGCACGCAGACGCCACAGACTTTCAGGCTGAAAAACCTCGTGGCTGCCCATGAGGAGGCTAAGGAGAAGGGCATCACCAACTCCGTGGCTTCTTGTACGCTGATGGCGGAACTGGGCGGCAGGGAGATGCATATCGTGCCGGGGTCGGAGAAGAACATCAAGGTGACGACTGTGGAGGACCTGGAAATTCTGAAGGCTCTCATGCATGTGCACAAGGAGTCTTGGCTGAAATAACGACATCTATCATGACAGAATACAGAAAGGACATTACCAACGCCGCTGCCGCTGCACTGCCCTGGGACAAGCTTGAGGGCAGGAACATCCTCGTGACGGGAGCTACCGGACTCATCGGTGGGTGTCTCGTCGACGTTTTGATGGCCCGCCGGGAGCGCTCATACCATGTGTTTGCCGCCGGACGCAACGAGGAGAGGGCGCATGCACGCTTTGCCCGCTACTGGCAGGACGAGCGGTTCCACTTCATAAAATTCGACGTCAGCGAACCGCTTGACGGCAACACTGTGTTCCACTATATCATCCACGCCGCGAGCAACGCCAGTCCGGTGTTCTTCGCCAAGAGTCCGGTGGAGATAATAAAGTCTAACGTTTATGGCACCGCCAATCTGATAGACTACGGCAGAAGCCACGGTATGGAGAGGTTCCTTTATGTCTCGTCTGGCGAAATCTACGGACAGGGCACAGGCGAAAAGGCATTTACCGAGACAGACAGCGGATATGTGGACTGTACCACGCCGAGAGCGTGTTACCCTTCGTCGAAACGTGCCGCCGAGACTCTCTGTGTGGCGTATGCCGAGGAGTATGGCGTGGATGCGGTGATAGTGAGACCGTCGCACACCTACGGTCCGCATTTCACAGGCAGCGACAACCGTGTGTTCTGCCAGTTCATCCGCAACGTGCTGCGCGGTGAGGACATAGTGATGAAGAGCGACGGCAGCCAGATGCGGTCATGGTGTTATGTGGCTGACTGTGCCCTGGCGATGCTATACGTGCTACTGAATGGCGAACGGGGAAATGCCTACAACATCGCCGACACATCATCGGTATTCTCTATCAGGGAGATGGCAGAAACGCTGGCTCACCAGGCTGGCAAGAAGGTGGTGTTCGCCATCCCTGAAGATGCCGAGAAGAAGGTTTTCACTAAGATTTCCTATGCCGTGTTTGCCACCGACAAGCTGGAGGCGCTGGGATGGAAACCCCTTGCCGGCGACTGGCAGCAGAAGCTGCAGACCACGATACGGGAGGAAATGGAGAAGACCGATTTGGGTTAAACGACTACCCAAGATAAAGCTTCTCATATTTCCGCTGCATCTGTTCCACGCCGAAGTGGACTGCAACGAACTGGCGGGCTTGCTGCGACAGCATCGTGCGATCGGCATTGGGGATAACGCTGCGGAAGATATGGAAAAACTGTTCGTGGCTGTTGTTGTGAGCAACAAGAGGCCAGTCTTGCGGAATGGTCTCATTGAGTCCCTTGCAGCCGCTGCATACCACAGGCAGACCGGCAAACGCCGCTTCTACCGACATCAGCGGAAGGCCTTCGAATTCGGAAGGCATGAACATATAATCAAAGGAGGCGAGATAGCCGGAGATGCCATACAGGGGCGGACGGACGGTGACGTTTGGCAGTCCGCCGAGCTCTCTGTCCACCATTTCCTGTAGTCTGCCGCCGCCGATGACATGGAAATGATACTGCGGCATATCCTGCAGACCTTTAATCACGGCAACGAGATGCACGATGCCTTTCTGGTCATCAAACCGTCCGGCAAAGAGGATGTTCGTCTTTCCGGCTTTCAACCCGTCATACGCTTTTTGTTCCACCTCCGGCACACCATTGTATATTATCGGCGGCTGACTGCCGTATTCCCTCGTATAGCAATCGAGCACCGACTGTGAGATGGCGACATTGGCATCGTGGCGCTGATAAAAGCGCTCCACCTTTCTGCCAAACCGTTTCAGTCCGGTCCAGAGACAGGTGTTATGGATGGTGCGCACGAGCTTTACGCGACGCAGCATCCATGGGAAGACTCGCGAGATTGCCCAAACGCACATATCCGGCACTTCGGTATGGGCATGCACCACATCGGGTCTATATCTGAGCCAGAGCAGCAGAAAGCGAAAGGGAAAGAGCATGGCGGCGATACGCTCGGCGATGAAATGAAAATGGAAAGCGGGCATGACAGACCGGTGACAGATAACGCCGGCAGACTGCAGTTCATCGAGGAACCCACGGGTGAATGAGGAATCGCCACGCAACACCTCCACCACATGATATTCAAAGTCGTCGTTTCCTGACTTGGCGATGTTGGCGGCAACCCGTTCCGCACCGCCAAGGTCGAATTTGGATATTATATGGAATACTCTTTTCATGATATTTCCCTTTTTCTTTAGTTATGCATATATGCCAGGGCATGCCTGATTACATACGCCATACTATAACATATTGCAAAAATACGGCATTTTTCCCACTAATCAATGAAGGCTTATGAAAATATTGGTAAGTGACGGTAAAATAACGAAAGCGCTGCCCCGCATCAATATGCAAAGGCAGCGCTACATGAAAAGGTATTACTATTGAGAAGTCATCAACACTCTTTTCCGCCCAGGAACACGCGCTCTACGATAGGTGTGGTGTAGGCGTATGGCACGAAGCTGACCGACGGTATAGGACGGGTGATGAAGAAGTTCGCCACCTTGCCCTTGGCAATGGAACCATACTGCTGGCTTTCGCCCATGGCGCAAGCACCGTTGAGCGTTGCGGCATTGATAGCTTCCTCAGGCAGGAGCCTCAACTTGATGCATGCCAACGACACCACGAACTTCATGTCGCCCGACGGTGTGGAACCGGGGTTATAATCACTCGCCACGGCAACCGGGAGTCCGGCGTCTACCATCTGGCGCGCCTTGCCATAAGGCAAGTTGAGGAAGAACGATGTGCCTGGCAGCACGGTAGGCATGGTAACGGTGTCTCTGAGAATCTCTATCTCCTCCACCGTCATGCTTTCGAGATGGTCTACAGAGAGTGCGCCATGGGCCACACCCACCTCTACTCCACCCGACGATGCCAGTTCATCGGCATGAATCTTCGGTTTCATACCCCATTTGTCGGCAGCCTCCAGGATGCGTGCCGTCTCTGCAGGAGTGAAGAATCCTTCATCGCAGAACACGTCAACGAAATCGGCAAGTTTCTCCTTGCCCACCTCCGGTATCATCTCGTTGACCACCAGGTCAACATAGTCAGGCTGCGTCATTCCCCTGCCCACGGCATGTGCACCGAGGAAGGTGGACTTCACGCGCAGCGGTGAATTCTCCTTTATTCTCTTTATCACGTGGAGCATCTTCAGCTCGTCGGCGGTGTTGAGTCCGTAACCGCTCTTTATCTCTACACAGCCGGTTCCCTTGCGCATCACTTCTTCCATGCGCACCATGGCCTGCCGGTAAAGCTCGTCTTCAGAAAGCGTATGCAGCAAGTCGGCGGAATTGAGGATACCGCCTCCGCGCTTGGCAATCTCGGCATAGCTGAGACCGCGGATCTTGTCGACAAATTCCGCCTCACGGCTTCCGGCAAAAACGATATGGGTATGCGAGTCGCACCATGATGGCAACACCGCACCTCCCTCAGCATCCACATGCTCGTCGGCTGCTATTCCCTCTGCCGGCATCTCAGCTCTCGTGCCCCATGCCGCAAAGCGTCCGTCCTCAACGAGGAGCCATGCGTCATTCAATATGCCGAGGCTCTGCATCTCTTTGCCACAGAGCCTCTGCTTGCCATGAGAATCGATGCCAGCGAGAATCCCGATGTTTTCTATCAATACTCTCATCTGTCAGTCGGATATGTGGTATGGATTATTTTCTAAGAAACTCTATAGAATGCTGTATGTGGGGATACATCACCTCGTCGTTCACGATGAACGGAACCACCTTGCGGTAGTCCTCGAACAGTTTCTCCACTGCAGGAGAAGACTTCAGCGGACGACGAAACTCCAATGCCTGTGCCGCATTGAAGAGTTCGATAGCGAGCACGCGCTCCACATTGAGCACCACCTTATAGAGCTTGATGGCAGCGTTGGCTCCCATGCTCACATGGTCTTCCTGTCCCTGGCTTGAAGGTATGCTGTCTACAGACGCCGGTGTGCAGAGGCTCTTGTTCAAGCTTACTACTGAAGCGGCGGTATACTGGGTGATCATGAATCCGCTGTTCACGCCAGGTGTGGCAACGAGGAAGCTTGGCAGGTCTCTTGTGCCTGACACGAGTTTGTATGTTCTGCGCTCGGAGATATTGGCGAGCTCGCTCATTCCGATAGCGAGGAAGTCCATTGGCAATGCTATAGGCTCGCCATGGAAGTTGCCGGCAGAGATGATGAGGTCTTCATCAGGACAAACGGTAGGATTGTCGGTTGCTGAGTTTATCTCGGTGTCGATAACAGACTTCACGTATGCGAGTGTGTCCTTGGCAGCTCCATGCACCTGTGGGATGCATCTGAAAGAGTATGGGTCCTGAACATAAGGTTTCGGTCTGGCTGCAATCTCGCTGCCCTGAAGCAGTTCGAGCATTCTTGCTGCGGTGTCGAGCTGTCCCTTGTGAGGACGCACCACATGAACGGCCTTGGTGAATGGAGAGAGCAGTCCGTAGTAAGCGTCGAGAGACATTGCGGCAATTCTGTCTGCCCAGTCGCTCAACCGCTCGCTCTGAAGCAGAGACCAAACGGCGAAAGCACTCATGTTCTGAGTACCGTTGAGCAGGGCGAGACCCTCTTTAGAACCCAACTGTATAGGCTGCCAGTTCATCTCCTTCAGTACTTCAGCACCTGTCATCACCTTGCCTTTATATTCCACTTCACCGAGTCCGACGAGAGGCAATGTGAGGTGTGCCAGCGGCACGAGGTCGCCGGAAGCTCCGAGCGAGCCCTGCATATATACTATAGGATAGATGTCATTGTTGAAGAAGTCGACGAGGCGCTCCACGGTGTCGAGCTTCGAACCTGAATATCCGTAGCTCAGCGACTGTATCTTGAGCAGCAGCATAATCTTCACGATTTCGTTTGGCACACGGTCGCCGACACCGCAGGCATGCGACATCATGAGGTTGATCTGCAGCTGTGCCAGCTGGTCGGCGCCAACGGATACGTTACAAAGAGAACCGAATCCTGTGGTCACTCCATAAACGGGAGCTGTGGTCTCGGCAATCTTCCTGTCGAGGTATTCTCTACATTTGATTATGCGCTGACGTGCGTCGTCGCTAAGTTCGAGTTTGTAACCTTTCTCAATGATTTCGCCGATACGCTCAATCGTAAGATGTTCTGCTGAAATTTTGTGTATCATAGTAGTGTATGATTAATTTTAAAAATCGGAAAAGCCCTGAGGACCCAAAAGACCTATGAATATAATACGCCTCCGTTGAGGCTAACAGAGTTCACTCAGGACTTTCCGACTATATTGTGTATTATAAAATGTTATTGATTATCTCGTCGTCAACGATGCTCGGCATCGTAACCTGCAGACCTGGAGTGCGCAGCATCTCGCGCTCGATACTCGTCATCGAACCGGAGTTGCGTGCCCAGCTTCGGCGGGCGATACCGTTGTTCACATCCCACAGGAGCATCTCGCGGATATGACGGTCTGAGTCGGCATCACCGTTGATCACCATACCGAAGCCACCGTTGATGACCTCTCCCCAGCCTACTCCGCCGCCGTTGTGGATAGACACCCATGTAGCACCGCGGAATGAGTCGCCGATGACATTCTGTACCGCCATGTCGGCACAGAACTGCGAACCGTCATAGATATTGCTTGTCTCACGGAATGGAGAGTCGGTACCCGACACGTCGTGATGGTCTCTGCCCAACACTACAGGCTTTGAGATCTCGCCTTTCTTTATCGCCTCGTTGAAGGCGAGGGCTATCTTGGAGCGTCCCTCGCAGTCGGCATAGAGAATACGTGCCTGGGAACCCACAACGAGGTGGTTCTTGCCGGCCTCCTTGATCCAGTGGATATTGTCGTCCATCTGTCCCTGTATCTCCTCTGGCGCCTCTGCCTTGATCTGCTCCATCACTTCGGCAGCGATGCGGTCTGTTGTGGCGAGGTCTTTCGGATCGCCGGATGTACAAACCCAGCGGAAAGGTCCGAAACCATAATCGAAGAACATCGGTCCCATTATGTCCTGCACGTAAGACGGATAGCGGAACTTTCCGTCGGGCATCACGATATCGGCTCCGGCACGCTTGGCCTGCAGCAGGAAGGCATTGCCGTAGTCGAAGAAGTACATGCCCTGTGCGGTGAGCTTGTTGATGGCTGCCACCTGACGGCGCAGCGACTCCTGCACGAGGTCGCGGAATTTTTCCGGTTCCTCTGCCATCAGCCGTTTCGACTCCTCAAGCGATACGCCTACCGGATAGTAGCCGCCTGCCCATGGGTTGTGGAGCGATGTCTGGTCGGAACCCAGATCCACATGCATATTCTCGTCGGCGAGGCGCTCCCACAGGTCAACGACGTTGCCTACATAAGCCATGCTCACAGTGCGTTTCTCTTCCATCGCCTTGCGAACGGCAGGAATCAGTTCGTCGAGACTGTAGTGCAGCTCGTCCACCCATCCCTGTGCATGACGTTTCTCGGCAGCCAGCGGATTGATTTCAGCAACGATGCTCACCACTCCGGCAATGTTGCCTGCCTTTGGCTGAGCTCCCGACATGCCTCCGAGGCCAGAGGATACGAAGAGCATTCCGTGGATGTCGGTAGGACCGCCAGGTTTCTTCATCTGCTTACGGGCAGCGTTGAGCACGGTGATGGTAGTGCCGTGTACGATTCCCTGCGGACCGATATACATATATGATCCGGCGGTCATCTGTCCATACTGGCTCACTCCGAGTGCGTTCATGCGCTCCCAGTCGTCTGGCTTGGAGTAGTTTGGAATCACCATACCATTTGTCACCACTACACGTGGCGCATTCTTATGAGACGGGAAGAGACAGAGCGGATGACCGGAATACATCACGAGCGTCTGCTCGTCTGTCATCTCGCTGAGGTATTTCATCACGAGGCGATACTGTGCCCAGTTCTGGAACACGGCACCATTGCCTCCGTATGTTATCAGTTCGTGAGGATGCTGTGCCACTGCCGGGTCAAGGTTGTTCTGAATCATCAGCATGATGGCGGCAGCCTGCTCAGAGCGGTGCGGATAGTCGCTTATCGGACGGGCATACATCTCGTAGTCCGGACGGTAGCGATACATGTATATTCTGCCGTATTCGTGAAGTTCTTCGAGGAACTCAGGTGCGAGTTTCGCGTGAAGATGTTTCGGGAAATAGCGCAACGCATTGCGCAGGGCGAGTTTCTTCTCTTCGTCGGTGAGAATCTCCTTGCGCTTGGGCGCATGGTTTATCTCTTTATCGTATGCCTTCGGTTCCGGCAGAGTGTCGGGGATTCCGATGCGTATCTCCTCTTGGAATTGTTCTTTTGTCATAGTTGCTTCGATTTAGACATTTTTATATGATATATGACCGAAAAAGGTGAGGGAGAAAAACGTAATTTCTTCACCCTCACCTTTCGTCATTTTATTTTCTTATCATCTCTTCGACAGTCTGCGTGATTTCCTTCTCCTCAGCATTTGCCTTCTCCACGAGAGCGTCGGCCTCGGCGATGAGCGCTTCTGCCTTCTCACGGTCTTTCAGCGATGCTGCGTTGATCTTCACGTTCATGCCTGCTCCGATTACGGCAGCTCTTGCTGCGAGCGCACCCACTCCTGCATCCGACACGCTGTTAGGATTTCCTGTGGTCACCATCTGGCGGCATACCTCAAACACCTTGTATGATGTCTTCATGGTCTCCAGCGGCACCTCCGTGGCGAAGAGCGTTGCTGCCTGTATGGCATCAGTGCGCAACTGTTTCTCCTCATCGGTGTTCTTAGGCATTCCGAAGGCAGCCATGATGCGGTTGAACGCCTCGGTGTCTTCGTCAACGAGATGCAGAAGCTCTTCCTGCAGCTCCATGCCGCGCTCCGCCCATTGGGCGAACTCGCTCCAACGCTCGTCCCATCCCGGTTTGTGGCTTGAGAGGTTTGCCACCATAGTGGCGAGCGAAGCTCCCAGTGCTCCCATATATGCAGACACGGAACCGCCTCCAGGAGCCGGGCTCTCGCGGCTTGTCTCCTCGGCAAATCCCTTCACCGTGAGGTCTACGAGCTTGTTGCCGCCCTTCTCGCCTGCTGCGAGCAGGTATTCGATAACCTTCTCCTCGGGGTTGAACGGACGCAGGTCTTCGAGTCCCATCGACTTGATGGCAATCTTCAGTATGTCTTCCTTAGGAATACCTGCCGAGCGCTGCTGCTTGGCGAGGAAATACTTGCCGGCGTCGAGGAGCGCACACTCAGGGATGAGTCCTACAATCTCCGTTCCGGTAACGCGCAGTCCGCGGTTCTGGGCACAGCGGCACACCTCGTCGAAGGCTTTGTGCAGCGGTGTCTCGTTGATATTGGTGATGTTCATTGACACCTGGGCGATGCCGTATTCGTCGATGAACCATCCGATTGCCTTTGTCCCCTTGAGCGTACCCGGCTGCATCACGACCTTTCCGTTCTCGTCGAGCTTTTTCTTTCCGGTGATAGGATTGCCCTCACGAACCGGACGTCCCTTCTCTCTGACGTCGAACGCGATGGCGTTGGCGCGGCGTGTAGAAGTGGAGTTGAGGTTGAAGTTCACGGCGATGAGGAAGTCGCGGGCTCCCACTACCGTGCAACCGGTGCGTGCCACCTTCTCGTCGTATGGCCTTGCACCGAAGTCAGGCTTCTCGTTCTCGTCCATAATGCGCTCAGCGATACCCTCATACTCACCTCTGCGCACAACGGCAAGGTTGCGGCGCTTTGGTGTACGGGCTGCTGCCTCATAGCAATATGTAGGAATCTGCAGTTCGCTGGCGATGCGCTCAGCGAGTTTCTGTGCCAGTTCGGCACATTCTTCGAGTGTGATGCCGCTTACAGGTACGATTGGCAACACATCGGTAGCACCGATACGTGGGTGTGCTCCGTGATGCTTGCGCATATCGATGAGTTCGCCTGCCTTTGCCACAGCACGGAAAGCTGCGTCTACAACGGCCTCCGGCTCTCCTACGAAGGTTACAACCGTACGGTTGGTGGCTTCGCCCGGATCCACGTCGAGGAGCTTTACTCCCGATGTCTTTTCAATCTCACTGGTTATCTGCTTGATAACGTTCATGTCGCGACCCTCGCTGAAATTGGGCACGCACTCAACAATCTGCTTTTTCTTTGCCATTGCTATGTTTTTTTTATAGTATCGTTATTTTGTTAGTCAAATTACTTTCCTTGCGGATGTTTTCCAATAGATGTTGCAAATCTACATAAAAAAATTTAATGTTGTAAGGATAAATCAAAAAAAGTTGGATATATTTATCCTTCTTTCATAACTCTTCATTAGATTTGCAGAAAGAAAACGAAAATTAAGCATCTTGATGTAACAATAGGCGCATCATCTAAATAATACAGGTAATACATAAATTAATGTAGGAATATGAATCCCGTCACTCAAACCATAATATTGTCGGCATCCACATTGAGGATGCTGCCGCACATAGCCATTTATCTGCTCCACCGGAAGGATATCGACACCGACCTGACTCAGGTGCAGGACCACCGGGCTGGGGTATTGAACTTCATCAAGGCGTGTACCAGAGAGCGCACGTTCAGGAATCTCTTCTACTATCGCATCGGGGAATACCTTTCGGCTCCCATACGCTGGATGCTGCCTGGAGAGAGGACTCTGAACATCTGGTGTCCGAGCATCGGCAAGGGAGCGCATCTGGAGCATGCCTATGCCACGTATCTGAATGCCGAGGGGATAGGCGAACGGTTCTATTGCCTGCAGATGGTGACGCTGGGCAACGGCAAAGGCGGTCGCCCTACGCTTGGCGACGATGTGGAAATATATACCGGCGCCACGGTGTTCGGAGGCGTGAGGATCGGCAACAACGTGACGATAGGTGCCGGAGCGGTGGTGTTCACCGATGTGCCGGACAACTGCACGGC
>ERZ1026894.2096-NODE-2096-length-10707-cov-2.572193_pt1 | contig 10707 bp, 6 predicted proteins | sample MGYA00380177_ERZ1026894 | MGnify/ENA primary metagenome ERZ1026894 (study PRJEB33269, sample SAMEA4719813) | human gut metagenome | biome: human-associated habitat; feature: organic feature; material: feces | place: Cameroon | collected 2013-10 ... | reverse complement strand
ATGTACTACCGTTTCCGCGCAATCTGGCCATACGAGACTGAAATTCAGCCGAATTCATCCGCAAACCTCGTCTCCACAGAGTACTCCAGCAGCACCGACGACTACGACCTCATGGTTGCTTATGCCACACGCCGCCCAATCACGGAAGGCGTCGGCAGAGTAACGCTCGAGTTCAAACACGCACTTGCGGGCCTTCGCTTCAAACTCAAATTCAACGAAAACTCCGACGAAAAGCCGGACGATGAGCTGACAGAATTCTACATCACGGGAATATATCCTCAGGGACAGCTTTTCTACGGAATCACCGAAACAGTGAGCGATGTGAATGCCATCCGCTGGATCATGAGCGACAACACCTTCGACGACCGCAATCCCCAGTTCCAATGGACCGGGTCCACAGCATTCGGAGGAGCTGACAACAAAGCCGCAAACATCTATTTTTCCGAAACTCCGGCCGGCACCACAGGAGAAACAATCACTGACGGAGCGGCACTCATCATCCCCCAACAGCTTTCATCCCCAATCGGAGACACATACGTCAATTTCAAGACGAGACTCGGCTCTACAGTGCTCCACCGCGCAAAACTTCCGACAGAGGCGCTCGAAAGCGGGAAAATCTACACCTACACCCTGAAAATGTACGGCACCGAAATCAACGTCAGCGTGGACATTCAGGATTGGACAGAAATTCAGTCAAACATAGACATTAAACTTTAGAGAAATGGGCGGAAAAATCATATTCAAGACTTTGGCTGCGGCATTTCTCGCATTGTCGGCCATTTCCTGCGCAAAGGACACCCCCGCCAAAGACAAGCCCGTTTACGGCGAAGGCGAGGGCAACCTGCACATCAGTTTCAGCACGGCGGGCACCACAAAGGCCGGCACAGCGCAGGAAGGAGACATCATCAAGACGGGCCGCCTGTGGCTGATTGACGCAGACGACAATGTGATGAGGTTTTATAGTAAGGATAATATCAACGTGGCGTCCGGAGAAGCCACAATCAAAAACATAAAGCGAGGAGTCTACACTCTCTGCATACTCGCAAACTGCAAAGAACTTGACAGTTACGTAACCGGTAGCAAGATTGACGATGGTTTCAAGAGAAAACAGCTCACGCCAATCAGCGACGGCAGCGCTCCGGCCTTCACGGAGGAAGCCGGTATGCCTTGCTCTGCGGTGATTCACCAGGAAATCACGGTAGGAGAAAATTATGTCGAGGCGCATCTCCAGCGCTGCGTGGGAAGGATCAGCATCAGAATCCGCAACAACATCGGAGACAGCAAGATTGCAATCGGCGCGGTGGGACTTTCCAAAAACAATCCTTCGACAGGCTATCTTTTCGAGCCGCTCGACGGTTCCGTACCGACTGTGACCAATCTCTCCTTCAAAGAACTCACCGGCATTACGACAATCGCGCCTTACGAGACCAAGGAAGTTTACGACAGCTACCTCTATGAGATCGATGCATCCACCGCCGTGAACGGGATTACTTTCGATTTGCTCGGCGGGATTTATGACGCGGCGGTGAGGGATGAGGATATTTCCATTGCCTATAGGACGCAGTATAATTTCGGCAACAACCTGAGCACCTTGGGAGATGTGAGTGGGAACAAGTATCTGATACGCTCCGTCGAGTCGCCAACACGCTATGTCGGGACAACGGGAAGTGGCGTCGGAACAGGCGAATTCACCGAAGATTCCGAATTGGAGTATTTCAAAGACACCCCGAACTATCTTTGGGAATTTGACGGAAATTCAAGTTCTGCAAAGCTGAAGAATGTCAAGACTGGGAATTATCTTGATGAGGATCTGAACATGACAGCGGATGCAAGTAAAGCACAAGCCTTCACTATCACCAACAATGCCGGCAAGTTTCTTTTTGGATACCGCGGGTGGTTGGGGACGTATTACATAACATACGGCACGGACAACCTGTCAGTACAACGTAACAACACGGGCACTACCGCCCAATGGTATCTCAGGCTTCTCGATGAAAGCAGCATAAACGAGCCATATTTCGTAAATGCCCTGCGCGAAATTCCGCGCGAGGCTCGCCCAATCCACTATGTGGACAAATACGGAGCCCACAACAAACTGGAAAGAATCGACCGCAACGAACACATCACCGTGACGGTCAACATATTCTACAACAGGGAGATGGGAGAATTCAAATTCGAAGTGGAAGGCTGGAGCGAAAAAGACAGCGAAACAACCTTTGATTAGAAATAATATGACAAAAAAGATAATACATACTGTTCTATCTCTTGCGGCGGCACTTTTCTGCCTCAGCTCCTGCGTCAAGGAAGATTTCGCCCCACAGGGCGGCACAACCTTCGGCGAGGGACTCTTGCAGCTGAATTTCGGCCCGCAGGACAATGTATGCGTTCAGACCCGTGCGACTCTCGACACCAAATCTGAAAGCCGCATTTTCAACCTCTATGTCTTCGTCTTCGATGCTGCCGGCAACAAGGTTTCCGGAGAATATTTCGACACCCGCAATCTCAAGACACAGGAGTTTGTTTCCACAGCCACAGAGGATTGCTGGTGGGTGAACAATGCTACCACAAACGATGGCAAAACCACCGGAGGCCTGGTGGTGAAGACTGCGGCGGGAGAAGGTATGACGGTCTATGTCCTCACAAACCTCGACTCCGATATGGTGAAGGTTTCCTCAAACCTCTTGAGTGCGACCATCCACAATGAGAACGACATCAAAAAATTCAACGCCTACCTCAACCAGAGAATCATCAGCCGCAACGGATATTTCCCGATGACCGGAAAACTCAGCGGAGTGACGGTCATAAACAACGAAAACAGCAACAACACCGTCCGCACAGTCATAAACGAAACGATGCTCCTCAAACGCATTGATGCCAAGGTACGTTTCATTTTCAAACAGGGCAGCCGTCCTGACGAGAGAGGACAGGTCATCAAAAAATTTGAGGCGAGACAGTGGAAGGTGGTGAACGTTCCGAGGACCTCATATATGTTGAGCTACGACCAAAGAGGAGCAGGGACTCAGAATGGACAGGATTTTGTCAATGTAGACCCGAACACGCCGGAGGGCGAATATTCGAAATATGCAAAAGACTATTTCGAGACGGATTTTGTGAATTTCGAGGATTTCCCGCAGACAGGGCAGTCTGAGTTCTCGTTCTATATGCTTGAAAACTGCCAGGTGCCGAAAAAGACTCCGCTGAAATATCAGGACCGTTCCCGCGACCTCAAGGAAGAAGACGGGAAGAACAGGAAATGCGAGGTCAGCTATTCTCTTGACGGAGTGGAATATACCCGCACGATGAGGGAGTTTGAATATGCCAACGATTTCTCAACCTACGTGGTTGTGACGGGATATGTGGAGATGGCTCTTGAAAACGATGAGGCAGGAAACGTTCTCGGCGGAGATGTCCAGTACATTATCCATCTGGGCGACTGGAACGCAATCATCAATAACGACACCGGCAACCAGGGCGACGGAAAGGACAGCTACAGCGCATTCGACAACTTCAACACCGAAAGAAATACATCCTACACCTACACCGTGACGGTGAACGGAGTGAACAGCATCCGCGTGGAGGTGGAAACAAGCAAAGGTGCCGTTTCGGATGTGATTGAAAACCAACCTGGTGCAAGCGGACAGATTTCGATTGCAAAGGAAGAAATCGCCATCTGCGACTGCCACTATGTTTCAAAGACAATCAGTTTCCACCTCAACAATTTCTTCAAACACGGCAATATAACAAAGGAGAACTGCATTGTGGACGAACTCACCTGGGCGGTGAAAACCCCGTTCGGAGAGGGAGAGCCGTCTTATGAAGGTGTGCATGAAATCACCACCGGTCTGGACTACCAATGGGTGCACTTCCGTCTGAACAAACAGGACGGCGATGGCAACTATTTCAAAGACAAGCGACGCAAGTACACTCCGCGTGAGTTTGAGAGTTCCAATACATTCCGCACAGCGGAGCAGAACAAGGAGGATGACGGCACAGCCGGACTCGCAGGCTACCACAACGACGGAATTATGGATGTGAGGGAGCTCTGCAAATTCATCAAGGACGAGGTGAACAAATATCTCGTAAACCCTGCCACCAGCGCATTCGACCATAAAGACGCAACTGACCTCAGTCTCCCGAACATCTGCCTCACGGTTTTCGTGGACGAGTACTACTACAACTTGAATCCAGTCAATGGTCAGCGTTCGTCCGACCTGTGGAAGAGTTTTGTGAACAAGGACGACCGCAAACTGCACATTCTCTGTAACTCGGAAAAAAGCAAGGACGGAGAGTCCAGCAGCACAGGCTCCGTCGTGACCATACAGCAGCGTTCAATCCAGTGTATCTACAACACTGACCTCAGCTACACCGTCCTTCAGACGGCCTGGGGTGTTGAGAATACCGATGAGTATGATGGAAGATGGGACAAATATTGGAGTGCAGACGGCTCAACTGTTGACAAACGAGGTAACAACAAGGCTTTCAATGGGCTTTTCAACTCTTGCAAGGAGTGGGATCTCAGCCCTAAAGGAGTTGGCAACAACAGTTTCAGTGGTGGTAACTGGAGCCAATATATGAACTATGAAGTTCCTAACGACACGCCTCAACTCCTGGACGAATATGCCTATATGCGGTACTCCTGCCTCACCCGCAACCGCGACAACAACGGCGACGGAAAAATCGACCGCAGCGAAGTCAGATGGTATCTCGCATCCATCAACCAGCTCTTGGGAATGTATGTCGGCGACGGCATTCTGAACACAAACACAAAACTCTACAACAAGAGTCCGGAGGACAGAAAATCGTCTGACTACACAGTGTGGCAGCAGCACATTGTGTCATCAACTTGTTTCGGAGCTGACGACCCGAACGAAAGTGGTTCCATAAACGGCACAGCAATTAAAAACAGCAATCAGCCGACTATCCTATGGGCGGAGGAAGGGACTTCGACAGGACATTTCTATCACGGTTATAGTGGTTGCATTCGAGGTTCTTCCATCCGTTGCGTCCGAAACCTCGGATACATTGACGGCAATGAAGAGGAGACCTACGCGATTGACAAGGAACCTGACGACTACATCATGGCTGAAAAACGGACCGACGGGAGCTATGTATTCACCTGCACCCACCTCAACGAGCAGGCGCTTCGCTACTACACATCGAAGGAATTGATTTTTGCAGACGAGACATCGCAGGAGAACAGGCTCTACAAAAAATTTGAGAGCTATCCTACGCAATCCACAAGAAGCGAGAATCCTCTTTTCAAGGATTATAATGCTGCAGTTGACAAAAGTGTAGCAGAGGGTAACGGCAATCCATACTGCCCTGAAGGCTACCGCACCCCGAATCAGACTGAGGCCGCCATAATGCGCTACTATATGGACTCCGGTGAAGACTGTCACACGATGACAAGAACATATTGGTCTTTCGGCCCATTGGGAAACAATGTAAAGCACACAGAAAAATTTGGTTTTATCGTAAGCACTGTTGTCACAGTAAATAACGAACAAGCATTAAAGGTCCGCTGCGTCCGCGATCTCCGGGTGAACTGACAGGATGCTTATTATTATTCCACCCTCATGGTGCGGGCAGGGTCGATGCGGGAGATAAACATTGACGGGAGGAGAAGTAGTAGCATTATAACTACAAAGGAAAGCGCATCCGCCACGAGAATCTGGAGCCAGTCTATGTGGATCGGGACAAACGAGACAAAGTAGTTCTCGGGACTGAGTTTCAGAAGGCGGGTGTATTTCTGAATCAGGCACAGTCCGAGCGCAGCCACATTCCCCACAGCCATCCCCTTGCCGACAAGCACCGCAGAACTCCGGAGGAATATCGCCGCAATCCCGCGATCCTTCATTCCGAGAGCCTTCAGCAGCCCGATTGTCGGCACATTCTCGAACAGGAGTATCAGCAGCCCCGAAATCATGTTGAATCCGGCAACTATTGTCATCAGAACCAGCACTACAAGCACATTGAAGTCGATGAGATTCAGCCAGTCGAACAGCTGAGGGTAACTCTGTACCACCGAACTCACGATTACAGTCGGCTCGTCCCCGGAAGAATGCGCGAACACCTCGGCGCCTATGTCAATCGCCGCCTGGCGTATGCTCTCCTCGCTGCGGCAGCCTTCCTTCAGCGACACCTCAAGGGCAGAAACATCGTTTCCCTTCCATCCGTTAATCCGGCGCATGGTCTGCAAATCCGTATAGACAATCAGCTTGTCCTCCGAAGACAGGATTCCGTCATAGACCGACTCCACCCTGAATTTTCTGGCTATGACCTTCTCCCCGACAAAATACGCCGCAATGTCCTCACCCACGCCGATTTTCAGCATGGATGCAAGCTGTGACGGCACCGAAACGGAGAGGGACGATGAATCGTTCTTCCTATAGTCCTCAACGCCCTTGAAGAGCACCCCATGAATCAGATCACCCTCCTTGACTATTCCGGCACGGACAATTGTTCCTCTGACGGATTTCACGCAGTCAAGTTCCATAACAGCAGGCAGAAACGCCGGTTCGGAAGGAATCGGCTCGGACTCTCCCATATAGTTCTGATTCAGAGGCGTGAGAGTCACATCCCCGCAAAGTTCACTCAGCCCGTCGCGAATTTCGCTCCGGAAACCGGAAGACACCGCCACCGCCACAATCATCACGAGGAAGCTGACGGCCACGCAAACCGAAGCCATCCTCCCCTTGAACTGAATCCTGCGAGATATGAATCCACTGATCATAGACGGCAAAGTTAAGAAAAAAGAATTAACCGCCCCGACGCCGGCCCTATTGGGCAACAAAGCGGTAGGTTATTTCGCCCACTTGCGAGGCAGGAGCGGAAGCCGATGCGCTGAAACGCGAGGTGCGTGCCGCTCTAATTGCAGACTTGCGCAGGCACTCGTCAGGGCTTGAAACAGCCTCCACGACCTTTGCAGCGACAACGGTGCCGCTGTTGTTGACCTTTATGAGCACAGTCACGTCCCCACCATTGTAACACTTGTAGGCAGGAATAGGGAGCGTGATGGCCTTGCGCCCGTCAAGCGTCCAGCTGAGCACAGACGGTCCGGAATACTGCCGGTTGTCCCTCTTTTTCTCTTCCCGTGGATTTGTCCTGCTCATGTCCACGGTCTCGTCCCTGGCATCTTCCTGACGGGAGTCCTGTCCCTTGAGGTCACGCTGCAGCCTTTCGTTCTCACGGTAGAGTTCCTCGGCATCCGTGTTGCGGTCGTCCTTCAGAGGGGCGCTACGGTCGACGGTGACATTACGCACCGGCGTACCGGCAGAACTGCCGCTGATAAGTTCGTCCAGACGGCGGCTGATGCTTTCCTTGAAGTCCGCCTCCTTTTCCAGTCTCTCGGTCTCTTCCTGTTTGGAGAAATCCATCAGAAAACTCGTGTCCCCCTTCAGCTGCGAGCCAATCTGCACAGCAAGCAAAACAATAATCACCGTGAGATGGAATATCACGGTGATGTATAACCCTGCCTTGTCTTCCGAATTCATCCGTCGCATGGCAGGCCTCCTGTTAATGACTGGAATTGAGCGATTTCTCGATTGTCGCAGCGATAACGTCGATTGCCACCTTGTTGTGACCTCCCTGCGGGATAATCACGTCTGCATACCTCTTGCTCGGCTCTATAAACTGGAGGAACATCGGCTTTACCGTGCGCGAATAGCGCTGAATCACGGTCTCCACGGTCTTTCCGCGTTCGATGATGTCCCGTGCCATCACACGCATCAGTCTGTCATCATCGTCAGCATCGACGAAAATCTTGATGTCCATCTGATCCCTGAGTTCGGCACAGCAGAAAATCAGAATGCCCTCCACGATTATGACCTCAGCCGGGTTTACGGTGATAGTCTCGGTCTTGCTCCGCGAGCAGGTGATGTAGGAATAGACCGGCTGTTCGATAGACCTGCCGGCCTTGAGCTCCTTGAGATGACTGACCAGAAGGTCAAAGTCAATTGAGTCCGGATGATCGAAGTTCACTTTCTGGCGCTCCTCCATCGGAAGATGGCTGGAATCCTTGTAGTAGGAGTCCTGAGGGATTACCACAACCCTCTCTTTCAACTGATCCGTGAGTGCCTTCACCACCGTTGTCTTTCCCGAACCGGATCCCCCGGCAATTCCGATTATCAACATATCTATGCGTTTTGTGTTGTATTATTCTAATACTCAGCGTTCTTCGGAGTTCTTGGGAACGGAATCACATCTCGGATGTTGGCCATACCAGTCACGAAAAGGAGCAGCCTCTCGAAGCCGAGTCCGAATCCGCTGTGAGGAGCCGACCCGAAACGGCGCGTGTCAAGATACCACTCAAGCGACTCGCGGCTCATTCCGAGCTCGTCAATGCGGGCGTTGAGCTTCTCAAGCGATGCCTCTCTCTCCGAACCGCCGATGATTTCACCGATTTTAGGAAAGAGGACGTCCATTCCGCGAACGGTCTTCCCGTCCTCATTCTGCTTCATATAGAACGCCTTGATGTCCTTAGGATAGTCCGTAAGGATGACCGGTCTGCCGAAATGTTTCTCCACAAGATATCTCTCATGCTCTGACTGCAAGTCCACACCCCAATAGACAGGGAACTCGAATTTCTCTCCAGACTCTTCGAGAATCTTTATTCCCTCGGTGTAGGTAAGGCGCACAAAATCTGTCTTGACGACGCTCTGGAGCCTTTCGATGAGTTCCTTATCATACATGTCATTCAAGAACTTGAGGTCATCCATGCAGTGGTCGAGGGCGTACTGAATTAGAGACTTTATGAAGTCCTCAGCCAAATCCATGTTGTCGTTCACGTCATAGAACGCCATCTCCGGCTCAATCATCCAGAACTCGGCAAGGTGGCGCGGTGTGTTGGAATTTTCGGCACGGAATGTCGGTCCGAAAGTGTAGACTTCTCCGAGAGCCATAGCTCCGAGCTCGCCCTCAAGCTGTCCGCTGACGGTGAGGCTGGTGTGGCGTCCGAAAAAGTCCTGGCTGTAGTCAACCTTTCCGTCCGGAGTGCGCGGAGGGTTCTCCATGTCAAGGGTCGTCACCTGAAACATCTGGCCGGCACCCTCACAGTCAGAGGCCGTGATGAGCGGAGTGTGGAGATAGACAAAACCCTTGCTGTTGAAGTAGTTATGAATGGCGTAGGCCATCGCGTGACGTATTCTCAGAACCGCGCCGAAAGTGTTGGTCCTTGGACGGAGATGAGCTATCTCGCGGAGGAACTCAAGGGAATGACCCTTCTTCTGGAGCGGATAGGTCTCCGGATCTGCCTCACCGTAAAGCTCAATTTCCTTCGCCTGAATCTCAACGGCCTGACCGCTGCCAAGCGAAGCGACAAGTTCGCCTGTCACTCCGATGCACGCGCCCGTCGTAATCCTCTTGAGAAGGTTCTCGTCAAAAGCCGCGAGATCGACGACAATCTGTATATTATTTATCGTGGACCCGTCGTTAAGAGCGATGAAGTTGATTTTCTTGTTTCCTCTCTTTGTCCTGACCCATCCTTTTGCCAGAACAGTTTTGCCGGGCTCGCTCGCAAGCAAGTCTTTGACCTTGGTTCTGATGATTTTTTCCATTTCCATAAATATTATGTCCAACCATTCTCCGGTCAGACTAAAAATCTTACAAAGATACTAAGCCCGCACTACTTTTTCAAAAAAAAGAGAGGCTGTTTTGACTTTTTTCAAAGACAGCCTCCCTTTTCAAGATTATTTCCTGGTGCCGAGTATCCTTTCCTTAATCTGCGAGTTCTCGTAGAATCCGGTAAACTTCTCCGCATTCTTTCCAATCGCATAGATAGGAACCGGACATCCGGTGTGACCATGAGTACCCCAGTTGACATGTCCCTGTATGTTAAGTTCACGGTTAGCCTCGTCTGTCAGAGTCGAGTCATCATGAGAGCATCCCTCCCAATACTTGTCAAGGACAGCCCAGTTGGTTCTGTAGCTTTTTGTTCCGAATGTGAATCCTCCGGTCTCGTGGTCGGCCGTGACGAGTATAAGAGTCTCGTCCGGATGCTTGAGATAGAAAGCATAAGCCTCGGCAACTGCCTTGTCGAGCAGTTTGACGCTCTCTATCACGCGCATTGTGCGGTTACTGTGCGATGCCCAGTCGATATAGCCTTGCTCGCACATGATGAAGAACGGCTTGTCTTCATCAAGGACACCAAGGCAGGCCTTGACGAAATCCGGTGCCTGCATTCCCTCTCCGGACATGCTGAGGTCGTAGTTCTTGTTCTGGTCGGCAGCATCGAAGTCGGATGTCTCCTCAGGAGCTGGTGGGAGAAGCACCTTTGTGCGGGCTGTCGAGGCGGTCAGTGCATCAAGACCGAAGCAGACCTGTGTATTGCCGTCCGCCTCAATGAGCTTCACCACGTCTTCCTTATCGTGCTTCTTTCCGTAACGATCAATGAGTTCAGATCCGCCAAGAAAGTCAAATCCACAGGCGGAAATTTCCTGTGCTATCTCATAATACTGGTTGCGCTTATCGACGTGTGCATAGAAAACCGCCGGAGTTGCATGGTTTACAGGCCCATCGGACATGATCCCGATCTGATAGCCGGCGTCCTTGAGCTCGTATGCCACCGATCTCATCGGAGACCCGTCGATGGCTGTGCCAATGTGTCCGGTATTCGTCTTCTGTCCGCATGAAATTGCGGAGCCCGCCGCCGCCGAGTCAGTCACGCCACTGTCGGCGCAGTAGGTTCGGGTCAGACCGACAACCGGGAAC
>ERZ1026894.2083-NODE-2083-length-10749-cov-5.193099_pt1 | contig 10749 bp, 8 predicted proteins | sample MGYA00380177_ERZ1026894 | MGnify/ENA primary metagenome ERZ1026894 (study PRJEB33269, sample SAMEA4719813) | human gut metagenome | biome: human-associated habitat; feature: organic feature; material: feces | place: Cameroon | collected 2013-10 ... | reverse complement strand
TCTGCTAATGGCTTAATTCGTCTGGCTTGTATGTTTATTGATGAGGGGCGCAATCGTCGTACAAGCCGTAGACAATATCTCGAGGAGTTTATCGTAGAGTTCGGCACTGTCAAGATGCTGATCGGAGTATGCAAAGAGCTGGAGCAGATAACCAATTCCACAGCAGCGCAGATGGCTGTTCTTACCGAGAGTATCGGTAGACAAGCTACTGCATGGAAGAAGACTGCACAGTAGCCAGAGTCATAATTCTCAACATCAGGGCATTATGAGTGAGCAATATTTTTCTTTATATGGGTCGCTCTCTTCTTCGCTTGAGGGAGAAAAGAATTACATAGTAGCGACAACGAGTGAGTGGGATGCTGGTAACGCTTGGAACGTGAACCTCAACAACGGCAACGGCAACAACAACAACAAGACAAACGCGGGCTTCGTCCGCCCGGTGGCAGCATATCAAGATTATGTCTACAACACTCCGACTTCGTTTTTCGATGCCGCAGAGTCCTGCGACAAGAACAAACGGTCATCTGCTGATTGCATCGAATTCTCCTTAGATGCTTCCGACAATATTGTCCGTCTGTGGCGCGACGCTGTAATATTAAGTTATGAGCCGTCGCCTTCAGACGTTTTTATTGTACCTTATCCAGTCAAACGTGAGGTTTTTGGCGCCCAATACCGTGACCGTATCGTTCATCACTGGATAGCAGAGCGCATAGATCCATTGCTTGAAGCTAGGTTTAAACGACAATATAACGTTTCAAAAAATTGTCGTAAGGGTTTTGGTTGCCTTACGGCAGTGAAGTCTCTCGCTTCTAAAATCTACAGCATTACCGAGGGGTATACTAAAGATGTTATTGTTATACGGCTTGACATCAAGGGGTTCTTTATGTCTATTGATAAAGATGTTTTATGGTGGATGTATGAGGACCTTATCATGGCTGACTATCATAAACCGGACAAAGACCTGCTTCTCTATCTGCTTCGTAAGACCATTTATGACGCTCCGCAACATCATTTCATTCGTAGGTCTCCAAGGTCTGCTTGGGACGATTTGCCTCCGGACAAATCGTTAATGGGCAATGATCCTCGCATAGGTATAGCTATAGGCAAGCTGCCTTCACAGCTTTCAGCCAATTTCTACATGTCTGTGCTTGTTGATTATCTTCTTAACGAACTCAAAGTTGAAGAGCTTGAGATGTTCATGGACGATTTCGTCATTCTTGATTCCAAGGGGTTCGAGCATGCACGTGCTATGGTGTCTAAAATAAAGGTATTCTGTAAAGATGTGTTACACATCAATCTTCATCCCAAAAAGATTTACATACAGCCTTATCAGCATGGTGTGCTCTATGTCGGTGCAATGATTAAGCCTAACCGTATATACATTTCTAAACGTACACTCGGTGCTGCTTATCGACGCATACACTTTTACAACAGCAAACTGCAAGCGGGCGAGGGTGAACAGTGGGCAGAGAGGTTCGTGGCCACTATTAACAGTTATCTCGGCTTGATGATTCATTATAACACATACAACAAGCGCAAGAAGCTGATTTCGTTGTTCGATAGAGGGTGGTATAAATACATCTATGTCGAGGGGCATTTCAAAAAGATTGTGCTACGAAAGCAATTCAGACCTATTCAGAAAATTAAAAAGCAAATAAAAAATGGCAATCACAAACAATTCTTCATGCCAGAACTCGAGCTGGAAGTGGGTTCCGATACAGCAACTTCCAAGCGGGGACTGGCTGTTATTTATCCGGATGGAGCACATCATCGAAGACACATTCGAAATAGAGGTGAAATACCACCGCGTGGAATACTTCCACCGCCCGACGCTTGACGACATCAAGCGTACATGTCATCGCATAGCCATGTGCTATCTCGGTGAGATTAACTACAATCCAGAGACGTTTGACTTTTCGCCCTATCTGGTTTATTGATGTCCGACTGAAGGTCTGCTTTATGGGGTATATTTGCATGAACTAATTTTAATGTTATGCGCAAAATCAATCTCATCATCATTCACTGCACAGCAACTATCGAGGGTCGCGATTATACGGTCAGCACAATAGACAGCTGGCACCGTCAACGCGGATTTGACTGTATTGGCTATCACTACGTAATATATCGTGACGGTACCGTGCATACCGGTCGCTCAATATATAAGGTGGGCGCTCACTGCAAAGGTCATAATGCAAACTCCATAGGCGTGTGCTATGTCGGCGGCGTGGGCAAGGATGGCAATCCTAAAGACACGCGAACACCACAGCAGCGTGACGCACTCGTAAATCTTCTTATGCGTCTGAAGAGACAGTTTCCACAAGCTGTCATACGTGGTCATCGTGACTTCGCGGCTAAAGCTTGCCCGTCGTTTGATGCAACTGCCGAATATGCCGACATTTCTAAATTGTAGGGATTATGGCAGCACAAGGCAACAGCGATCCGCAGCAGATGTCAGCCGGAGATTTCAACGACCGGGTCAAGGCGTGGGCTGACACCGTGCGCTCACGCTCTCTTGGCACATTGGTAGCCGAGACTCAGGTCTATAGTGGCGACCTCAGAGGCCGTCTGAAGGCTGCTGTCAACAAAGCTCACGACGATGGCTTGGCTCACGCCGTAGCCTTCAAGTTCGTTCGCTACGGCGTATTCGTCGCCTACGGCGTAGGTAACGGTTACATCAGACTCAATGGCAGAGTTGTGCGCGGTTCGCACAATCCGAACCGTCACGTTCCTCCAGGTCCGATTCGCCGAAGACCGGTAGATTGGCTCGACAAGAACGTCGAACAGCAGATGCAGGGCCTTGCCGACATCGCCGCCGAATACTATGGCGACCGAGCAGCCAAAGACGTGCTCGAACAAATAGACCGCGTGACAATTGTCAAAAAACAACATTAAAAAAAGGCAGGGAGCTTGATTGTTTAGCTCTCTGCCTTTTTTAGTGCTGCAGACCTTACCAACTGTGATTTTTTTGCAGATATTCTTTTGTTTTACCTGTAAACACCCATTTATTATCATCGTTGAGTATAAGGTCTTTTTCCTTCATTTTCTTACGTAACTCGGGGTCGTGTACGTCGTTTTTGCAATATCGTGGCACCCATCGCCAATCACGGTACACCATATCCCGTTTCTTCATTTCCTGACATAGCAGTAGCGGGTAGCCGATGCTCAAGGCTTCCTTAAATTCGGGATATTTCCTGCCAAGGTCGTCATCACACATTTTATTAACTGCCTTGCCTGTGCTTCTCACGAGAAAAACAATTAGCAACACAACTACTAAAATCATGGCTTGTGTCTGAGTTAGATGATACATAATTGTCGTTTTTAGGGTTATTTGTATTTGCAGTAAAGTTAATGTTTTTTTTCGATATATGCAAGTTTTTGCGTGCTTTAATTTGCGTCCTTTGCCAAGATGTTTTAATAGTCTATTTTTGTACCCGTTAATATTGTTTTTTATGGCTAAAACTTATAATCGCACAGTCAAGGTTTTTATTGACGGCACAGAGGTAGAGGGTACTATCCCTGTTATCCAGAAGCGCATTCGTGAACTTACACGCGATGTCAAGAAGATGACTATCGGCACCCAAGAGTATAATGATAAAGTCAAGGAGATTGCACAACTTAATTCTATCCTTGCTGAGCACAAGCGTGCCGTGCGCGGTGTCGTTGAGGAGTCGCAGTCGCTCGGCAAGCGGCTCGGCAATTTGGCTGACTTTTTCAATAAGTGGTACTACTCCCTTCAGACTGGCCTCGATGCTCTCGGTGGTGCTACTACTAAAATCCGCCAAAGTGTCAATGATTACGCTGACATGGAAGAGTCGATGGCGGATGTACGCAAATACACTGGACAAACGGCGACACAAGTGCGCGAAATGAACGAGGATTTCAAGCGCTTGAATACACGTACGACTCGTGATCAACTTAACGATCTTGCTGGTGCAGCGGGTCGTCTCGGCATCACTAATAAGGAGATGATTGAGGAGTTCGTTGATGGTGCTGATAAAATCAAAGGGTCACTTAAAGATGATCTTGGCCCAGGCGCAGTTGAAAAGGTAGGCAAACTCGCACAAATGTTTGGTGAGGATAAAAAGAAGGGACTACGTGGTGCTATGCTTGCTACGGGCTCTGCGGTCAACGACCTTGCTCAATCTTCATCAGCTAACGCTGGTTACATTGTTGACTTTACCGCAGATCTTTCAGGTGTAGCTATTCAGGCTGGCATGACACAATCTCAGATTATGGGTCTTGCGTCTGCCCTCGACCAGAACATGCAGGAAGAGGCAACAGCTTCCACTGTTTTCTCACAGTTGATTACAAAAATGTATCAGGAACCGGCACGTTTCGCTGCTCTTGCAGGTGAAGATGTCAAGAACTTCACCAATTTGCTAAAGACGGATGCTAATGAAGCTTTATTACGCTTCCTATCTGCCATGCAGTCAACTGGTGGTTTTGAAAAGATGGCACCGCTTTTTTCAGAGATGAAGCTTGAAGGCACACGTGCAGTTGGCGTCCTTTCATCTGTTGCAACACATCTTGATCAGGTGCGCGAGGCACAAGCCGTTGCTAATGATGCGTACAGCAAAGGCACTAGTATTCTTGATGAGTTTGATGTACAAAACTCAACGGTTCAGGCTGGTATTGACAAGGCTAAAAAACAATTTCTTGAACTGAGCATTGAACTTGGTGAGAAACTCTTACCACTTGTTCAGCACGGCATTACTGCAGGTTCTTTGCTCGTCAGAGTCATGAAGATGATATATCAAGTCGGTGAGTTTATTGCAAAACACGCCGTTGCAATATCAGCTGTGGCAGCTTCGCTAATGTTATACAATGGGGTGCTTACTCTAACAATAATAAAAACCAAGTTATACAATGCTTACCTGCGGGTTGCCATAGCTCTTGATACTGCATATAGAGCAACTATGACGCTCACACGTTCGGCAATGGTGGCTCTACATGCCGTATGGGCTTTGCTAACCAGAGGCGTGCAAGGCTACATCGTTGTTATGCGTGCTGCTCGTCTGGCGAGCCTTACAAATCCATGGACGGCTCTTGCGACTGTCTTGTCTATTGTTGGCGTTGCGATTTACTCTGCCGTTAAAGCTTGGCAAGCCCACAAACAGGCTGTGCATGACAATCTGCAAGAGGTAAAGGAGGCCAATGCTATCAAAAAACAGCAAACGGAGATTGACAAGAAGGTAGCAGAGAGCTATATCGAGGAGAAGACTCGCATCCAGCAACTTAACAAAGTCATTCATTCTAACGCTTTCTCTGTTGGCGAGCGTAGAGCAGCCATAGCTGCTTTGCAAAAGATAATACCGTCCTATCATGCCAGCATTTCCAATGAGGGCAAGCTCTATGAGGATAATATCAAATCTGTTAAAGACTATATAAGGCAGCTTGACCGTCTTGCAATGGCGCAAGCCATTAACGAACAGCAAATGGAAATTGCCAAACAAAGGCTAAGTCTTAAGCAGAAGGAGCAGCGCATCAAATACTCCATTAAATCGGTTAATGCCGAGATTGAGGCTCATCCTGATGTGTATAAAAGCTATACATATAGTTCTGGAGGTCGTAAAACAAGAGGTGTAAGCTATGAGTTGCACAAGAAAGAGCAGGAACGTCAAATACATGAGAATCGTCTTAAAGATAATCTAAGTCAGCAAAAGGTGCTTGATGCTCGTAGCCGTGCTCTTTACAAACTTGTGAATAGCGACAAAGATCTACGTGGTGCTGTCGTTAGTCAAATAACAAAAGATGATACAAGTACTACAAGTAACAACAAACCTGGTCACTATGTTTCGCCCGAAGATGCAGCCAAAGCAGCTCGTAAGGCAGCAGCTGGCAAATATAAAGCAGAGGTTGATGCCAACGAAAAGGTTCAGAAAGAACTCGACTCCATCACTGCAGAGTACGAGACCAAGCGCACACAGGCCAAGCAAGCTTACCTCGACGGCTCTATCGCTACTCAAGAAGACTATAACCGTAAGGTTGAAGACCTTGAACTCGAAGAGCTTAACAAAAAACTTGAGGTCGCTGGTCTTGAGCCGAAGAAGCGTGCCGAGATAGAAAAGAAGGTTCTTGACTACAAGGTTAAGCTTTACGACCAGCTTCGCGAGATTGAGCAGTCGTTCGGCAACACAGAAGCTGAGCAGCTCGCTCATGAGCTTGACAACATCAAGCAGAAGTATGACCATGATCTCGCTCTTCTCAATAATCTTCATGACAAGAAACTCATCAGCGAGGAGCAATATCAGGCTGATTTAAAAAGACTCAATGAACGGTATACGACAGACACTAATAAGGCCAATAAAGAATCTGCTGACCGCTATATCAGTGACGCTAAGACTACATTTGAGACACTGATGGAGTGGCAACGTAAGGCTAATATCAAGTCTGGCAATATCGAAGAGCAAAGTCAAGCAGAGCGAAGTGAGGCTTGGAAGGGGTATTTGCAAAAACTCCTTGAGGACACAGCGCTTACCGGTGAGCAACGCCTGGCCATACAGCAGCAAATTGACGATGCCGACATCGAACAGACCAAAGATGCGCTCAAGCAGAAGCAGGAGCTTGCGCAGAAGTATAACGATATCGTGTGTAGTGTTATTGTTTCTGCAGGTCAGAAGCTTGGCGAAGAGCTTGGCAAGATTCTTCAGGGCGAGAAGGCCGATTTCAAAGACTTCCTCCGTGGCATGCTGTCTCTTATGATAGATGCTCTTGAGAATGTCGTTATTACAGCGCGAGCTGCATCCATAGCAAGAAATGTGGGTACACTCGGACCTGCGGGTCTCGCTAAAGCAGCGATAGAGACAGCGCTTGTCAAGGCGGCTTTTGAAATGGCCAAAGCTGCAGTAGGCAGTTTTGATGTCGGCGGCTTCACTCCGAACGGTCCATGGGACAAACCACAAGGCATAGTACATTCCAACGAGTTTGTTGCTAATCGCTTTGCTACTGGCAACCCTAACGTGCTCCCAGTTCTTAACCTCATCGACGAGGCACAGCGCTCTGGCAGCGTTTCGCGTCTATCTCCAGACGACATCGCTGCAGTCATCCCACAGCAGCGTCATTTCGGTGGCGCTACGTCCAGTGCCCATGGCTCGTTTGTACAGCATAGTCAAGTGCAACAACCTACAGCTGATGCAGCCCTTACAGCTGTACTCTCTCGCGTGGTACGCTCGCTTAACTCTCTCGATCGTCGTTTTGCTGCGCCTATCGTGGCCGAAACATACGCGACCGGCAAACACGGCACAATAGAGGCTGAGCGACTTGTTGACAAAATGAAGTCTAATGTTAGCAGAAAAAGAAAATGATAAAATTGCTTATCGATGGCAGCGAGGTGCATCTCGCTGCCGATATCTCCCTTGAGTTCTACGACCGCAACCCGTTCTTCACGTCCGAAGGTCAGCACACGCTTGATATTGACATCTCGCTTGCAGACCCGGTTAATGCCGTTGTATATAACGCCATGCACCGCATCGATGTTACTCGCCGTCCACAAAATCGTCAGGCTATTCTCTATTGCGAGAGAGGTGTCATCATCAAGGGTACTGAGATTATCCTTGAGATTAACGAACGCAGCGCCAAGATTCAGATTGTATCCGGCAACTCAGAGTTCAATTATCTCATAGGTGGCGACCGCTATCTGAGAGACCTCGATCTTGGTGATGCAGGTACTATTACTACAGAGACTGCAGAGCGTTCTTTGTACAGTCATTATCCAGAGTTTGACTACGTTTGTACGCCTGTGGTGGCTAAAGCAAAGATTGCTAACGGTATTGGTAATGAATTACGGTCAAGCTCTACTATATATAATGAGGTGAATGAGGTAGCAAAAGCCACTACGGTCAATCTGAAGAGTGACACTACAATATGTCCACAGCCTTATCTTGTCGCCGTAGTGACACGTGTGCTCAAAGCTCTTGGCTATACAATTGCTTACGATGCTATTGCAGCTAATGTTGAGCTTAGTCGTCTGATACTCGTACATGGGTACAAGACGACAAAGTATAATAAGATGGTTGAGAACTGGACGGTATCTGATTTTATTTCTGAGGTTGAAAATCTTTGTGGTGTTTGTTTCGTCGTTGATAATATGGCAAAATCTGTAGAGATACAGACGGTTCGTGACTATTACAAGAGTGCTGCTGTTGAACATATAAAGCAGAATGATGTAATAGGTGACATAAACAAACAGTACGACCAGGATCCTCCGGATAATATAGTCTATCATAACGTGGCATACAAGTTCCCGAGTACTGACATCTATAAGTTCTACGCTCTCGATCCTGATTTCGAGAAGCGCATTACGTATGAGTCCTGCATGCCTGTGGCGGACAACATGGATAAATACTGTAAGCTATATAATGTGTGGTATCAGATATTTGGTGGCGATACAGACTTGTTCAATACAAGTGACAACAAACCTCCACAAGCTGTTCGTTCTGCCTACCATTCTATGGTAGCGTATAACGATAATACCAAACGTCCCAATCCTGACCTTACATATATAGGTCTTCCTTTGGAGTTTCCCTTTATAGTTCGTTCCGTAGAGGGTGCGGATGTTAAAGATGGTGTCTCGTACTGCACCCGCCTGACTATGATCAATCAGTTCGGGCCAAGGGTGGACGATACCACTTCCGACAAGATGGAGTTGCGACTCGTGCCAATCGAAAATGTGTATTCACCCCTTCATGATTATTACTGGTACCCTATGCCGGTAGTTGAAAATGGCGATGGTGATGTTGGCACTGAGACTGACGAAGATGCTGGTAAGGGCATAGCAGAACGGCTATACAACAGCACCTCCGAAGCTGCTGCTAAAGACAATATGTATGTTGGCTTCTACATGGGTATTAGTAAGTTTGATTGTAACGGTGAGACAAAGGATGACAAATACCCGGTTGTGCCGGTTACTATAAACAGCCGTCTTCAGATGGTATCACGTCCGAGTGGCCAACCGTCTGGAGGTTATAAGTATTGGGAACTTCAGCGTGTCATGTACGTCAACGCAGATGGTAACTATGACCTCTCTATCAACTCCACGACTGGCATGTATGTCACACACTGGCAGATTCCGCAAGAACTCGATCTCACGACTGTATACACTATCCGCTTCCGTTCGCTGCAACGACGTGATGCCCGGCACATTTTCAATATCTCCGGACGAAAGTTCTACTGCCAACAACTCAAATACGATGTTGTTGGCGGTAGACTCTCAGACATCATCGAGGGCACATTCTATCCTCTGAAATAGCTAAAAGCTATCCTCATAGTCCTTCAGTGCAGCATTTGCCCGCTTTATGTCATGAGGTACATAGATATTTGTGATGTCAATGCTCGAATGTCGCGCCTGATCACGCACTGATACGGTGTCAACGTGCCCGCGTAACATATTCGTTATGCCGGTATCCTTCAGTGAGTAGAACTTGTATCGCTCGGGGAGCTTCAGTTCCTTACGCAGCACCCGCTGCCAGTAGTCTCTGAAGCATTTCTCTGAGCGATACTCCCTTCCGGGCTTGAAGTCTCTCGAGAACAGATAGTCGCTACCTGCTGCATCGAAGATTCTCAGGTCAATCATCAGCTGCAGTATTTTTTTAGGTAATGTAACCACTGCGTCACTATGGTTCTTTGCATTCTCTCCATGTACGTAAATCAGCTGTTTCTTCACCTTGATATCCTCAATCTTAATCCTCGACATCTCGTGCGGTCGTAGAAACGTATAATATAATATGTATGTCGCAAGTAAGAAGTGAGGGTTCTTTGCTTCCAGATATTCACGCAGACGCAACAAGTCTTCTTCGCTTATGATGTCGCGGTTCTTGTGGTGAGAGTAGCGCATTACCGACTGAAAACCGTCAGTCGGGTTCTTTGGTACGTACATTCTCTGGAGTAGCCATGTTGAGAATGTCTTCAGCCACGCCAAATAGTTATTGCGAGTCTGAAGTGTGTTGTTACGCTCAACAAATACGTAGTCAAGAAATTTGCTGACAATGCGACGATCGAACTGATAGATGTAGTATACGTTCTTGTCAGCTATCCAGTCTTTTAGTATTTTCATGTAGCTCATATAGCTTGCTACAGTCTCCATGCGGTATCCATTCTCTTTCACCATCTTAGCAAGCCATTCTTCGTACTTCATGCACACATCATCAAATAGGGCATATTCAGCAGAAGTGGAGCTCTCTATAAACGGGTTCCAGCCTCCTAATAGCTTTTCTGTCAACGCTTGCATCAACTGCATAGCCTTCTCACGCTGTAGGCGCTTGTTCTTGAAACGACCAAGCATAATTTTCTTGATCTTCATCTTGCCGGTAGCCGGATTAAAGGCAGTGAAAGACACATAACACTCCGATGCCTGATGAAAAACAGGCGGAGTCCAGCCCTTGAGCTGATTAATAACTGATCTGTTTGGGCACATTTTTTTGTCCTCTACATTTTTACACATGTCGAGGACTAAGTTAAACAAATAATTTTTGAAGCTTTTTTAACACGCCGAACTTTCGCCGAGTGTATTAAAGCGACAAAGGGTTAAAATACTGAATTTCAGCATCTTAACCCCTTAACTGTCGGGATGACAAGATTCGAACTTGCGACCCCTACGTCCCGAACGTAGTGCGCTACCAACTGCGCTACATCCCGATTGCTTGACGAAACGTGTTATGTCTCAAAAGCGAGTGCAAAGGTACGAGTTTTTTCTGATATATAATAACTGTCTCTTATACACATCTCCGAGCCCACGAGACCAGAGAGGATCTC
>ERZ1026894.2082-NODE-2082-length-10749-cov-13.187488_pt1 | contig 10749 bp, 9 predicted proteins | sample MGYA00380177_ERZ1026894 | MGnify/ENA primary metagenome ERZ1026894 (study PRJEB33269, sample SAMEA4719813) | human gut metagenome | biome: human-associated habitat; feature: organic feature; material: feces | place: Cameroon | collected 2013-10 ... | reverse complement strand
TTGGATGTGCTAACTGCTGAAAATCAGTAGTTACGTTCTAACGGTGATTTACAATTGATTTAGTAACAATAAGTAATTACAAAATATGAAACATCTAATAAAGTTTTATCCCGTAGAGAATGCTGATTGCACACTTATTAAGCTGAGCAATGGCATGACTATCATCGTAGATTGTCAGTTGTTTGATAATTTAAACGATGAAGAAGGAAACCAAATTCGTTATGATGTCAAAAAAGATTTATTGAAAGAACTTGGCACAGACAGTAATGGTTATCCATATGTGGATTTATTTGTAAGCACCCATCCACACGATGACCATTGTAAAGGATTTGATGGAAACTTTTATCATGGAAATCCCGATGAGTATGATTCAACGAAAAATGAAAATGAGATAATCATAGGTGAGTTATGGGTAACACCACGTGGAATAGGCAATGAATTAGCAGATTCTGCAGAAACGATTCGCCAAGAGGCAAAACGTCGTAGAAATCTGTATGATGATAATACGAATTTCGTTGGAAGCTATGGAAATTTCTTGAGAATTGTTGGTTACAACAAACAATCAACTTTTGACGAACGATATGGATATGTTCCTGGTACGCTTGTAACAACTATTGATGGGCAAGATATGGCTTGGCTTGAAATGTTTATTCATGCACCATTCAAAGAGGATGTGGACAAAAGTAAAGATGAAGATGATAAGAACGCCACTTCTATTGTTGTCCAATATCGCTTTAAAGTAAAAAATGATATTGGTGAAATTCAAACCGTATGCAAATTATTGATGGGAGGTGATGCCGAACATGAAATATGGCAACATATTATAAACAACAATACAGATGATGAAAATCTAAAGTGGAATATATTTATGTCGCCACATCATTGTTCTTGGACTTTTTTCAACGATTCAGAAAACAAAGATGAAGTATTACCATCTGCTGATACTATTATGGAGAAGCAGATAGGTATGAAGTCATGTGTCATAGCATCTTCTAAAAAGATACTTGATGATGATAAGAATCCTCCATGTTATCAAGCGAGAACAGAATATAGGAAAAGGTTGAAAAATAAAGATAATTTCTTTAACACTGCTATCGACTGTTTGCAGGGGAATATTCCTCAGCCTATCGTTTTTTACATAGACAAACATGGTAAAAATAAGATTTATCAAGCTTCAACAGCAGGTGAATCTGTAGTTACACGTCCAGCTCCAAGAGCAGGAGAAAACTAACAAATGGAAATGGGCTATAAAATAGTTGAAGGCTGTGAAATTCAAGGAAGTTATTTGCGACTTCCGAGGGCAATATCCATATACAAGGCTGCAATGCGTCATGAGCAAGTGGATATACTATCCTGTCAACGTAAATCTGATTCAAGTGAGGTAATTATTCTTAGGTTATCCCATTTGAACATTCCTGACGAACCTGATTTCCCCATTTTGACGAGTGAAGATATCGCTATACGCTGTCTGAAAGAAGATTTGGAATTGCCAGAAGTATATGCTATACGAAAAGACTTTCCCATAGGACTTCCGCATTCTAATATAAGGGAATATGCTCGTCCCGTATCACTATGTGTCTCTGATGTTCAGTTTTCGGATATACGTCCTCAATTCAATGCTTTTGATTTTATCAATAGCATTATCAGGTGGTTTAATTTGAATAGCATAGGAGAATTGCATGAGAAAGATAGGCCTTTGGAAGTATTTTTCCAATACCATGATTTTTGTGGGATGGTCAATAGTTTCTCAAGCATTACACCTTATGGCGCATATAAAAAGAAGACAGAACACACTTATACCTTAGAATTTGTAGGCAAGTCACAAGCTAATTGCGATATATGCTTGATTGTCTTAAAACCTACAATCTCAAAAAACTTGGCATTTTTACCAAAGAATATAGGTGAGTTAAATGTATTGGAAACGATTGATGGCAAGTCTGTGATAGAAACGATACTCGATTTTGCAAGAAAGACGGATGGTAAATCCGAGAGAAGTTTATTATTGATGTTGGCTATTCAACAGAAGAATCTAACTTCTGCTTCTACAGATAGGATAGACCTTGCCATTGTAAAATTAGGGAAAAGCATCCATGATATAGAAAATTACAGAATACGTGCATGTGAAAAAAATACATTTAATGCTTGGTTAAAATCCTTGCCTATAAAGGTAGATATGCTATTGGAAAACCCATGTAAAGAAGTGAACGCCTCGCAAAATGGGAAAACGACCTTATACTCACAAGTTACTTTTATTGGTACAGGCACTTTAGGCTCTAACATCATTGATCATTTTGTGCGTGAAGGTATATCGGATAGCATCTGTATTGTTGACTTCGATGTTTATATCTCGCATAACATCAGTCGGCATATACTACAACCAAGAGACATTATGAAGTCTAAAGCCTCTTGTATAAAAGACCACTATGATGGAATTTTAGGTACTAAGATTCTCTCTATTGATAAAAACGCAATGAGTCTGAAGCCTCATGAAGAAAACATGGCATTCTGTAATACGGATTTGGTCGTTGATGCCAGTACTTCAATAGGTGTAGAACGAAAACTAGCATTATCTTCCAAGTATGCGGGTAAAAGAAAATGTACATTGTTCCTTAATCCTAAAGGCAATGATTTGGTTTACATGATGGAAGATGTGAATGGAGAGCAGCGGCTTGATTTGTTAGAGATGAGCTATCAATATAATTTGATTACATCTGATATTTTGTCTAACCATCTCGATACTGCAGATTTGAGAAGAATAAATGACTTCAGCTGTAGATCAGAATCAAATGTTTTGGACTATGATAATATTGGAATGCTTGCATCTGTCGCATCTCAACAAATACAAAAAACAACACAACAATCAGATTGTCAGTTAAGTATTTGGAGAGTAAATAAAGAGAACAGCACAATCTCTAAGATTGGCATGAAAATCCTTTCATGGGATAGACAGATTATTGATAATATATCCGTTTATTGTTCCATACAACTAATTGATGAAATTGGTATACTGCGTAAAGCAGATTTGACTAAAGAAACTGGAGGTTGTCTCTTTGGCTGCTATGATAAAGACGCAAAAAATATATACATTTTTTATCAACACCACGCTCCATCAGACAGTAAATGTTCTTACAATTATTTCGAAAGAGGCTTCAATGGTATGTTGAATGTATTGGAACATATTTCTAAAAGGACGTATCATCAGGTAAGATATTTAGGAGAATGGCACTCTCATCCAAATGCAAGTTCTTCACCAAGTTCTTTAGATAAAGAGCAATTTGCCAAAATGAGTGAGCAAATGAGTGATGAAGATTTACCATTTGTGCAACTAATTATGGGTACTGATGGAATATATTTAAATGCAATCATGTAAAACGAATAAATATGAAGGATTATGAAACTTATGCTCGGAAATACCCAGCGATAATATCAATGTTGATACCAGCAATTGTTACAACGCAAATTTTATCTTCTTGGTATAGCCAATTACAAGATAGTTTTGGAACTGTTCTTTCGCTAATTGGAATATTTGTACCTGTTGGAGTTGTTTATGGTGCAATTGGTTATTTTGCACGTCAATTATTTAGGGATGCTTCAAAAATGTTTTTCCAGTTTCCCCTCTTTAAGGAGGATGAAACTGAAATGCCAACTACTAAACTTTTATTATGGTCTGATAAAAAACGATTGTCAGCAAACATGATAAAAACTATAGCGTCGAAATTAAAAGAAGACTTTGGCATAAAGCTGTTGAGCGAAGTTAAAGAGCAAAACAATTTGTTGGAAGCAAAGAAAACTATAGTTGATGGGGTTGGAAAAATTCGTGAGGTGACAAGGAATAACCCGAATCTCCTTCAATACAATATTGATTTTGGATTTTGCCGAAATTATCTGGGTGGAGCCGTTTATTCCACATCCTTCTTACTGATAATTTTATTCTTGAATATTTTTGGTGTAGTTGATAATTGGCAAATTACACTAATCGCTCTTGTTTTTCAAATACTTTTAGGCATTATTGTTTATGTAAGTTTGAAAAGCAAAGGATATAGTTATGCTCGTGCATTGTTTAATGCATATATAGGAAATTCAGAATATAATTGGTAAAATGCAAGATTTTAAACTAAAACAGCCACAACCTTTAAGGATTGTGGATTATAAAATAGAAATGCTTTCTGTTGGTGCTGCAGATTGCTTTATTATTTATTATGTGGATAGTAAAGGAAATCACAAATTGATTTTGGTAGATGCTGGCACTTACAATGATGGTCAAAATATAATCAATCACATAAAAAAATGGTATCCGAATCATGTAATAGATCTGGCAATTGTAACACATCCCGATGATGACCATTTTGGTGGATTTGTTAAGATGTTGGAGAAAATCAAAGACAAGGAAAAAGATGCTATATCTATTAAGCAATTTTGGTTGAACAATCCTCAGTACCATGTCAAAGTCACCCAAGTGCAAAATGAAATAAAGAAAACGACTTTGACAAATAGAGTTGCGAGATTGTTTGACCAAGGTGACAGTAATCTTTTGGAATTGATAATATCACTAAATATCCCAGTATCTGACAAGTTCGCTCAGCCTGTTTATTGTAAGAACATGAAAACAGGGAATTTTTATCAAATGCCATACAAGGACAAAAATTTTTTAGGCTTCACTATTATTGGTCCGACTCAGGAATATTTTGAGAAACTTGCACCCAATATGAGATATGATAATCTGAAAGGCTATTCTTATGATGCAAAAGACGACAATGAGGCATTTGAACCTACTGCAACTTGTTTGAGTAAGGCTTTGGATGATGCAAGTGATGATGCTTCTGTTCATAATCAAAGTAGCATAATTTTAATGTTTGAGCCTGAAGCTGGAAAAAATACTTGTTTATGGGAGACGCTGGTGTAGAAGCATTAGCAAATATACCACAATGCCATAGAGATACAATCAAAAATGTATTTTGGCTAAAAGTCCCACATCATGGAAGCAAACATAATCTTGACAGCAACACAATTTTGTATTTGCATCCCAAGGAGGCTTACATTTCTACAGAAAAACAAGGACACTATTTGAATCAATGTACCATCAATGCGTTAAAGCAAATAGGATGTAAGGTTTTCTCTACGCATAGAAATAAAGCAAATTTCCTTCATCATGGCGAGCGTGAGGGGTATACAACTGCAATGCCAGAATAAACGTAAGTATTCGGTGAAAGCCGTATTGTGTGCCTAGATAAAGTTTCGTACCTTTGCACCATGATTTTAAATTATTCAAATTATGGTACAAGGCAAGAAACAATTAAGCAGCAAGCCAAAGTTCGCCGAGGTTGTAATCGGTGATAATGAGGCGAAGGATATGCGTGAGTCTGATGTAGACAAAAAAGCGGAGCTAAGACCGAACAGATAGCCTCTCTTGTCAGAATGATATTTACTCAAAAGCGTGAGCGGGTAGTCTTTAGTAAGGAAGAACGTGAAACCATCTATGATAAGCTGACCAATTATATAGACATCCCAGATATGCCTTTGGACAACAATGATACCGAACGCCTGATCCGTGACATGGTGATGGGTAAGAAGGCTTATTTGTTCTGCCGTGACTTGGATGCCTGTAAGCGTGCAGCAATGATGTACTCCTTGTTTGGAGCATGTAAGGTGCTAGATAAAAATCCTGAGCGTTGGCTTTGTTATGTGTTGAAGCACATAGATTCTACGCCTGAGGATAAGTATTATACTCTTCTTCCTGAGTTCTGGGAAGATGAGGAACAATAAAAATGAATTTAATATTTAGTCAAATTAAGGTATAACCTCCATTAGCTTGTGCTGATGGAGGGCTAAACTTCGTATTCTTGTCTCAAAATTAGAAAAATGATGCCGCCGTGCAAAGTTACAATATTATTTTGAGATATGCAATACGGCGTTGAGCGGATACTTACCTTCTGCCAGGATAATGAGTCTATGAGCAGCTATGGCGTAATGCGAGGTCTGCACTTCCAGCGTCCACCTTATACTCAGAGTAAGTTAGTACGCTGCGTAAAAGGTAGAGTGCTCGATGTAGCAGTAGATATTCGTAAAGGATCTCCTACTTATGGCAAGCATGTAGCTGTAGAACTGACAGAAGACAATCATCGTCAGTTCTTCATTCCAAAGGGCTTTGCTCATGGTTTCGCCGTACTCTCAGAAACAGCCGTCTTCCAATACAAATGTGATAACTTCTATCATCCAGAGGCCGATGGAGGCATCAGCATTCTCGATGATAGCCTTGGCATTGATTGGAAGATCCCAACCGATCATGCCAACCTTTCAGAAAAGGATACGAAGCACGAAATGTTAAAGGACTTCGATAGTCCATTTGACATCAATGTGGATTTACACTAACACGAACCATACAAATGACTCTCTTAGTTGCTTGGGCAGGAATTCAAACAAGAGGAAGGGACAAGAAAATTATAGGTTCCCTTTATATAGCAGCCGATAGTCGTTATTCTTGGGGGGATGGAAAATGGAATTATGACATGGGTAAGAAAGTTTTTGCTTGTTATAATTTTCCTGATGCCTTTGCTTTATGCGGAAAGGTTATGTTTCCTGCTTTTATTTTATCCTCTTTGGTTACTCTGATAGATAGAGGCGTATTCTTTGCCCATGAAGATGATGAAAAAACAAAGGTTAGTAAGGTTACAGGTTATATAAAATCAGCATTGGCCAATTTTTACACAAAAGACATTGGCACTTTTGAAATTTTGTATATGTTGCGTTGTGATTCAGAACTTTCTTTGTGGAAGTATTTTTATGATAATCAGTTGTTTTGTGAGAAAATAGACTTGCAGAACGAAGAAGGTCATTACTATGTAACAGGGTCTGGAAGAGACACATTTAAAAACATTTATGTCAATTATCTTTCCGATGATAATGCAAATACAAGTCGATACGTATTTCATTGCTTTATTCATACAATCAAGTCTAATCTGGTAGCAGATGTCGGAGGAAAACCTCAGATAATAGCATTGTATGGAAAAGGTAATTCAATAGACATTGGTTATGTTGATGATGATGAGTTTTATTTGTATGGGAATAAGTGTTTATCTGTAGCTAATCATATAGATATAGAGCAGTGGAGAAATGATAACTTTGAACGTTGTGATTCTTTGACTGGAAAGTTATTGCATGAAGCACAACGTCAACCTTTTAAGAAATGGTAAGGCTTCTAATAGTGTAACAGCTAGCACGCCTGATGCTGAATCAGGAAGTACCGGTGCGACTCCGGTTTAGCCTTTTAATACAATAGCAGTTATGAATAGAGGTTCAGAATGGCGTAAATGGGATTTGCATATACATACCCCAGGAACTGCCAAAAATGATCATTATGGAAACTCAGATGAAGTCTGGGAGAAATATATAGATGCCTTGGAGAAATCGGATGTAACAGTGTTTGGTATAACCGATTATTTTTCCATGGACAATTATTATAAAGTATTACAATTTCAGGCAGTGGGGAGATTAAAAGGTAAGACACTACTTCCTAATGTTGAAATGCGTATAACTCCTGTAACCAAGTCTGGTACAGCTATCAATATTCATGCCATTTTTGACCCAACATTGACCAAAGAAGAGATAGAACGAGAATTCTTTGGTTCTTTGAAGATGAAAAGCGGTGATGAAACTTATAGTTGTACACGACCACAACTCCTTTCTTTTGGTAGGAAACTGGCGAATGATAATTCTTATCCAGAGAATGCTGCCATAAAAAAGGCAATAGGTGAATTTATTGTCCCTTTTGAAGAACTTCATGATATTTTAAGTAAGAAGTTCTTTGACAACCGTGTTATTGTAGCATTATCAGGAAAGTCACAAGATGGTTTGAGTGGTCTACTGAATACAGATTGCAATACACATACTTTACGCAAACAAATAGGACGTATGGCAGATGTCATATTGTCCTCAAATGCCAAAGATATAGCTTATTTCTTGGGGGAAAGTAAGGATTCCAAGGAGATGGTTATTGCAACATATCGAAGTCTCAAGCCTTGCATCATTGGTTCTGATGCTCATTCCTTGGATAAGGTGGGTGTCTTTCCGAATGATAGAATCACTTGGATTAAGGCAGACCCGACTTTTGAAGGTCTTAAGCAAATCTTGTTTGAGCCTAAAGAACGAGTACGGATATCCGATGTCATGCCTGATTTTAAATACGATTATAACATTATCGACCATGTAGTGTTGAATACTGCTGGTGTTTGGAATCAAACGATATTATTGAATCAGAATCTAAATACAATCATAGGAGGACGCTCTACGGGCAAGTCAACCTTGTTGGCGTCCGTGGCAGCTAAATTCCAAGAAATAAAGGATGACGAAAACTACGACTTTATCAAAGGTCTGAGTGATAACGTGCACGTCTTTTGGAGAGATGGACAGGAAACAGACAACAAGGAGATAGAATATTTTACACAGAATGAGATAGCAAACATCATTTCTAGGGGAGATTCCGATAAGCTCTTTCTCGAAATCCTTACAAGTTTACCAGAAATGAGGGAAGCGTACGAAAAATATAAGTCTGATGAAGCAGCTAAGTTTGCTTCCATTCAGGCAAAAGTTTCTCTCTATTTTGAAAAGCGCAGACAATATAAGGAAAAGAATGCTTATGTTAAGACTTTGGGAGATCTGAAAGGTATAAAACGAGAAATAGAAAAGCTTTCCAAAGAGCGTGATTCTATTCAATGTAGATTGACTGATAAAAAAGAACTTCTTGAAAAATACCAAGTAGTGGGTAAGGAATTGGCTGATTTATGTACAAAAGAAACTTTGAAGCGGCATGATTTTGAACAGTTAAACTTACTTGCCACTTCTGAATTTCTTGCTGTTAATCCTGCTGTTTCATGTGTAGGCTTTACAGAGGAAATATCACGAAACATATCAGAAGAAGTTCAAAGAACTTTAGCGCAATCCAATGCACACATTCAGGAATTCATCAAGACTCTTGTAGCTAAGGTGGATAATGAATGCAAGACATTAGCTAGAAAAATTGCAGAGAAACAAAATGATGCTGACTATCAAGAAGGAAAGAAAATATTTGATGAGAACAAATATTTATCCCATGTCATGGAGCAAATATCCTCTCTTTCAAAACAAATGCTCTTAATAGCCAAGGAGGCTCAAATGCTAGAAAAGTTAGATAAAGAAGTGAAAACTATAGCTTCAGAGCTGCTCAATGAACATTTGTCATATTTGGATATGATGAATTCTATAGCCTCTGTGCTGCGAATACAGCATGATAATATCACATTGTCTGCAGGGTATGAGCTGAGGAAGAATTTAGAGGGAAAATTAAATGAATGCATTTCACTTCGTTCAAAATCAATGAATGACTTGGTTGAAAATGTCGTTACCCAATATAAAAAGAAGACTAAAGACAGCATCAAAGGTTGTTTGGTAGATTTGCTAAACAATGCTTTAAAGGGAGAGATAGCATTCAAAAATGGATACGATGTTCAGTCGTTTATTTCTATGATTTTGTCAAGCAACTGGTTCACGCTTCAATATAGCGTTGACTATGAAAGTGATAGTTTGTTCGATATGTCACCCGGAAAGCGTTCATTCGTCGTATTGAAACTACTTTTGGACTTTAGTGACAAGAAATGCCCAATATTGATAGATCAGCCAGAAGACAATTTGGACAACAGGGCAATATATAACGAATTGGTAAAATATATACGGGAAAAGAAGAAAGAACGACAAATTATATTGGTTACACATAATCCTAATATTGTTGTTGGTGCTGATTCAGAGGAAGTGATTGTTGCCAATCAGAATGGAAAGAATGCTCCAAATGATAAGGGGATAAAATTCCAATATGTTTATGGAAGTTTAGAGCATAGTATGCAACGTAATAGTGATGAGAGTTTACCTATATTATATAGGTGTGGTATACGAGAACATGTGTGTGATATTTTGGAGGGAGGAGAAAATGCCTTTAGAGATAGAGAATATAAATATGGATTCTTTAAAATTTAAGGTATATGTCAACTCAACAATGAACTGATAGCAAAAGTCAATATAGTAGATATTTATGAAAGGAATTGTATTGCTCATGGAAGTGGTACAAGACTGTAATACTCCATTCTATATCATCAATGTTGATTTGTATAAGAATAGGGAGTTGTAAACAGCCCACCCCAGGCGGTCCCATCCCGCAAAAACTGGCGAGACCTTTGATGGTCCGCCAACCTTATAGCGTAGCGGTTCCGAGCACCGGAGGGCGGTTACATCCTCTCGTCCCTGAGGGTTTCTGTCCCCTATAAGGGGAACCGAAGGGGTCGTAAAGACTATTGAAGAGAGGCTTGGTGAAAAAGGTGGAGCCTTCCTTAACGGTAAGGAAGGACGGGTAGGTTTTCGAAAAAAGCCTTTTTTAATGGTAAAGAAGGACGAGATGATTTTAGAGCAGCAATATGATAAAGGCAGATATTCGGCAAAGGTTCCCTGAGCCTTATGCCAGTATGTATTGCCAACAGTTTGACAATTTAAAAAATGCTGGGGATTTCTTTGAGTATGCAGTAAAATTAATGAGGCAATGAAACAAAATCATAAGCAGTGGGCGGAGATGGTTCTGCAGGGTGTTAAACAACGACTCCATGAATGTGGAAAAATAGAATAAACTTTATGCTCTTTTTCCTGAGTTTTGGGAAGATGAAGAATAATAAAAAGGAATTTAAAATTCTAAAGTTTCGCAAGTGAATAAATATCAACTTGCTTGTTTATAAA
>ERZ1026894.2081-NODE-2081-length-10750-cov-16.672277_pt1 | contig 10750 bp, 7 predicted proteins | sample MGYA00380177_ERZ1026894 | MGnify/ENA primary metagenome ERZ1026894 (study PRJEB33269, sample SAMEA4719813) | human gut metagenome | biome: human-associated habitat; feature: organic feature; material: feces | place: Cameroon | collected 2013-10 ... | reverse complement strand
CCGGCGGTGGCATGAAGGTATCCCGTGTGCTGATCCTCTTCAAGGCGATCCGCAAAGAACTGTCCATGATGATCCATCCCCGGATGGTAAAAAAGATCAAGATGGACGGACACAATCTGTCCCATGAGACGCTTCGTTCCACCAATGTCTATATGACGGCTTATTTTATCGTCCTCTTCGTCTCTCTGCTGATCGTCAGTCTGGACGAATATGACCTGACCACGAACTTTACCGCAGTACTGGCTGCCCTGAACAATATCGGTCCCGGCCTGGAGTTAGTCGGTCCCACCCAGAACTTCGCATTGTTCAGTCCCCTGTCCAAATGCGTGCTGATGTTCGATATGCTGGCCGGACGACTGGAGTTATTCCCCATGCTCGTGATCCTGCTGCCGTCCTGTTGGAAGAAATATTAAAGAGTGAAACAACAAATTCCGTACAAAATATCTTCTGATTCAAGATTTTTGTACGGAATTTATTTTATCGTCTTAAGAATATTTTCTTTTATGCCAGGCTAAAATCTTATAGTCTGTCCCAGTCTGATCTTATTGATATCCTTGATCTGAGGATTCTTACGGATCAGTTCTACCAACGAAATCCTATGTTTTGCTGCAATCTTAGTAAGCGTGTCACCTACTTTCACCTTGTAACCGCTGCCATAAAGCCCTACGGTTTCCTTGACGGCTTCTATAGTAACACTCGTGTGATACTCTCCTCCGCAGATCAGCGCGAACATCGCCTGTCCGTTCTCTGTGATCCGGAAAGAACCACAAAACTCCCACTGTCCGTTTTCAGCATTCCTACGATACAGATTTGCATATTTTCCTGCATTCTCTGAACCCATGCTGATATGCATATTGACGGGTACGGCAAAGTTACCGGTATCTTTTACGGTAATGCGGTCACCATCTTTTGTAACTGTCAGATCGATGTTCTGAATTTTGGAAAAATCTACATTTTTCAGATTCCGTCCACTGATACTCATTGCGACTCCGTTTCCGTTATGGAGTGCCAGTGTCACATTGGATCCCTGAATGTTACTCAGCACCTCTACAGGGACTTTTGTCTCACCGGTACTTACAAAATTCAGGTTTTCTGTTGCACCGTTTGCTGCCTTCGCTGTAATCTGCTCTTTTGCAGCCGACCAGTTCACTGTATTTTCCACCTGCGAAGAATTGCTGCTACCGGAAGTACCTGCCGTATTATTCTCTGTATTTGTATGGTCTTCCTTCGGAGTATCCTGTTTCGGTCCTTCCGGCTGATTCTCTCCTTTTTTGATGGGAGATTCTTTTGTAAATATCAGTCCGTCAGCATCTGCCTGTGCCAGAAGTGAGTCTTCCGCGGTAAATGCCTCAATACCATCAAAATAAATCACGGAATCCACTTTCCAGTCTCCGGTATGTCCTTCCGGAATGATGGAATTACACCAGATGGCGAACCGGGTGACCTTCGCGGTATTTAAGGTTCCGGCCTTCTTCCCCTTGAAAGCACTGAACGGAATGGTCACATAGCTTGCTTCTGTTCCTTTTACAAAATCACTTAAATATACTTCAAACTCCTCACCGGAATCATCAGCCAGCTGGATTACCAGCTTCTGTCCCATACCGTCCGGATCTACCCACATGGTGATAGCATTGTATGCAGAAAGGTCAAGATCTTCCAGTGTCTTATTCTGTCCGGTCCATACTTCACTCTTTGCCGTATTTAACTGATAGCGGAATGCACCACCGTAGACACCGTCTGCCTTATGATCAGCACTTAATGTAAAGGAAGAACTGCATCCTCCGGCAGAATTCTCCGTATAAGCACTCTGCAACAGACCATCACTGCCTGCATAATAGTCAAAGTTGTCGATGACATTGGCTGCTGCCTTATCCTTGTCTTTCCCTAAACTGATATTTCCTACGGTAGCAAGTACATTGCCGTCTGCCACTAAAGATACAGTAGCAGTATCTGCCTGTCCGATCTCTGACAGCATCTGTGCGGTGAAAGTCGCCGCATATTCGCAGATGCTGCTGTCAGCCACCTTCGCAGCTTCCACTATAATCTCTTTGCCGTTTGCCGGATTCTTCACAACAAAACCTACTTTCTGTGCGTTTTTCACGCTGGCACGAAATACAGTCTCCTCCTTAATGGCAGCCAGTTCAAAAGGAGCGATCAGGTAGCCCTGTGCGGTGTTATAGGCCGTGCCATTCACGGTTCCCATTTTACGATAGAAATTGGTTCCGTTACCGAAGATACTGTTGTTACTGTTATAGAATGCAATAAATTCATTGATCAGTTCCTGACCGTAGGTATCATTGTACTTATAGGGTACATAGAAATTGGTATCACTAAAGTTTGCCCATACGAGCCAGTAAGGCATGTCACATTTTGCAGCAATATTGCTAACCTCCTGATACCAGTTGTGTCCCACGATGGGATTGCCGGATACCAACAGACCTTCGTAATCGGAGCCGTCCTTTTTCATGGCACGGACGCCGGTCTCGGAGATTGCTGCCACCTTCCCTTTTTCCGCAGCCAGACCGCTTACAACCTGACAGGTGGTCTCCAGGTTCTTGAAGAAGCTTTCATCAAAGGTTGCAGGATAGGTACTGTAATCATCATAATAGTCAAATGCCAGCACATCCACATATTCATCCCCGGGATAACGGGTCAGATACTCTTCCGCTCCGGTTACGGGACCGTTAGGTGAATATACATAGATCATGTTATGGACGCCCTTACTCTGAAGATATTCCTGAGTATAACGCCACAGGCTCTTATAAGTCTCCACACCGGTGGAAGATCCCCACCAGAACCAGCTTCCGGTATTCTCATGATAAGGTCTGAATAGAACGGGAATATTGTCCTTCTGCAGTTCATTTGCATATTCTGCAATAATATCCAGGTATGCTGTGAAGCGGTCATTATAGGCACCGCCGGGCAGAATCTGCTCCGCACAGTTGTTAGAAGTATCCTTTGCCTCAGAGAAATCACAGGCTGTAAAGTCATAGCTTCCATCCGCATTCACCTTGATCTTCTCATTGGTGAAATTCGGCATATGGGTGGAAAGGGTTATGATGGCTCCCTGTCCTGCTGCCTGCTTGCTGTAGGCAACTGCCTGATCCAAAGCCTTTTCTGCATCCTGAATACCAAGCTCCGCTCCGGTCAGTGCCAGACTGTCGATACCATAGACACCGCTGATGCTTCCGGTGATGTCCTTGACATCGCCCTCTTTGGCCGTGCTGCTGACCATTTTGTTGATGTCATTTTCATGTCCGAACAATACCTGATCATTCTCACGCAGTGCCATCAGATAAGCATACAATGCGGTTGCGGAAGTACCTGCATTTGCATCCGAAAGTCTTACCTGTGTGGGAGCATTGGAAACATTTGCCTGTGTACCGTCGGCATTGGGAGTTACTGTGATCTTCACAAAATCTCCTGTCGCATTGTACTGGCTTAAAGTAATATTATCCACATAGACACTTCCCTTAAATTCCGTATTCACTCCTACAAAGCCGATGGTCAGATCAGCCAGTCCCTGGTCAGACGGTGAGAATTTCACCTGTACCCGGGCATGGATCAAGCCATCTGCCTGGGTCTCAATCTCCGTAATCTCTGCTTCACTATTGATACCGGAATTAGAAAAAATCTTAACCTTGCTGCCTGACATTGCTGCAGGATAGTAATAATCAAAACTCAGCAGATTATAGGCGGAAATATCAAAACCGTCTGCAAATTTGTTTTCCAACTTTGCCTCGCTCCAACTGTAACTGCCCATACCGGTATAGTCCAGATTCACCTTCATCATTTTGGAACCATTATAATCGGCCACAGTGTTTGTAATGCTGTTGTCATACTGCCAACCGCTGCCATTGACCCAGTCTGCACAGATGCCATCTTCAAAATCATCGATGACACTGGGATCCTTCTCGGGAAGGACAGGCTTCTCCGGCTGTGAAGGCTGCTCACCGGATGTCTGTTTGTCGTATAATTTGACGTTCTCAATATAGATAGGGCCGGCATAATCACACTGATATCCTGCCAGTTTAATGAGTGTTGTCTTTACCGCACCATTCTCGATATTATCGCCAAAATCAAAACGGATGGTTGCACTACGATAGCCGTCCACTGCTTCTCCAAAACTGCCTATCGTAAGTTCCGGAATGTTACCGGCCTCCGTCCAGGTCCACTCATCGCCTACCTTGGCAATACCCTGCACTTTGATACAGTTGGAGAACTCAACTTTATCCGGTACCAATACATCCATAGTCAGATATGCCCCATTATGGAGTGCCTCTTCTGTAGTAATGCCGATCTCAAACTCTCCCTGATCACTCCAGTCCTTAGAAGCATCAAAAGAAACTTCTTTACCGTATACCAGCTGTCTGTCCGTTTTTTCTGCCACCGGGATATTCGTAGTCTCGCCCTGGTTTCCACCGTTCTCCTGCTTTTCTCCATCAGTGAGAGTTACATTGGCTATATAGATCGCACCGGAATAATCACATTGATATCCTGCAAATTTCAATGTAAACTGTGCCAGTGCATCTGCCTCTACACCTGCTCCAAAGGTAAATGTCACAGCCGCCTTACGATACCCATTCTCCGCTTTCCCAAAGCTTTCCGGCGTAAGTTCTGTAATACTGTCTGCCTCAGTCCAGGTCCAATTGCTTCCGACTCTTGCCACACCCTGGATTTTAATAATACCGCTGTATGCGGCATTCTCCGGCACCAGAACATCCATGGACACCTTTGCCCCGCTGTTCAATGCCTCTTCGGTGGTCAAGTTAATGTTAAATTCTCCACGATCATCCCAGTCCTTAGTTTTGTCAAATTCAATATCTTCTCCATAAACCTTCAGCATTTCGGAAGTGTCTGCTGACCGGACTGCAATCTTTTCTTCAATATTTTCACCATTTACGGTCTGTAATGCTTCCTGTTCGATTTCTGTCTGTTCTTCTGCCCGAACCACAATGGGTGCCGATTCATAGACACCGGAGACCAGCATGACTGCTGTTAATAACAAGGCTCCTACTCTAAGCTTGTTTTTCATTTCTTACCTTCTCTCCTTAATATTTTCCGAGAATACAGGGGCGCCTTCCTATATTCTCTGTCTAATTCAAGGATAGCAAATGTTCTGAATTTTGTACATTGTTGCTAATTTACGAATTTAGCTTTTATTAATGTGTATTTTGCCTAATTAAACAGCTTAATTTTAATTAATTTAATCTAATCTGACTAATTTAATTAGAAATCCGAGCAGAAAGCTCCGCTCGGATTCGATGTGTAAATCATCTTATGAAATTTTGAAACGTTACAGCCGGTTCTTGTCCAGGCTTGCGGAATTATCCGCTCTATTGCAACAGCCATGCGATCTCCTGTTTGTAAGGCGGGATTGTCTTCTTCGTTTCCCCCTCCGCACACAGCCAAGGTGTCTCCAAAATCTTCGGTACCCCTGCGAACCGTTCGTCATGGACGATCCGGTGTAGCGTGTCGTAGCCAATGGTGCCCTGCCCGATATTGGCATGGCGGTCCTTGTGCGCTCCTAAGGGATTGAGGCTGTCGTTCACATGGATCACCGCGATCTGATCTAATCCCAGCACACGGTCAAGCTGCGCCAACACACCCTCGTAATCATTCACCAGATCATACCCGGCATCATTCACATGGCAGGTGTCAAAGCATACCCGCAGCCTGTCTTTTCGCTCCACTCTGTCATAGATCATCCGCAGCTCTTCGAAGGTTCTGCCGACCTCACTACCTTTGCCTGCCATGGTCTCCAGTGCAATATTGACCTCACTGTCGTCCGCGTCAAGCACCAGGTTCAGTCCCTTTGCGATCTGCTCCACAGAGGCTTCAACTCCGGCACTTAAGGAAGATCCCGGATGCAGTACCAGTACCTTACTGTGAAAGGCTGCGGCTCTTTTTACTTCTTTTGCCAGGAAATCCACTCCGAAATCGAACATTTCCGGCTTCTCCATATTACCCAAATTGATGATATAAGGTGCATGAATGACGATCTCCCGGATGCCCACTTTTTCGGCATAAGCAAGTCCTGCCTCCAGGTTCAGATCCTTGATCTCTTTCCGTCTCGTGTTCTGGGGTGCTCCGGTATAGACCATCAGTGCGTTGGCACCGTACTCTTCCGCCTCCTTCACAGAACCTAAAAACATCTCTTTTCCCGACATTCCCACATGGGAACCCAATAATATCTCAGTCATGATCTCTCCTTATTTGGATTTTTTCAATTTCATTTCTCTTATAATTATCAGTTAGGCACCATCCAGAAGTTTTTACAAAATCTTGTATTGAATTCTACCGGATCAAAAGTAACCATGCCAGTCCATAATAGGTCACCACTGCCACCAGATCATTTACCGTGGTGATCAGGGGACCGGAGGCTACTGCGGGGTCTACCTTGATCTTATGGAAAAACATGGGGATCACCGTACCTACGGCACTGGAAATTGCCATGGCTACCAGAAGGGATACTCCCACGCAGCCGGAGATCCCAAAGGCTCCCATCCAGGTATAACCTTTGAAGAAATGTACATACACTCCTAGGCACAGAAGCGCCATCACGCCCAACAAAATACCATTTAGGGAACCGGTCTTTACTTCCTTGACCACCAGCTGGAACTTCTGTTTTCCCGTCAGATTTTCATCCATCAACACACGGATCGTCACTGCCAGGGACTGGGTTCCCACATTTCCCGCCATATCCAGTACCAGCGACTGGAAGCAGATCACGATGGGAAGCACCGCCACCACATTTTCAAAAAGTCCTACCACAGAGGATACCGCCATACCTAAGAACAGCAGGATGATCAGCCAGGGCAGACGCTTTTTCATACTCTGGACTATGGGCTCCTTCAGATCCTCTTCTGCGGTCAGACCTGCTAACTTTGCATAGTCCTCGCCCATCTCATTGTCTACCATTTCGATCAGGTCTTCGGATGTGATGACACCGAGGATTCTCTTATCTTCTGACAATACGGGAATCGAGTCCTCCGCATAATCCAGGATCCGGTCCATACAATCATCGATTTTCTCATGATCGGTCACATAAGGATAAGATTTCAACACCAGATCTTCCAGATGTGTATTTTCTCTTGCCCGGATCAGATCCTTCAGATCGATGGCTCCGGCGAAAACACCCTTGTCATCTACCACATAGATGGTCATGATATTGTCGTTTTCTCCTGCCTGCTTCACCAGCTCGCTCATAGCCTGCTTGATGGTCAAGTCTTCCGGGATGCAGATGTAGTTCGTTGTCATGCAACTGCCGATCTCTTCCTCATCGTAAGACAGCAACATCTTCACATCTTTTTTTGCATCCTCGTCCAGCATCCGGACAATCTGTTCCTTCTCCCCCGGATCCAGATCTTCCAATAAGTCAACAGCATCATCGGAATCCATCTCAGAGATCACTCTCGCAGCACTCTCCACGGACAGTTCCCGGATATACTTGCGGGGTTCCTCAATGTATTTGAAGATTTCTGCGACCTTCTGCGCTCCCAACAGGTGATATAGGCGCTTGCGTTCTTCCTCTGTCATCCCCGCCATCATGTCGGCAATATCGTTCTTATGATAATTTAAGAGGAAATCCAGGATCTCCTCATCCGTTTTCTCGCTACGGAATAATTCTGCCAGTTCGGAATATTTCTTGTTCATAGTCTAATTCTCCTTTCTCGTTCTCATTCTTCGATGCAACGTAAAGGGCAAAACAAAAGAAGCATCACACGATGCTTCCTCTGCATGAATCTCTATGCACAACAAATCAAAGTACGGCCGTCACTTTCCACAGACAGCTGTACCATGCTTGCAGGAAAAAGCACCGTGTTTTCTACTTCGCCCATAACCATCGCAACTGTCCATGAAATTCACCTCCAACTTGTTTTTTCCGTGGTTATAGTAACACTGTGCCTTTTATTTTGCAAGCTGTTTTTCTTATTTTCCAAGTCCCTTTAGTAATGAATCACCAGCATTCTACATTCTTCGCAGCATTCTGCTTCTATTTGTGTTCTGTGACTGGGTTTGATCTTTGTGATCTCTACAAAACCATCTGCATTTTTTGCATTCTCAAATACTCCGGGAACTTCATTTGCGAAGCTGAAAGCTCCATCCTTACTGCTGAATAAATAACCTTTTCTCATTTCTTTTCCACAATTTGAACACTTCATATTCTAATCCTCCGCAACCATTTTTCTGCTTAGTTCCAGCGCACTTTTTAGCTGACTTTCAAACTTTTCTGCCTGTATCAGGGCAATGCCGTCTTCATCACCCAATACCACCAGCCGGGAACCCTCCTGCAATCCATACTTGTCTCTCGCCTCTTTCGGGATTACGATCTGTCCGCGATTGCCCAGCTTTACCGTTCCCCATAAAAATTTTCCTTCCGGTGGCGGAGCCATTTTGGTATTCCCGACTTTTTCATTATAGTGCATCAAGGCATCCAGCTTAATTCCGTAGAAGGATGCAAGTCTGTCACATTTTTCAATATCCGGAACCGTCTCCCCCTGCTCCCATTTAGCATAAGACTGTCTTGAAATTTCTACTACTTCTGCCACTTGTTCCTGTGTGAGTCCCTTTAGATTACGTAGCATCACAAGATTCTCTGACAACATGATCACCACTTCCTTTCTGACATTTTCATTATAGGTTCTGTCGGATTAGATTTACACCATACAAACTTGTCAGCTTTTTCGGATCTGTGTTAACTTTGGTTGCTTTATCCATTCCTGTGCCATGCTACTGATCACCGATGCGAATTCATTTTTTACTTTTTCCTTATCGTCTGCGCCATCATACACGCTGTAATAAAAATACATCGTTGCATAAAATCGGACTGCGTTCTCTTCGGCATGCGCAATTCCCATGCTCTCAAATAAATCTTTTACATATGCGGCAGGTCCGGACGAAAGATATTGTTGATATAATCCCTGCATCTCTTCACTCCGAAACTGCTCTATTGTCAGCATCTTCCGAAACGATGCTGCGAAATCATCCTCCGTCCAGTATGCAAACATAGACTTGCTATATTCTACAAATTCCTCCAAAGACGCTGTCTTATACTGATCCGGCATACTCTCTTTATCTTCTTCCGGCATGTCATACTCTGCTGCCTGCTCGCTGTCTCCCTGCTCCATCCGCTCTACAATGCAGTCAAAAATATCTCTTTTGCTCTTGTAATGACGGTATAATGCCCCTTTCGTCATGTCAAGCTCTCCGGCGATCTGACTGACCGAAACAGCTTCATAACCATCTCTGGCAAACAGATGCAGTGCTACCGTTAATATTTCTTCTTTTCTATTTTTCATGCGGAATCCCCTTAGTTCTGTTTCCTTTCGTCTAGTCAAACATCGTTTTCTAATCCGAATCCTCATTGGTCTCAAAACACAGTAGTATCTGCTCTCCGGTGGTCTTTTCATTCGCAAAAAAGTCACGCTATATCATACATTTCTCTGCAGATCTTTTTCCCTGTTTCCGTCCGAAAAATATTCTGATAGGCGTTCTGCAAGGCTTCTTCGGACAGTTCGTCTTCACACATGTTTACAAGGAAATCCGCTTCCACCAGAATCTGATAATCTATACCGTCTATATTGTTGTAGGTATGATGATGAGCGATCAGGTACTGTACACGCTCGGAAACTTCTCCGGAAAAGCCAAGATCAGCCAGCAGTTTTTCAGCAATGGCCGGGCCTTCTTTTTCCTGTAATTTTCCGTTACAGTTTCCGTATTTTTCTTCACACAGATGGATGCCGATATCATGAGTCAGTGCTGCCGTCTCCAAAATAAATAAGGTCTTGGCATCCACATTCTCCATTTCCGCAATCAGTTTTGCATAGCTGTGTACCTTGCAAAAATGCTGAATGCGCTTTGCATCTCCATGGTAAAGTTCGATCATTGCCATATGTAATTTGTTGATCATTTTATTTTTCCTCCTGCCTCTGAAATATCCTACTGGATCTTTGATACAATGCCTTCATCCGTCAGTGTCTGCAAACATTCCTGTGCATCTTCATCATGCATCATCTGCCACACCTGCTCCATACCGGGTGCCAGCGGCTTCTTCAAAAACTCTTCTCCTGAGATCCAGTAGACCTTTCCCTCCTCGGATGAGATCAATTTTCCTTCATATTCCGACGTTTTATATAAAAAGCCCACATTCCTTATATCCCCTGTCATCCAGTGATAAATGCCGGTCAGTCTGGGATTTTGAATCGTCAGTCCGGTCTCCTCATAGATTTCCCGGATCACCGACTCCCTAAAGGTCTCCCCAGGCTCCACATGCCCGCCGGGAAACGTCGTTCCCGAATAATTCTTCCCCACCTTGTCCAGCGCCACCACATTACCTTCTCTATCATAGACCATACACATATTCATGAAAATCACTTTTTCTATTCCAGCCATTACTCTCACTCATTTCTCTAAGATAAACTTAATATAACATAATCTTGCTATGCCGGCAAATCGAGTTAGTGTAACTTGAAAGTTACGCGAGCAATGAGCCGCGTATAGGCATAGTGAGGACAGCGATGGGCGCTTGCGCACAAATCGCTGTCTTTACTTATGCCGTGATGCGGCGAACGCCGCGATATGAAATAAGATTGGCAGCGTTTTTTGCTGACAATCTTATGAATAGCGTGGCTCATTGCGGAGAACTGCCAATAAATGTGGAGCGTCCTTTGCGACACATTTATGAATTGGGTGCATGGCTCGTAACGTAGCCACTCTAGAGAACAAGAAAGACCTGGCGTGGGCACTT
>ERZ1026894.2079-NODE-2079-length-10753-cov-5.336792_pt1 | contig 10753 bp, 7 predicted proteins | sample MGYA00380177_ERZ1026894 | MGnify/ENA primary metagenome ERZ1026894 (study PRJEB33269, sample SAMEA4719813) | human gut metagenome | biome: human-associated habitat; feature: organic feature; material: feces | place: Cameroon | collected 2013-10 ... | reverse complement strand
GACACACAAACGATTGCGTTTGAAAAGCCGCTGTAAGCGGGACGCTCCGCTCTGTTCGACCCGGGGGACTGTACAGATATCTCAGGATAGTGCGTTTTTTGGAAGTTTCGGTGACAGTGCAGTTGCACCGATACACTCACGAAATTATTAACACCTTGTTAGTATAGGAACTGTTTTCAGCAATGTTGGCTGTAATTTATTGTTTTGACGTTTCGACAATATGTTGCACTGCAATTTCAATGAGGTTTTGAAAAGCTGAGAAGCTGTGATGAAATTTTTGCATTTCATCACAGCTTCTATTTCGGTTTATCTGTATGTCGTGAACTCCTGCACCCAGTAATATTTGAAATCATCGTTATATGTACCGAATGCAACTGCCATATTTTCAATATCGGGGTTTAGTATGTTTTCGCGGTGTCCTGCGGTGGATGCCATCCAACAGTCAACGACCTTTTGTGCAGTAGGTTGACCCGAGCCGAGATTTTCACCGACATTTTTAAATACGGTGTTTTTATCTTCCTCGGAATTTATACCGTATACCGTGTAAAACTTAGTTCCGTCAGGCCTCAGATGCGAGAATACATCAAAGGCTTCATCGCAACGTTTTTTTGCCGCCTTGTATGCGTTTGCGTCCCACTTGTAAGGTGTAAGTCCGTATGAAACACGGAGCTCGTTTACAATGCGGAATACCTCGGCCTCTTCGGCTGAGCAGTTTACAGGCTCATCGGTAATGTCTGCCGAGGATATCTGCATATTGCTCTGTGCCGGTGTAGTTGATGGCGTCGGAGCGGAGGTGGCGGCGGTCGTTGTTTCGGCGGGCTTTGTGTCAGTAAGATAATCGCTGTGGATATAAGTGCCGTCATCAAGCTTGTAGTAGCCTGTATCGGTGATAGCCGTAACATTCACGGCATCGCCGTAATGCTTGAATGAAACGACCTTTGAACCCTGCAAGCCTTCTTTTCTTGCCGAGCAACTTGCGGTTTTTATATACATAGTACCGCTGCGCTTTTCTTCTGTCCATGCAGGTTTGGGAGCGGCAGTAGTCGCGGGGGTTGTAGCGGCTGAAGTCGATGTCGGAGTAGTATTTGAAGCGGTCGTGGTCGCTTTTGGAGTCGTAGCTGCTTTGGTCGTGGCCGCTGTCGTTTTTGGGGTCGTAACGGCTGCTGTGGTCGCGGTCGTTTTTTTGGGGGTATCGGCTGTTTGTGAAGATGTAACAAGTCGGCTTGTTTCAGACGGAATGCTTTCTGCGAGTGCTGGTGTGGTCGATATGGGTGATGAAACAGTGCCGTTGTCATAGCTTATCGCATTTTCGTTTGCCTGTACACCAAACCATGAGAAACGACTTGACAGAACGCAAAGAGCAACTACAGCTATAAATCCGCCTGCGGCACAAGAAATTTTAAAAGCATTGCCGCAAAGCTTTTTCTTTTTGGATGGGTAGGAATTTTCCGCTTTCAGCTCTTCTGCTGTTTCTTTGTTCGTGCTCATGGTCATCACCTGCCTTTATGAGATTATAAACATATTTTCACTGTTACATTTTAACACGAATGTGTATGGTGTGTCAACTGATACAGTAAAACCGGATAAAATTTTAGTTGGAATGCACAAATAAACGTGCAATGTTTAGGCTAAATCACAATAAACTAAGAAACATACTTAGGCTTTATCAAAAGTGTACGATTTTTTATGTCGCGATAGTCAGGAAATTGTACAAAAGGTCGAAAAGGTTACAAAATGGTAACAAAATGGTTACAATTTGTTGCAGGTTTGTAACCACTTGTGATATACTTAATACTGACGGAAAAGAAATGCTGTCTTTCATGACGGAAAGAAAAGCAACCTTAAAGGTATGGGGCGGGCTTGAGCCCGTTCCGACTTTTAACGGGATATGCGTTAATCTATCACCTGTCGTTCACAGCGGCAGGCTATTATATTATTGTGTTGTGTACCGGGCGGTATTGTATTACAGCCCGTATTTATTTGTATAAACGGAAAAGGAAAGAGTATGGGAAACCTTAAAATACCCGATTACCGCAACGAGATCGAGGAAACCGTAATTCCCGACAATGACGGTAAAAATACAGAACCCGATCAGAATACGGTTCAGACTGAGAGTGATAGCGGAGCGGGTCGGACGGAAGGAAACAACGAAGAGGAAGAAAGCAGAAAGTCTTTTGTTGCTGTAGCAATGGATAAGATCTTTGAGTTTTTTGTTGCGGCGGGGCAATATTTTTGCCATATTATCGCTGACTTTTTTTCAAAACCCGCTGTGTATGTTGTACACGGTGCAAAGTTTGTATGGAAACACACGGCTTTATTCAGAGATGCGGTCGAAAGAACGTTCAAGGAGATCGGAAACTTTTTCTTCTCTCCGCTGATCAAGTCAAAGCGTGTGCTTCAGCGCACTAATAAACAGATCAAGGCGGCAAAGGAACAAGGCGATAACAAGAAAGCGGCAAGGCTGTACGGAAGTATAGCGAAGAATGCGGTGTTTGGCAAGCAGGGACTTGCTGTAACGCTTTTCAACTACGCCGCACCGATCATAGCGATCGTGTTTCTGATGAGTGTTGTCGGATATGCTACCGGAACGAATTATGCGATAAAGCTTACGGTCGACGGCAAGTTTGTCGGTTATGTCGAGAGTGAGCAGGTATTCAATGATGCAGAGCGCATAATGCAGGAACGTATAACCTATATCGGCAACGAGAAAAAGATAACTATGGAGCCGAGCTATTCGCTTGAAATGCTCGGAGATCAGGAATATCTTACAAAATATCAGCTTGCAAACAAGCTGCTTGAAATGAGTGATACTCCTATAGAGTACGCATACGGTATGTACATAGGCGGCAAGTTCTACGGTGCGCTGATCGACAATACGGCAGTCGAAGCGGAGCTTAAGAAGATACTCGACGGTTATCGTACAAATGCAAAGGACGAAGACGTTGCGTTTGAAAAAGATATCGAATATGTACCCGGGCTGTATCTGTCGGACAGTATCGTTTCAAGTGACGAGATCATAAAGCTCGTAAACTCGAAAAAGGAAGAGGCCGCATATTATACGGTCGTTGAAGGCGACAGCCACTCGGGGATCTGTTCTAAGCTTGGCATAAGCATGGATGAGCTTGAAGCGCTGAACCCGGGCATAATGGACGAGGACTATGTTCTCAGAGCCGGTGAAAAGCTGCTCAAGACGCAGGAAGTTCCTTTCCTGTCGGTAAGTATCTCACGAATTGAAACCTATACTGTTGATGTTCCTTATGATACCGAGTATCAGGACGACGATACACGTTATGAAGGCGTTGAAACAGTATCGCAGGAAGGCGAAAAGGGCAAAAACAAGATAACTGCCAAGGTTTACTATGTAAATGATGAGGAAGTCAAGAGGACTATACAAAAAACCGAAAGAGTGAAAGAGCCTGTGACCGAGATCATATTGCAGGGCACACTTCCTCCGCAGTCATCGCATTATTCCGACGCATCGGCAGAAACAGGAAAAAAGTACATCTGGCCTGTTGACGGCGGCACGTTCTGGGAATGGGGCTGGTGGGACGGCGGTTATGCCGGACACAGAGGCGTTGATATAGGTGCGCCCTACGGAACGGACGTATATGCAGGTGCAAGCGGTACAGTAATCTTTGCGGGCTGGGACAACGGCGGTCTGGGAAATGCGGTCATGATCCTCCACCCCGATGGGTATACGACTGTATATGCGCATAACAGTGAAATATTTGTAAGTGCGGGACAGGAGGTAAATCAGGGTGAATGTATAGCCGCAGTAGGCGAAACCGGACTTGCGTACGGATGTCACTGCCACTTCGAAGTAAGATACGGTTCGGAAAGACTGAACCCGAGATATTATCTCAGCGGTCTGCCGGATCCCGGATATTATTAATATGAAATTTAACGGATAACAGGAAACAACCGCTGTGCTGAGGCATGGCGGTTGTGTTTTATTGCGAAACGGTCATAAATTTTCTTCTCATTTCATAGATTTACTGTAGAGTACCCGAAAGGAAAGGACGTGCAGTATGAACGAGCTGATGACAAGAGAAGAGTTTTTGAGTGAACGCAATGCGATATATGAGCCTGACGCTGTTGCCGATGAAAAAACGGACGAGCCGTCAAAAGGTCCGAGGATAGTTATTCCCGGAGCGGGGAAAGATGAGCAACTGACAGCTGACGGCATTACGGTATCGGAAATAGTGATAAAAAACAGACAGAGCAGGCAGTATGCGGGACTGATATTGTTTATAACGGCAGTTGTGGGAGCAGTTGCCGGAGCTGTGCTTTACGGTGATATGACGGTGGTCATATCGGACGAAATGCTGAAAAATTATCTTTCAGGGAGGATACACGGCGGATTTTTCGGCAACGCGGCAGCTTCATTTATCGCGGCGCTGATATGGTGCATAGTGCCGTTTATATCCGGACTGTGTGCTGTCGGACAGCCTGTAGGCGTGCTTGTTCCGGCATTCAAGGGGATAGGTATAGGAATGACATTTTCGGCGCTTTTGGATACATACGGTGCGAACGGAATACCCGCCTTTGCGGCGTTTATCCTGCCGTCCGCATTTATAGGAACATTCGTATGCTGTTATCAGTGTCAGCTTTCTTTATCGTGTTCAAATAACATATTGGCGACATTAAGAGGCAGACGTGAAACAGCTCCGCATTATTATAAGATATATATTGAACGTTTTGCGGTGTGCTGTATAGGTTGCTTTCTGCTTGGTATAGCGGATGCGGGGATATCTTTTTTGCTCGGACCGATATTCGTTATATGAACCCCTTGAAATTTTTACTTCATGGGTGTATAATGTTATCAGTAAAAATTGCCTTTGGCATGAAAGAAGGATAACATTATGGAAAAAATGGAAGTATTACTGGAAACCTCCGCACGTCATATCCACGTTACACAGGAGGCTCTCGAAGCATTGTTCGGTAAGGGTCATGAGCTTACAAAGAAGAAGGATCTTTCTCAGCCCGGTCAGTTCGCTTGCGAAGAAAGAGTTACTATAACAGGTCCGAAGAGATCGCTTGCCAATGTATCGATATTAGGCCCTGTACGTCCTGCTACACAGGTTGAGCTTTCCGCTACAGACGCACGTTCTATCGGATGTCCCATATTTGTAAGAGAGTCGGGCGATATCGCAGGCACATCCGGCTGTAAGATCACAGGTCCTGAGGGCGAGATCGAGATCAGCGAGGGCGTTATTGTCGCTAAACGTCATATCCACCTTGTTCCCGAAACCGCTGAAAAGTGGGGCGTTAAGAACAAGGACGTTGTAAGCGTTAAGGTGAACTCGGACGGCAGAAGCGCTGTACTCGGTGACGTTGTTATCAGAGTAAGTGAGAATTTCGCAGACGCTATGCATATTGATACCGATGAGTCAAACGCTGTTATGGCTGCTCCCGGTATGATGGTTGAGGTTATCAAGTAAATCCCGGTCGATAATTGTAATATGAACAAATTGATCTCTGCGGCTTTTCGGTCACAGAGATTTTTTTGTAAACATATTGAAATTGTCCGAAAAATATTGTATAATATTATTGCTACATAATGGTAATCTGATTGAAAATAAGGGGGAAATATGAAAAATCCTTTCAAAAGAATTATTGCGGCGATAACAGCCGTTGCGCTTGTGGCAGGAAGTGTGCCGCTCAATACGATAGCATCGGCACAGCTGGCTCCTGTGGAAACTGCCGGTCACGGTATGCTTTCATCGGTGTCGGAGGAATATATCGGATATATGCATTCCGGCGAGGACGACAAAGCGGGGAATACACCGTCTATGCTTGATGTGTCGTACCTCGGCGAAAGCTACGCACAGCTCACAAAGACGGCAGATGAAAAATTCCCGTCATCGTATGACCTGAGGGATCACGGCAGGGTGTCGCCGGTCGAGAATCAGTCGCCGTACGGCACCTGCTGGGGGTTTGCGTCGCTTGGTTCAATAGAGTCACAGCTTATAACGCAGTTTACCGATATTTCTTTTTCAAAAAAACACCTTGTCTGGAACGCATATGAGAACGATTATATGCGGGAATTCTTCAACGGGGTAAGAAGCAAAGAGGATTTCGATAATCCCTATGATATGGGTGGTTTTGACAGCCTTGCAACGGCTACGCTGGCGGAGTGGAACGGTCCTGTTTATTCCTACAGATTGCCGTATGACAAGGACGATACCGATGAGCATCTGACGGGTGAAAGCGATTTTCATCTTACAGATGTGTACTTTGCGACGGCACAAACCTATATTACGGATGGGTACGATAATATTTTAGAAAAAGATATTTCCGAAAAAATCATAAAAGAGCTTGTAAGCGAATACGGTGCATCGACGATATCGTATTGCAGTGATGATGCTTACTACAACAATGAATATTACACTTCCTTTTGTTATGACGAGAATAAAGTTTCCGACCATGCGGTTTCGGTTGTCGGATGGGATGATGATTTTTCAAGAGAAAAATTCGGCACAAATGATGACACCCGTCCTGAAAAAGACGGCGCATGGCTTATAAAGAACAGCTGGGGTGTCAACTGGGGAGATGACGGATATTTCTGGCTGTCGTATGAAGACCCGACTATAGGCTCGGTGGCAAAATATATCGTTGATAGCAAGGACAACTACAGCAATTATTACGGTGTCGGAAAGATGTGGTCGCTGAACGCTTCGGCGGATACGTTCTATAAAGACGAAAATGCCAAGAAATACGGCTATATGTCGAATATATTCACGGCAAAGGGAGATGAACAGCTTGAAGCGGTTTCGTTCTATACGACTGATGTAAATACGCAGTATGAGATAACTGTTTATACCGATACCGACAAGGAAAACCCCGTAAGCGGCAGCATAGCTTTAAGCGGTCAGGCGGGAACGGAAAAATATCCCGGTTATCATACTGTGGAGCTTGACAAGGCGGTCGCACTGACAAGCGGAGAGAATTTTTCCGTGGTGGTCAAGCTTACAAATCCCCGATATGGATATCCGTTGCCGGTCGAGATATATTATAATGGCTTTTACAATTCTTCACCGGAGTATTCCGATGACGGGAGAGTATCAATGTACAGTGAAAACGGCAAGGATTGGAATGACGTGTCGGAGCTGTCCTATGTAACCGGCGGATATACATTATGCGCTACCGGCTTTTGTCTTAGTGCGTTTACAAATCCTCTGCCGGAGAGCAAAACCGCATCGGAAAATGTGCGTTTTTCGATAATCGAAGGTCCTGTTGCGCTTGGAAGCAAGCTTGAGCTGAGCGGAGCGGACGAGATATGGTACAGCATAGACGGCGGAGCGGCTATACATTATACAAAGCCGATCGTTATTGAAAAGGAGTGCACTGTTTCGGCATGGAGCAAGACGGACGGCAGAAGCGGCAATATCGTCAGCCGTACATATACAAAGGCAAAGTCGGCGCTTACGGAATATGCGGTCAAATACGGAGATAAGAAGCTCTTTGTGACACCGGATATGTTCGGAGAGGATACCGAAGTGACCTTGCCTGCAGCTGTGAGCGGCGTTTCGATACGCCCCAGAGGCAGTGACGTTATCATAATCGACGGAAAAGCAGCCGCATCCGATGAATGGTCGGAGGAAATAGAGCTGACCGCAGGCGAAAGCCGTGATATAGTTATTACTTCATCTGCTGACGGCAAGGATAAAACAGAATATACAATACACGTTTCAAAGCAGAATATCGGATATGATACGGACAAGGAAACGATAAAGTATGACGAAAGCAGATATATAGTAAAGGACAAGGACGGAAATATTCTTGCAAACGGCGACTCTTTATCGGACTTTACGGAGCAGAAAATAAGCGTTTATAACAAAGATAATGAGCTTATTGCGACTGAAACGACACCTAAGAGATATACGATAATACCCGATGTAAAAGCTTTGGTTTACAATGAAGAGAAAACGCTTTACACATTCAGCGATAAATATATTTGTTCATATAATCCCGATATGAGCGACGCGGTAGCATTGGACGAGGAAACAATACCGCTTACACCCGGAAAGAATATATACCTTCAGCGTATAGCGGACATAAACGGATTTGCAAGCGACATACTTTGTATAGATGTTCCCGAAAGACCTGCCGCCCCCGAAAACGTTAAAACAAAATCGGGAATCAATAATATCGGTATTGACGGTGACGGAATATATGAATTCCGTTTACAGGGTCAGGATACATGGACAGGTGACAACGAATATATCACAGAGCTTGCAAGCAATGCGGAATATACGATAGAGGTAAGAAAGAAAGCTACCGATGACGAATTTGCTTCTGAGGTTGCAACGATCAAGGTAAAAACATTAAAGGGTGTTATTATACCTGTATATTTTTATTATAACGGAACTGTTGTTTTGACTGATGAGAAGCATCTCACCACGCTCGGTGAAAGCGTAATTGAATATGACGAAAAGGAGCTTGGGAATTGCGGATATGTATTCGTCGGAAAAAACAAGGCAACAGTGAATGTTACCGAAAAAGACGGTGCTTATGTCGCACAAAAGGATTTTGTGGCATTCAACATAAAGCCTGCCGTTGATAACTCGGACAAGAAAACCCATGTTGTTTACTGTGATGCATTTACCGAAGAGGTGATAGAAGAGAACACAATAAGTTACGCCGATTGCACAATATTCAACATAGACAACCTTGATTGCCCTGAAGGATACGGGTATTATCAGTATGAGCAAAGAAGCAGCAAAGATTATATCACAAGGCTGTTGTATATAGACGGCAAATGGCATCCTGCCGACAGTGAGATCGTAGTGCCTGTTGAAAAGCTCCCTGCGGTCAATGTTAAAATTGTTGACGAAAACGGCAATAAGGTTTATGAGTACAGTAAATATGTGCCTTACGGAAAATATGACGCAAAAGCAGAGATCCCCGAGGGATATACGGCGGTAGGCGATGTGGATTTTGCTGTCAGCGTTACAAGAGGTGAAAACGGCAGGCTTGTAAGCAACATATCGGAATTTGTTGTGACGGTAAAAAAAGATTCCGAAAAGCCTGAAGAGCCGGATAAACCGGAGAAGCCGGAAGAACCTGCTAAGCCCGAACAGCCTGCAAAGCCGGAAAATCCTGCAAAGCCGGAAGAACCTGCTAAGCCCGAACAGCCTGTAGAGCCGGAACAGCCTGCAAAGCCCGAACAGCCTGCAAAGCCGGAAGAACCTGCAAAGCCCGAACAGCCTGCAAAGCCGGAACAGCCTGCAAAACCGGAACAGCCTGCAAAGCCGGAAGAACCTGCTAAGCCCGAACAGCCTGTAGAGCCGGATAAACCGACAAACCCGAATACAAGCGGAGATATACCGTTTGCGGCGGCAGCTGCCCCTGTTGTTGCGGTTGCGGTGATGATAAGCACAGTTACGGCAAGAAAACGCAAAAAGTAAATATTACGGAAAAAGTCAGGTGTAACGCTTGGCTTTTTCTTTTGCTTGTGGTAAAATATAAACGGTAAGCATACGCTAACTCGAAAGGAGATGAGATATACGGATATATTGATTATATTGCTGATACCGCTTGCAGGGACAACACTCGGCGCGCTGACCGTATTTTTTATGCGTGATAAGGTGAGCGCTAAAACCGAAAAATTATTGCTCGGGTTTGCGTCGGGAGTTATGGTCGCGGCTTCTGTGTGGTCGCTTCTGATACCGTCTATGGAGCTGTCGGTCGATACATACGGAAATTTAAACTGGATACCTGCTGTGGTCGGCTTTGCGGTCGGAATACTTTTCCTGCTGGGGATAGACAGTCTTGTGCCGCACCTGCACCTTGACAGCGATAAGCCCGAGGGTGTGCGAACGAAGCTTTCAAAAACGACAATGATGCTGCTTGCGGTCACTATTCACAATGTCCCCGAGGGTATGGCTGTCGGAGCAGCGTGTGCGGGAGCGGCAGGCGAAACCATGACGGTGGCGAGCACTTTTGCGCTGGCACTCGGTATAGCTATTCAGAATTTTCCCGAAGGTGCTGTAATATCCATGCCGCTTAAAGGTAAGGGTGTGAAAAAGGGAAGGGCATTCGCGATGGGGGTACTGTCAGGCGTTGTCGAGCCGATAGGTGCGGTAGCAATGATACTGCTTGCTTCTTTCATTGCTCCGCTTTTGCCGTATATGCTGTCGTTTGCGGCGGGTGCTATGATGTATGTTGTGATAGAAGAGCTTATACCCGAGGCACAGGGCGGAGAGCATAGCAACATAGGAACGATAGGTGCGGCGGCAGGGTTTGTTGTTATGATGGTGCTTGATTGTACGTTGGGGTGAGAAGAATGGGGCTGTGACACAGCACGAAAAAGGAAAAGTGAGCCGAAGCGCAAAGGATAGTGCGCGCGGCTCGCTTTTTTGCATGGTTTGCTCCTATTATATTGCTTTAGTAATTAACATTGATAGTGTAACGGGCGGGGCAAGCAAGGCAAGGACGCCTTAAGTGTGTGTGCCCGGAGTTTAAGCATGGACGCTTATGAGTGGTCGAACCCAGTCGGTGCAGGACGCACCGACCACAAACGACCACGATTGCAAAGACGCGAAACCATACAAGCACACACAGCACCTCACCCTACGAAAAGAGAATGTGATAGCAAATATAATGAATTATTAGAACAGATAAAACTGTATTTCGGTTATATTACGAAATATTAAATGGCAGAATAAACTCGAAAGTTTGTAGGGGCGGCGGCTCGTGTCAAGAGTAACATGGTTTACACTTTGTGCAAGCACATGGTTTACATGTTATC
>ERZ1026894.2075-NODE-2075-length-10757-cov-4.078677_pt1 | contig 10757 bp, 9 predicted proteins | sample MGYA00380177_ERZ1026894 | MGnify/ENA primary metagenome ERZ1026894 (study PRJEB33269, sample SAMEA4719813) | human gut metagenome | biome: human-associated habitat; feature: organic feature; material: feces | place: Cameroon | collected 2013-10 ... | reverse complement strand
CCGCGCGGAGATCCCGGACATGGAGGAACGTTTTTTCTACAGCAACAACCGTTCCAGCGAACAGCTTCTCAAAATGATTTTTCCGCATTTCCCGATAAGCTAAGTTGCATAAATTTATATTATAATATTGAAAAGGTGTGCCATGTTATCTGTAACTCCAAAAGAAGAGGAACAGATGAAGACAATTCGTATTCAAATAACGGACCAGGAACGTCAAAGGTTGCTGGGATTGCGCCAAAAGTCAGGAGACTGCCGCGGTGAACGAGCATTGGCGGTTCTTCATTGCGCGGATGGTAGGCGTCCGCGGCAAATTGCGGATATGTTGAAACGTTCATCACAGGCGGTTTGCCAGTGGCTTCACGCTTACGAACGAGATGGCATTACCGGATTGTCCAAAGAGTACTCGCCGGGACGCCCAAGTACCAGAAAAACCAAACTGATCCACAATCTTGAGAAATATCTTTCTCGCTCCCCTCGCGATTTTGGTTGGGGAGAAGATGTGTGGAGTGTGAAAGTTTTGATGGCTCAATTTGAGAAAGAAAATGGTTTCCCCATCAGTCGTTATACGGTGATTCGCGCGCTGAATGATGAAAGTCATTTTTCTGCCGACCCTTATGTGATTCGCGGCTGGAGCAAGCGCGGACAGCCTTTTTCCCCTTGCAACACCGGCAAAACGCGAGGGGTGCACGATATTTGGGGCATACGCGCCGGAAAACGATGGTTTTTACTGGAAAAGCGCAAAGAAGAGCGGCAATAAGCCGTTTCGGGATTTTCTCCATCAACTTCGTGCTCATGCAAGCGGAAAAACTTTGGCACTGATTCTCGACAATGCCTCTATTCATCATGCAAAAGCACTTCGAACATTTGCCGAGCGTCATACCGAAGCGAAATTCTTCCATCTTGCACCATATTCGCCCGAGTATAACCCGATTGAACAAGTGTGGCACTGGCTGAAACCGCTTGTTCATGCAACCAAGACGATCAACGGCGGAATTTCTGAGCTTCTGAGCCACGTCAGAAAAGTCATGTCGGCAAGAATCAACGGACGCTTGGCAACGCCTCTCAATGTCGGGCTGGGTATCTGGAATTTATTGATATAGAAATTTATGCAACGATGCTTACTCTCTTCTCCCATTCCTATTATTTCTGCGGCAACGTTGGCGAAGTTAACCCGTGTCGCGGCTCAAATTTTTTATGACCTGCGGGGGCATGCTGGTCAGACTGCATAATCGCAACACACCCCATAACTTGCCGAAATACGGCGTATTTCATATCGGGTCAGCGAGTATGATGCCCTCATAAAATAAATGCGGTTTTGGCGGATTTGACCTCAACGGAGACTGGATATTCCAGCCAAGTCATGCTCTCACCAAAACCGCAAAATTGCGTTTATCTGTTTTTCCAGTCTCCGGAGGGGATGACCTTCGCTTGGGACGGCAGTTCGTTCATGATGTAAATCCATGCCGGTATGATCTCGCCGTCCGGCAGTTCGAAGTCCAGGAGTTTCCGGTCATAGAGACGGGGATAGACTTCCAGCCGATCCACATCCGCCCAATCCGAAATCGGGATCTCGATCAGTTCCACTGTTACGAGGGTGTTGCCCTCCGGCACAAAGGCAGGGAACCCGTAGGTGGTGTCGTACAAAGTGCCCACTGCGGCCGCTTCCCGGCGGCTTACGGCCCGTTTGCAGAAGCGGGCGTTACGTTCTCCGCTGCGGAGTGTTCCGTAGGCGGCGATAAAAACAGTTTTTTCATTCATGGTTCTGTTTCCTTTTCCTGGTGAAGCTGTTGGGAATTTTGCGAAGCCTTGCACCGTCCCGGCAGATGATCCGGTATTCTTCCGGATATGCCATGCCGTTCCGGGCGGCTTTGGTATCTTCTGTCATTTCGTAAACCAGTGCCGGATATTCCGTGCCGTCATCCAGCACCACGTTCACGGTGTACCGCTTGTAGGTTCTGGGGTAGCCTTCGTAGCGGTCCAGAGCGGCAAGGTCTGCTGGACGGAGAAAATACAGGTAGCCATGCACCTGTGAGCCGGGACAGTAATCCACATCGGCATAGAGCCGTTCCGTCAGGCGGTAGTTATTCAGGACTGCCGGACAGCAGGATATTGCACTCGGACATCGCCGGAACATTCTGCTTGGCAGCAGATTGCTGCCGTAGGCGAAATACGTGGACCTGAAAATGAAGGAGGCGCGCCGTCTGCTCGGCCAGGATCACCTGTCCATCGCCGACATCGCCGCGGAGCTCGGCTTCATCGACAGCGCGTATTTCATCTGCACCTACCGCCGGTATTATGGCATCACTCCGCTTCAATTCCGCAAGAAGCTGCGCGCCTGAACCGCGGCTTACGCGACAACCGGCGGCACATATCCCTTGCGTCCGCCGAGACGAGTCCAGTACTGATAGACGCGGATCAGGGCGAACAGTCCGAGCGCGGTAAACATGAGATCCCAAATGAAGATGTAGCGGTATCCCAGAAGATCGATGAAGATTCCACCCCCGAAATTCGCAAATATCAGAAAAACCGAAACCACCATCGCATTCGCCGAGGAGAACTGCCCGTAGCTCGCCTGCGGAAGCAGCGCGACAAACATCGGCAGTTTGCTCGCAGTCTGAACCACATACACCAGCGCGATCATCACCGCCGCCACGAAAAAGGTCCGGTAGTCGTTGACGAAAAAGAAGCCGAACAGATTCGCCGCAATCACCAGCATTCCGCCCGCCAGATAGGTTCTCAGCGGATGAAAACGGTCCACGAGAAAACCCATCGGAATCAGCACGCAGAAAGAAATCACCGCATTGATGCTCATGATGTTGCCGTACTGTTCCAGAGACAGCGAGAGCGTATTCTTCGCGAACAGCAGATTGAACATCGTCCGGCAGACCGTCGACGCCTCGTTGCAGGCGATTCCGAGAAAGAACCAGCGGTAGAACTTCAAACTGAAACATTCGCGGAAGTAGGCGGCGACCGGGTTCTTTTTCGGCGGCTCCGGCGGCGGATACCCCCCTTCTCTGACCATCAGGCACATCAGCAGGAATGCGACCAGATAAATCAGAGCTATTCCGGTGAAGATCCACGCCATGTGCTCATCTGCGTGTTTGATGATATAGCGGTTGAAAGTGAATCCCGCTACGGTTCCGACCATGCGGAACATCGCCATGAAGCGTCCCATGAACTGTTTCGGCACAACGTCCGCGAAAATATAATAGAAAATGGAGAACACAAACATATTGAACCCCTGAAAACCGATCGCAAACACAACGATGCAGCCGATGACGACCGATGCAACCGACACATTTCCGCCGAACGCCAGACGGTGTATCAGCGCTCCGATGGAATCGCTCCAGCCGAGCAGAATCAGGAACAGCGTCACAAACGGGCTCGCGAACAGCAGATACGGAATGCGGCGTCCCCAGCGAGTCCGGGTGCGGTCGCTCTTCGTGCTGACGATCGGATTGATAATGAAGTTCAGAGCCGCCGGAATGCTCCCGACCACCAGCCCGATAAGCCAGTTCGGCGCCTGGTGGCTGCTCATGAACAGCGGCAGAAGCGAGGGAATCAGCATCTCCATCAGGGTAAAACAGAAGTCCCCCCAGAGCATCCAGATAAAGAGGTTGACCAATCCGAACATCGAATAGCGGAGCGTCCCGACCGTATAAAAGGTCCGGCCGTTCTCCACGACAGTTCCGTCGGTGGAAATCTGATTCATAATGGTTCTCCCTGTCATTTTTACGGTTTATTTTGGACAATGTCCATTATATAACATAACTCCGGATTTGTCAAGGGGCAAAAATAAAAAAAACGTTTTTTTGTACAATGTCCAAAAAATGGGGTTGACTTTTCCGGAAAATGTTGTATCATTGATTCTATGACAGCAAAAACAGGAGAAACGACCATGCCGATCCGTAAAAATGCAAAAACAGGCGGAAGCCGTGCAAAACTCCGGGACGATATTCTGAACGGGCACTATCTGCCGGGAACTTACCTTCCCTCCGCACGGGAACTGGCGAAGGAACTGAAAATATCCAAAAGTTCCGTCCATAATATTCTCAAACTTCTTCAGGAGGAGGGTCTGATACAGATCTACCCGAACTGCGGCGCGCTCGTTCTTGAAAACGAAGCCAGAACCAACATTCTGCGCGCCGTGTTCGTCCGTCCGTCCGACTTCGGAACGTTCCAGTATCTCCCCGTTACGCAGTCCCTGATGGAGGGAGTCGCGGCGGGCGCCGAAAAGAAAAACTGCGAAGCGGTTTTTTCCTTTTCCGACTCCGGGCGGCTGACCGACGAAATCATCGCCCGCCACATGAGCGGCGCTATTCAGGGCGTCATCTATCTGCAATGCCACGACTTCAAAAATCTGATTCTCCCCCTCCGCAAAGCCGGCATTCCCTGCGTCATCGCATCCGACGAACGCGGCTGTACCGACACGGCGCGGGTATACATGGATTACCGCGCCGCCGCGCGTCAGGCGGTGCAGTACCTGATCCGGCACGGACACCGCAAAATCGGGCTGATCTCCGGCTCGGCGCGCGATCCGCTTTACGCGGAAATGCACGCCGGGTTCCGCGGCGCTCTCGCCGAGGAAAATATCCGGCTTGAACCGGACTGGATTCTCGCCGACCTCCCCTACGGGCAGAACGACGCCCTTCAAATTGCCAAAATTACGGAGTTCCTGAACCGGTCCGACCGGCCCGAAGCCATTTTCACGATCCGCGACTACCGGGCGCAGTGGCTCTATCTGGCGGCGGAAAAACTGGGACTGCACATTCCCGGCGATCTCTCCGTGATCTCGTTCGACAATCACACATGGCACGGCGCCGAATTCGCCGGGCTGACCACTCTCGAAGAACCGCTCCGCCGACAGGGGGAGCTTGCGGTCGAACTGTTGCAGAAATGGGTTTCCAGCGGAATTCCGGCGGAATCCGTCGAAGTGAAACCCCGGCTCATCGAACGGAAAAGTGTTCTCAAACGCAAAACAGGCTGATTCTGTTTCAACGCACCACCTTTCAACCGCCCGTATTCCTCCGGCATCCGGGCGGTCATCTTTGCAAACAGAAAAACAGCGAATAACAATCAGTCAGTACTGCAAACGGACGGGGCGGCGGCGTCACCATTGTTCCTGTTGCAGTCTGCACAGGACAGGCTTTCCGAAGCAGTCCGCAGTCGGAAGCTGATCGGATTCGGGTATCGAAGAAACCGGCGGGGCGGCAAATCCGCAGCCGGGCAAAAAAGGAGCAGACATTAAAGCGGCAGAGTCCCGACCGGATTGCCAGTTTTGGACAATGTACAAAAAAATCAAAAAAAAGATTGTTTCGCCTATTGACATTTCTTGCGCTTTGTGCTATAATGAAAGAAGAGAATGGACAGTGTCCATAAATAGTTTAACAGGAACAGCCGGAGGAAACACGATGCAGTGGAATTGGAAAACAGGAAAAAGAACGGGAATTGCTCTCGCCCTGCTGTTTGCGAGCACCGTGTTCGCGGATACGGATTTCTTTGCTCCCGGATTCGATTCGGGGAAAAATCTTCCCGCCGACAAAATCTATCCGCAGGGACGTGTATTTCCCTACTCAGGATTCTCTCCCGGCGATCTGATCGAGCTTAAAAAGACCGGTTTCACGATGGCGGGCCCCGTCTATACGGAAAAACAGCTCAGCCGCCTCCTCTCCGATGCGGAAAAAGCGGATATGCCGATTCTCTATACCCTCCACCCGTCGGTAAAGGGAGCCCCCCTCACCCGGCAGATTCTCGACCGGAACGATTTCGATCCCGCGGACTACGTAAGCGACTTGAAACGGACCGTCCGCAAAATGGCGAAAAACCGCCGGATCGCGTGGTGGTACCTCGCCCCGGAGGAGCTGCGTCCGTGGCGCACCCGCGACATGAATTTCCTCAAACAGGCGCTGGCAGCGATCCGCGCAAGCGATCCGCTCAAACGCCCGGTCTGGCTCTACCTCCCCAATCACTACACCGCGAAGCAGATGACACCGTTTGCCGAGACGCTGGATATTCTCGGCAAGGGCATGTACCCGAGCCAGCTCGGCAAAGAGCGGGAACGCATCTGGTGCCGCTGGTCCACGGAAAGCGAAGTCGAAGCGGTCGGAGCCGCCGGAAACCGCAGTATTCCGATTGCGGTCCCCGAAATGTTCCGTCAGCCGCCTGCGGAACTGGTGAACGACGTGGAGCAATGGGTGCGGCACGACGTCTACCTTTCCCTGATCTCCGGCGCCCGCGGCATCGTCGTGTTCTCGCTTGCCAGACGCAGTAATTTCGACGCCCACTCCCGCTATTTCAAAGCATATGCGCAGATCGGCAGGGAATTGACCGACGGAAAACTTGGGGAAGCGTTCCTGTTCGGCAAAAGCATGAACACGCTGAAAATCACCCCGCTCAACCTGAAAGCGGAAAAACTGACCGTCCACTCCGGCCACGGCGTCTCCGGAGAAAAGAACGACTATTCCCCGGTTACCCATCTGGAACTCGGATACCGCGACGAACGCCTTCTGTTCCTCGTCAACTCCTCGCCGACGGACATGATCCTGCTGCGGATCGAGGGACTCCCGCAGGAAACGCTCCAAATTCTCGACCGCTTTTCCGGCCGGGAGATCACGACCATTGAGAACGGCAGATTCGCCGCCTCGCTGCTACCATATGAAGTAAGATGTTTTCACTTTGTTCGTAAAAAATAAAAAGGAGAAGTACCATGACAGCAGAACACAAACACAATTCGCGTACAATGGAAAGCCTCCGCAATGTACGGTCCGCCCGCAGATTCACTCTGATAGAACTCCTCGTTACGATTGCGATCATCGCGATCCTGGCCGGCATGCTTCTTCCGGCCCTCAACAAGGCGCGCACCACCGCCCGCACCTCGCTCTGCATCAACAACTTGAAGCAGAACGGCCTTGCGGCGATGGGGTACATGGAGGATTACGAACTCAACTATCCCGCCGGACAGGACTACACACAGGGAACCAACAAGGATTACGCATGGAACAATGCGCTCTGGAAAGGCGGCTACATCAAGAATTTCAACCAGATGCTTTTCTGCCCGGAAACGCTTCCCCAGCCCGCCGACAACAGCGCCTGGCGCAAAACCTACGGTTCGCTCGCCTCGTACAATCAGGCTCCGATCAGCATGAAAAAAGCGGAATATTCAAAAATCGGCATGTCGAAAATCGGTATGATCGCCTGCTCCCGCAACCCGGTGGCGACCGACAACAACAACGCATTCCGTCTGCTTCCGAACATGACGACAAGCTCCTACGGCTATCTGAACCTCGCGCACAACGGACGCGGCAACATGATTTTCTTCGACGGTCATGCTGGCGCCCTTGACACCTCGGCGCCCAAACGCGGCTGCAAATGGATCTCGTCCACCGGAGTCGTCGTCCCGCTGATCCGCATGGTTCTCCCCGGCGCAACCGAACCCGTCACGCTGACCGAATAACAGAACAGTTCGGCAACGCAGGAGAAACCGGATATGGAACAGTCAATGATCCGACTCGTAAAGACCTCACGACGCACCGTCTTCTACCGCGGGGAGAAGGTCGCGCTCAAAACGGCCGTCATGAACTTCGAGCCGCAGAATTTCTACGGATGCAGACTGAATCTTGAACTGCCCGAACGAACGCTGACCATTCATCTGCCGACCGTCAACCATCACGTTGCTCCTCCTGCGTTCGAATTTGAAACCGCGGATTTTCCCGGCAGCTGGAACGTGCCGCTCCGTCTCTCGCTCACGCAGAACGGACGCCCGCTTGCCGCAGCCAGTCTGCCGTTCGAACTGGTGCCGCCCCCGCATACCGGACAGATGGAGTTCTGGCACTGGCCCTCAACCGTCCACTACGACGCACTCGAAGCCGACGACAGCACCGCCCGGCGGGAACTGAAAAAACTCCGTATGCTCGGAGTAACTTGGAGTCAGTTGCGTGCGAACTGGGCGATTCTCCATCCCGACACCGCGATCCGCCGCATTGAGGATGCCATGCGCCTCGGCATTCAGCTCGGACTCCTGATCGAAAACACCGCCGGCGGCGTTTTCCTCGCGGAGGAAGGCGACCCCGACGACGCCCGGCGGATCGACGCCGACGGCACACGTTCCCCGTTTCTGAATCCGAACAGCGCGTACCTGCGCGACAAAGTCCGTTTTCTGGTGAAACAGCTTGGCGCTCTGTTCGCCGAGTTCCCCTCCTGCTCCACCATCTTCCTCAACAGCGAACTGGAAGACAAACTGAAACTTCCCTGCGACCCGGATTCGGTCCGGAAGCATGAAAACGCGCTCGGCTTCCCGCTCACCCGGCTCCGCTCCACGGAACGGGTCTTCGCCGAAAGTTTTCCCGATGCTCCCTGCATCGAACCCGGAGTCATCGCAGACGATGACCCGGAGCTCCAATACGCCCACTACTATTTCCGCTCCGGCGACGGCTGGACGCCGACGAACCGGCTCGTCGGCGACACAGCCCGCGCAAAGCGTCCCGGCTGGGTCACAATCGCCGATCCGTTCCGCCTCTGTCCCGTTCCCGAACGGTTTGACGGCGTCGATCTCATCAGCTCCTGGACCTACACGAATCCCGACCCCAAGCTCACACTGTTTGCCGAAACGCTGGAACACGCGGCGGCGCGGGCCCATAAGGATTTTATCCACAACACGACCCTCTGGAACTATGCCGGAACCCTTACCCCCTGCGGCGAAAACCGTTTTTCGCGCGAACACACCCTCCGCATGGGCCCCGACCGCTACCGCGAATGCGCGTGGATCAATCTTTCCCGCGGCCCGCGCGCGCTCGGCTGTTACTTCGGCAGTCCGATCGAACTCTTTTTCGAAAGCGGCGATCCGCTGATCTTTTCACCCGAAACGGAACAGGCGATCGCCGATTTCAACCGCTCCGTACTGAAACCGTTCGGCGCCCTCGCCCGTACAGCGGAAAAGGCTCCCCGCCGCTGTGCCGTTCTCGACGCGTACTCCTCCCGGATCTACGGCGGGCTCCCGCGCTGCCACGCCTATTATCAGAATTATCAGGTCTACGATTTTTACACGGTCATGAACATGGCGCAGCTTCCGGCGGATATCCTTTTCGAGGAGGACATTCAGGAGGGCGCCCTCCAGCGTTATGAACTGCTGGCGCTCCCGGCGGCGCCGGTGCTCACGGAAACGGTCTGCCGCAGCATCCGCGAGTTTGCCCGGAACGGCGGAATCGTCATCGCCGACTCCTCGCTGAAAGCCGATATTCCCGGCGTCCGCATCTTCGATTTCGACTTCTCCTATCGTCGGCAGGTCAACGCCAACGCGATCAGCTCCGGCAGGGACTTCTCCATCACCGACGACACCAATTTCCGTTCCGAATGGGGCGGGAAAATCGAAGCGGAGGGCGTCACCGCCGACGAGGATCAGCGCCGTCTGGAATCCTGCGCGGCGGAGCTCCGGCGCGTGCTCGACCCGCTTATCCGCCGCGACTTCGACTGCAATTCTCCCAAGGTTCTCAATAACCTGCGGGTCAGCGGAAACACCCGTTACCTGTTTGCCGTCAACGACAACCGCACCTGGGACTTGCGTTCCGGCTTCTATCGCGCCATGATGGAAAAAGGGCTTCCGCTCCAAGCGGAATGGACTCTCCCCGCCGATGGCGGAAAGCCGGAAGTCCGCGAACTGGTCAGCGGCACCCGCGTCCCGGTCCGGGTGCTCGACAGCGGAGAATACACCTTCGACTTCACGCTCCCGGCGGCCGGCGGCGCAATTTTTGCCGTCTCCTGTGAACAGCCGAAACCGCTTTCGGCGGAAATCCGGGAAATCCCCGGCGGCGCAGAACTTCATCTCCATCGCGGGACCGTCGAACTGCGCCCCCTGAAAATTGAAATTATCCGCCCGGATGGAACAAAAGACGAATCCGGCATGTACACACTTCTGCAAGAGAAAGAACGGGTGCTGCCGATTCCCGACCCCGCCGTCCCCCACTCCGGCGAATGGCGGGCGGAATGGATCGACTACCTCACGGGAACCCGTCACACGATTGTCTGGAAACGCCCCTGAAACGGAAAGGAAACGATATGCTGAAACAACTCTCTCTTCTGTTCTCGACCCTGCTGCTGACCGGTTCCGTCCTTGCCGCGGAATGGGTCCCCGTCACCGGAAGATGGATCAACAGCGACGGTATTCTCGCCGAGTATTCCGACTCGGTCGCAAAAGACGGGCAGCCGCTCTGGGCGGTTGCGGGAAAAGGCAGTCCGAACCGTCTCTCCGTCAATCTCCGGACCCGTGACGGCGCGGGGGCGGTCCTGCTCGCCCTCCGCTGGCAGAACAGCGGCAACTATTACGCGCTCCGCTACTCCGATCCGCACCGCAAACTGGAAATCCTCAAACGGGTCAACGGACGCGAAACGATTCTCGCCTCCCGGGAGAACGCGGCCACGGATTCTCCGCAGAAAAAACCTCTTCTCCTCACATTCGAGGTGCGCGGAAGCGATCTCATCGCCAAAGCCGGCAGCACCGAACTGACCGCCCATGCGGAAAACTTCGCCTCCGGCGCGGCGGCTCTCGGCTGTGCGTTCCGCCAGGTGGAGTTCCGCTCGATCGATCTCTCCGCAACTCCGTCAAAGGCGAAAACGAAGATTGCGGTTCTGCCCCGTCTCCCCCGAACCGTCATTCTGCGGAACGAAGCCGCGTTTCCGCTCCGCTTCGAACTTGAAAATAAAATGACGGCTCCGCTGAAAAACGCGGTTTTCACCCTTCTCCCCGCTCCCGGACTCCCGGCGGA
>ERZ1026894.2072-NODE-2072-length-10790-cov-3.610619_pt1 | contig 10790 bp, 6 predicted proteins | sample MGYA00380177_ERZ1026894 | MGnify/ENA primary metagenome ERZ1026894 (study PRJEB33269, sample SAMEA4719813) | human gut metagenome | biome: human-associated habitat; feature: organic feature; material: feces | place: Cameroon | collected 2013-10 ... | reverse complement strand
GTGTACATTGTTGGGATATAAAGAATGGCGTAATTTCACAAAAGCAATAGAGGAAGCTAAAAATGCCAATAGCTTGATAAGGTAAGAGGCGAGTGGCAAGCATCGCAAGATGCAGCCACCCGCCTCTTTTGTGTCTGTACGTTTGCCTGGGGTCTGCCAAGCCATCGGCCCTACCCGACGTTTCCGTTTCTCTTCCACTTAGAATAAGTGTTCTGCCTGCTTATAAACCTGTTCGCGCTTTGCTCGTCTGCCACCACACTCATCTCTTAGACCTCTAATCATTTTCCGAACAACATATCTGCGTCTATTCTATTTCTCTTCTTTGTTTATAACCTCCCAATAGCCACCCCTATCACCACCGCTACGAACAATTATACCTTCAGATTTTAGACGGTCAATATGTTTTTGAATGGCACTTGGAAATATACCTACAATTTCAGAGAGAGCTTTTCTCGTTATACTCGGGTTGTCTTTTATAAGTTGAAGTATGGCGTCAACCGTTTTAGCAGAACCTTTCTGACCACCTTTCTGACCACCCTTCTGACCACCTTTCTGACCACCCTTCTGACCACCTTTCTGACCACCCTGTTCTGTAACGTCATCAGTACTAACATAAAGACCTTCTACTCCATCAATATTAAACATTGGCAGAGTAAGTACAAAACAATTCCAAGGGGTGGAGAAGGTCGGTTCCATTCCCTCTGTGTAGCCATCATGTCCTTTATACGCAGAGACTATCTTTTTGAAACCAGAACCACGACGCTCCATATACTTCAAGCGGCTGAAAATGTCGGCAAGCACAGGATTGCGACGACGAGAAGCCATACTCATTACATCCATATCTTTGATAGAACCACCATCTTCGTTTATTTTGGTTACATTTTAACAACACATGTATATTTACGCTGAAACTTTAATCTTCGTGTTTGATTTCATATTCACACACTCATGTTTCTGCTTACGAAGATGGCGCATATATTCGTTTAGGCCAAATAATCTTCATAGGGATTTGCTTGTGTCGGCCTCCGTGTTTTTTGTTGCCGCACGCGCCTTTCTCCATCCCCAAACCGATATTCTATATGGAAGCCGGCCTAAAGTACCGCCAGCAGAGAATAGAGCGGGTAATTGGTGAGCCAATCCTGCTCGCGATAAGGCGACATGGAGAAGCGCACACCATGCAGTCCTGGATTTCGTTCTACAAAGGTTTTCAAACTCTTTGACTGAAGGTTCTCCTCGGCTTTCACCTCCACTGGTATTATCTTTTCTTCGTCCTGCAAGAGAAAATCCAGTTCGCCCCGTGAGTTCTCCGACGACCAATAATAAACCGACAGAGACGACTTCCCCAGCAACTGCTGCAGGACATACTGCTCGGTCAGAGCACCCTTGAAATCAGAGAACAGCACATTGCCATCCAGCAGACTTTGGGCTGGCACATTGCTCATAGCACCCATCAGTCCCACATCGGACAGAAACATCTTGAAGGCCGAGAAATCCTCGTAGGCAGCCAGAGGCAGCATGGCCTTCTTGCAGCGGTTTACCTTATAGACCAGACCAGCATCTCTCAACCACTCAATGGCCAGTTCAAACTCTCTGGCACGGGCTCCTTCCTTCAGCACGCCATATATGAACTTCTTGTTCTCCTTTGCCAATTGTGCGGGAATTGACTTCCATACCATCCTGATGCGAGGCACATCGATGGCTGGAGCATGTTTGGAGAAATCACGCTCGTAAGCCTCCAGGATACCCTTCTGAATGGTGCGTACAGCGGCCGGATTTCCATTGTCGGCAAATGCAGAGACGGCTGCGGGCATACCACCCACAAAATAGTATTGCCGCAATCGCTCTTCAAACTTGCTCCTGAACATGGTTATCATCGGCCAGTCCTTGGCCTGAAGCAGTTCCACCATCTTGCATTCACCCGCCGCTTCAAGGAACTCAAAGAACGAGAGAGGATACAAGTACATGAAATCCACCTTGCCCACGGGGAAGGAGTCATTCTGATGCATGGCTATTCCCAGCAGCGAGCCTGCTGCCATCACATGATATTGCGGAGCTTTCTCGGCAAAGTACTTCAGCGCTGTGATACCTCTCGGTGCCTCTTGTATCTCGTCCAGAATGATGAGCGTATCCTCGTCTATGGTGACTCCCGTGCTCCACTGAATGGTGTTGATGATGCGCGGGATATCGAAGTCAGAGGCAAACATCCCCTTGAGCATCTCGTCATCCTCAAAGTTGACATACGCACTCTTCTCATAAGCCTCGCTTGCAAACTCGCGCATCAACCAGGTCTTGCCCACCTGTCGGGCTCCCAGCATGATCAACGGCTTGCGCCTGTCGCTCTGTTTCCAGTCATAAAGGCACTTGATGGCACTTCGTTTCATAATCCACTGATATTAAGTTTAAGTCACATCACAAAGGTACATCTTTTATCCCACAGCAGCAAAAGTCGTGCAGAAAATGTGGGTATTTTCACAAAAGTCGTCCATATAATGTGAAAGGATAGCAGAAAGTCGTCCATAAAAGTGCAGGCTGCGTACGAAAAGGAAGCTGGCTTACCGGGCTGTTTCAGTTGGGTGGTACTGCTGTATCAGCCAACTGATACTACAGTTTTTCCCTGCTGGTACTGCAGTATCACTTGTATGACACAAGCAGCGGTACCAGTTTCCGCTGATTATCAGGCAGTTTGACCGAATCAAGGCAGTCTGCTCCGTTGGATGGAGAGGAATGGAATGGGGATGCTCACAGCGAAGTCGGACATTTGCCAAAAGAACTTTCCTTGCGGACGAGAGAGAGGGAAAGAGGATTCGGAATGACTTGCACCTGCTGACGAGGAACATCAATCTATAGGAAGAAAAGCGGAGAAGCAGGCGGAGGATTTGGCTGTGTGACACTTTTTGGCTAACTTTGTGGAAGTAACCATACATGCAAATTAACCAACAGATGATGAAAATGAAGATGCTGATGACTGCTGCCCTGATGATGACAGCAGCAGCGGCCTGTGCGGGCGACAATGTGCTCCCCTCATGGGCATTGGGCGGATTTGTGCGCCCACAGGGGGTGAACCCACTGGTGAGCCCCATTGCCGACAGCCGTTTCTTGTGTCCCATGACAGGCGAAAGCGTGAAATGGGAGTGTGCCGACACCTTCAACCCCGCCGCTGTGGTGCGTGACGGGCAGGTGTGTGTACTCTATCGCGCCGAGGACAATCCCGATGCACGACTGGGCCACCGCACCTCGCGCATCGGTCTGGTGACCTCGAAGGACGGACTGAGGGTGGATGACCGCGCGGCAGAGCCGGTGATGTTTCCCGACACAAGCCTCATCTCGCGACACTTCGAGTGGGAGGGCGGCACCGAGGACCCTCGCGTGGTGGAAGCCGAAGTGGATGGCCGGCCGCTCTATGTGATGACCTACACGGCATGGAACCGCTACAAGTTCCGCCTGAGCATAGCCACCAGCCGCGATCTGCACCACTGGACGCACCACGGACCGGCTTTCCGCCTGCCGCTCAACGGACTCTTCTCCGACCTCGCATGCAAATCGGGTTCCATAGTGACCGAGGTGCGCGACGGCAGGCTGCAGGCTGCCAAGGTGAAGATAAACGGCGAAGAGAAGTATCTGATGTACTGGGGCGAAGAATGGGTGTGTGCTGCCACATCGGACGACCTCGTCAACTGGACGGTCATCACGGAGCCCGACGGCACACTCAAGTATCTGGCACGCCCGCGCAAAGGGTATTTTGACAGCCGGCTGACCGAGTGCGGACCGCCAGCCGTGAAGACTGCCAACGGCATCATACTGCTCTACAACGGCAAGAACAGGGGCGGAAAGGACGGCGACGAGAACTATCCATCGGGCACTTATGCCGCAGGGCAGATGCTCTTCAGCAACGACAATCCCCTGCAACTGCTCACCCGCCTGGACAAGCCATTCTTCCGTCCCATGGCAGACTTCGAGAAGAGCGGACAATACAAGGACGGTACGGTGTTTGTAGAGGGACTGGTGTATCACCAGTCACGCTGGCTGCTCTATTACGGTTGCGCCGACTCCTTTGTGGGTGTAGCGGTGTACGACCCCTCCTCCACTCCGCACGAAGGCGACCCCATCAACCTCAAGCCCACCCGTTGACCTCTCCTTGGCCCCAAGCCCAAAAGCCAAAGAGACACAAGACAACATACCAGACACCCCGCCCATCGACTCTCACACTGGAGCGATGAGCGGGGTGTCCGGCATTCTGCTCCATCAGCCAAACGCCATGCCACCTATCTTCCTCTCCAGGAAAACGTGCAAGTGGCCGGCGTAATAGATGGGTATATTATATAAGGTAAAGGGCTCGCCGCCCGAGCGCGCTATGGTGTCGGATGTCATAGGGCCGTTCCAAAGGCGAAGGGCAACCTTCTCCTTGGACTCCTCCATGAACTGATGCAGGGAACGCAAGCGGGTGTTGACACCTGTCTTCACCTCTATCGGTATCAGATGAGCCCTGAACCTGATGAGGAAATCCACCTCTGCCTGAGAGTTCTTGGCATCGCGTACCCAGAACATACGCTTCTCACCGAAGGCCAACGAGGCACCCAGGAGTTCCTGTCCTACCACATGCTCGGCTATGTCACCATTCCACAACTCATCGGCATCATTGCTGAAGAGCAGTTCCTCCTGCATCCCCACCACATAATTGACCATGCCAGTGTCGAGCCACAGCAGTTTGGGACTCTTGCGCAAGTCAGGCAGGATGGGAAAGGAGGCTGTCACCTGGGGATAGACAAGCTCGAGCAACAGAGTCTTCTCCAGCGTGCGGAAAGCATTGCCCGCATCTGCCGCCTTGAAGTCAGAGTTGGTGAACTTGGCAAACTGTATTCTGTGACCGGCAAAAGCCCACCCATAGTTGAGGATATACCGTATGGCATCCTGCTCCTTGGGCTTGCTTGCATACTTCTCCACATCGTCCCTGTAGCCCGAAAGCAGCGAATTGAACACATCGCCAATCCTCACATAATCGCCGTACTGGGCAAAGCAGGAGACCACTTCGGGCAGGCCACCCACTATCATATACTTCTTGAAGAGGCCCAACGTGTATGTGTGCAAGGAAGCAGGCACGCTGAAGTCCTCCACCTGCCGCGCCAATTCGTCCATGCCCAAAGCCATCAGAAACTCTACAAACGTGCAGGGGTGCAGGGCCATATACTCCACCCGTCCCACGGGGAAAGAGATATGCCTGCCCATCAGGCTCTCGAGCAGAGAACCTGCTGCAATGACATACAGGTCGGGGCGCTTCTCATAGAAGTAGCGCAGAGACTGCACAGCCTTGGGCTCACACTGTATCTCGTCGATGAATATCAGCGTGCGCCTGGTGCTGTCCTGCGGGACGTTTGCCTTGAAGAAGATGGCTGCCAGCAGGTCCTCAAACGAGTTGTCGGACGAGAAGAGTTCGGCATTCTCCTTTTCCTCAAGGTTGAGACTGATGAAGGTGTCAAATTCCTGGGCGAAGAGGCGCACCAGAGTGGTCTTGCCAACCTGTCTGGCTCCCCGCAGAACCAAGGGCTTCCGCCCTTCCTTGGCCGCCCACTGGCGCAAGTACTTGATAGAAGTTCGGCTAAACATACGCAAGCGATTTGTTTTCAAGCACAAAGATACAACGTTTTGGCCATTTCCAAACCATTTTCCAACCAAATCTTAATCAAATCCAAACCATGTTCACCTCATTTCCCGACCAAATCCAAACCATATTCAGGCAAAATCCTAAGCAAATCCAAACCAAATGCAGAGGGAAACGCAGTCATTTCCAAACCAAGAGGCAGGATTGCGGGGCAGGAACACCAAGCGGGCTCGGGGGAAAGGGGATGAAAAAGGGCGTGCCGACCAAGCAGCACGCCCTTTACCTTGTGTTATGTTCCAGTCCTGCACGGGAACCTGACAGACAGGGGCAGGACAGAGGAGAGACATTACTTCACGAGCACCTTCTTGCCATCGTGGATGTAGATTCCACGCTGGGGACGGGCTACAGGCTGTCCCTGCAGATTGTACCATACACTGGAGGTGGCAGTCTGCTCGCCAGTGGGAGTGAAGACAGTAGTCTGGTCGAGTGCAACCTGACGCTCGGCACTCCACTTGCTGGGACCGAGGTCGGTCAGCGCCCTTACGCTCACGAAGTACTTGCTGGTGCTGGTGAGACCAGTGAAGGTGTAGTGAGGTTCGGTGGTGGTGTAAGTGGTGGTGGTGATGGCATTGCGCTTGACAGAACGCTTGCCGCCAGCCATGGGGATGCTCTGCTTGCCGCTGTCCTCATCATCGTCATCGATACCGAGCTGCTCCGAAGAGAAGACACCGTCATACACCTCGAAGCGGGATATATAGCATACGGTAGAGGGTGAGAGCTGAACCTGATAGGCTTCCTCTATGCTGGGAGTGGTGAAGATAAGCGTCTGTGCGCCATCTGCATTGTAAGAACCCTGCATGTTGCCACTCTTGAGGAGTATGCTCACCGAGCCTGTCATCTTGTTGCTGCTGCCAAAGGGAGTGAGGGTAAACACAATGGTAAGGCCGTCGGCAAGCGGTGTGTCGAGCATGGGAGTGGTGAGTTCGCCCATGTTGCTGCCCTGCCCCATCTTGAGATAATTGGATGAGGTGAAGAGGCGGGAGCCTGTCCAGCCGGGCTTGGCGGTGTATTTGTCCAGCTTGTTGGCTATGCTACTGAGACTGGTGCTCTTGCTCCAGCACTTGGCAAAGTCCTCGCGGAGCACACATGCCTGCTCGGGGTTGGCATAGGGAGCCGGCCTCTCACGCAGAGACACCTCATAGGAAGTGGCACCCTCAACAGCATTCCAACCTATGGAGAAGGAGCTGGAGGTGATGTCGGTGGCTGCAGCGTTGAGCACAGGAGTAGGCAGAGTGCCACGCATGCAGGCGAAAGAGATGTGACCACGTGCTTCATCCTCGGCTATCTCTGTGAGCGGCTTGCCCATGAAGGAGTAGTCATTGGGGCCGGCGTTATACACAGTGGCAGCCGGTGAAGTGACGTCGGTGAGCGATGTCTTGCGCGATGTGCCGGGCCAAGGGTCGCCTGCGTGTGTGCCCAGGGTGAGCAGTCCGTCGGCAGGGATAATGGTCATGCGCTGGTGGTCGGCAATGGTGTTGAGACTGTTGGTCCGCCATGCATTCTCGTCATAATCCACATGCACCACCAGGAGTCCATGCCCGTCCTGACCGCCATCCCAGCCCTTCTGCTGGCGGTTCTCCAGCAGGTAGAACTCGTTGGAGGCATAGTCATTGTAGAGCACATAGGCTTCGGGCTCGTCCTCCAACGGTTTCATGGCCTGCACATAGGTGGCCTTGTTGATTTCCACAGGCTCGAGCCAACCGCTCACCCAACGCTCGTAAGCGGTGTAGGCACTGGGGGTGCGGGAGTCATTATTGTAAGAGCCAGAGCACATCACGTCCCAATGGCCCATGCCGAAGTTGTCTCCGCCGGTGTCGTAATGGTCCATGATGCCCATGCAGTGGGTAAACTCGTGGCAGGCAGTGCCTATACCGTCCATCTGCTTGCCTTCGGTTCCGCGCAGCTCGCAGCTGCAGGCGTAGGTGCCTATACCTGTGCCGTCGAGCTTGAGCCCCTGATAGGCAATGGTATGCTCGTGAGGCCAGATGCACTCATCGGGTGCTCCGAAGTTCTGGCCGTATCCGGCATAGACGAAGAATATCTGATCGACCCAGCCGTCGCCGTCCCAGTCGTACCGGGAGAAATCCACCTGGGCATCCACAGCCTGGCAGGCATCCCTGACCATCTCGTGTACATACACATCCTTGCTACCGTTCTGGTCGGCACCATAATATCCATGGGGCTTTCTGAGGGTAATGGGGCCAACCACATCAAACTGGAGGTCAAACTGCCCATAGCTCTGGCTGTAGAAGTAGTCGTGTACAGACCCGGTCATGCCACCCTGATTGTAGCCCACCTTGTTGAAGAAGTCATTGTAGGTGGACTGTGGATTGCTTACCGACATGGCGAGGTCGGAGAAGTTGACCAGTATGACCAGTCCGCGCTTCTGCCCCTGATAGACAGAGTTGGCCTTGTGCGACTTGGCACGCAAAGCATTACTGCCGGCTCCCTGCCATGTGTCTGCCTGCCGGGTGAGTGTCAGCAGTTCTCCCCCACGAGCCTTCTGGAGTCGTGCGGTCTGTCTCTCACGGGCCTCCTGCATACGTTCTGTCCACACCTCACGCACCTCGCGCAGGGTGGATAAGCGATAGCGACCGCCATCCTGAGGCACTGCCACCCGTCCGTCATCCAGACGGAAGAAGTGCAAATGTTCATCACCCTGCAGGGTGGCTTCTACCTTGGTACCGTCGGCCAGAGTCACTGTGCGGCGCACAGGCTTGGCAGGAACGGCCAACAATTCAGCCGGCGCAACGAGCAGCGCCGTCATCATGACTGCCTTCACGGCAAGTCCTCTGAATCTCTCTCTCATATTATATATATACTGTCTTATATTGTCTGTCGGGGCACAAAGTTACGGTTATAGAACCACATAAACGACACTTTCGACTGCCAAAGTGAGCGAATGGAAGCAAAATGTTGCCCTGCATGCCCATATAGTGCGAATATGTAAGCAGTCAGAGGCATACCCGTTGCACGGGGAAAGCCTCTGCCGTGGCAGCGCATGTGCCATCACACAAGACGAAGAAGGGGGCAAGACTCATTGGCCTTGCCCCCTCCTTGGGCTTTATATCACGCCTTTGCGGGCGCTTTGGTTCGAATGCTTACTTGCCCAGGAAGAACTGAGGAGCTGCGCTTGCCTTGATAGCCTTCAGATGAGAAGACTTTGCCTTGCTCTTGACGCTGTAGCAAGTCCAGGGGAAAGCCACATTGAATCTCTTCTTCACACTGCGCAGAACGCTGGTGTTGGGATGTCTCTTGGCAGCCTTCTTCACAGTAGCTGTTTCGTCGAAGTTCAGCTTGATGGTCTCCACGCCAGGATCATAGCCTCTTCCATCACCCAGGTTGTAGTACAGGTTGGAGCTGATGGTCTTTGTCTCAGGGTCGTACACGCTGGGGAAGCTCGGACGATACTTCTCGCCCATCAGAGTAGCAACGTCTGCCACATAGAGGGTCAAGCCATCCTTGGAATAACCTGTGAACTGCTGGGGGATACGTACGATATTGTCAGCGTCGATGCTGAACTTGATGGTCACATCATTCAACGCATGCAGGATGCAGTACTGGGTGGGATCGTCATCACGCTGCTGCAGCTCGAGGCCGGCATCAACGTAAGGACTTCCATCTTCGTTGGCAAAGAAGATAGTGTAAGTCCAATCGGCAGTACCCACCTTGCTGTAGTGAACATTGCTCAACACCTCGTCAGCTGTACCGAACACCTTCTCACCGGTCTCGTCGGTGAAGGTGATGTTCAGAGTAATCACAGTCTTGGTGTATTTAGACTTACCCATGTTGATCTTGGCAAACACTTCCTGGCCCATAGCCTTCACGCCAATCTCCTGCAGCTCGTAGCCCTCGGGTACCATGATATTGCCATCCTTCACAGTGAAGATCAGGTTGTAATCCTCAGCGTAGGGAGACTGTATCGTGTAAGCAGTACCATACTGGGCAGCGAATGTGCTGTCGCAATCATCGGTCTTGTTTGTGCAAATACCCTTGTAGAGAGTCTTCTCTGACTCTGTGCCCAGCTGCTCAGAAGTGAACACGCCATTATAAACTTCCTCCCATTCGAAATCCTCGTTCAGGTCAGCCTTGTGGGCAGGCTTGTAACCGGGGAAGTAGAACACCAGAGACTTGTCGCGGAAATCATAACCACCCTTGACAGCTGAGTAAAGCATGCAGCCGAGGTTAATCTCAGCAGGCACCTTCTCACCAGACTTGAACTCTGTGTCAACACCAGTGGTGGGGGCAGCCTGCCAGCTCACAACCTTACTGTCCTTCCATTGGTCCTCTGTTCCAAGAGAAGCGAAGATAGAAGGATGGCAATAAGAAAGCTCACCAATTGTGGCATCAGGCACCACAGCTGTGTAGTAGCGGTCGAACGCCACCAGGTCTTCACCCTGAATCTCTGCAACAGACTTGTAAGACTCACCCTTCTGGAGAATACGGAATGTAAACCACTCGCTTATATCAGCAGCCTCTTTCTCGGTAATAAGACCGCCCACGAAAGGAAGAGCCTGTCCCTGATAGAGGAGGGTGCAAGAAAGAAGAGGAGACTTCACACGGAAACGTGTGTGGTCATCGTCACGGATGAAGAACTCGGGCTCACCCTTCAGGTCAGTGAATGAGCCGAAGAACTCAGGAAGAACATTGTCGATATAAGTACCCTTACCCAGAGAAACCCACTTCACACGAGTCACGCTGTAGTTGAAGAGCACAGCCTGAGAGTAACTTGACACGAGCTTCTTGTCGGTCACCGTCAACTGCAGAGAATAGGGAGTACCAATCTCGGCATTGGGGAAGGAGATAGTGGCAGTAGCCAAAGAATCGCCATCAGCAAAGTGGAAATCGGTAACAGTGAACACACTGTCATCATTGACAGTCACCTCGGGAGTCACTACCAGTTCGCCCTTGGTGTTCTTACGCTTCAAAGTAACGGTGGCAGTGGTGGGGTCTGTGGGATCCAACTCATCTGTCACAGAGGTCTTGCCTACGAACGAAACGTCCTCGAAGCCTTCTGCTGCATCCCAAGACCCTGGCTTCCAGTCATCGCTGACGGTGTCGCAAGCAACGAATACTAAGGCAGAACAAAGGACAAGCCCAAGTTTCTTTATTGTTTTCATAATCTATTTAATTC
>ERZ1026894.2061-NODE-2061-length-10826-cov-27.924705_pt1 | contig 10826 bp, 7 predicted proteins | sample MGYA00380177_ERZ1026894 | MGnify/ENA primary metagenome ERZ1026894 (study PRJEB33269, sample SAMEA4719813) | human gut metagenome | biome: human-associated habitat; feature: organic feature; material: feces | place: Cameroon | collected 2013-10 ... | reverse complement strand
TTGCTTTATGATATGGATTCTGCAAATAGAATCCTGAATTTTACTTCTTGCACATATCCAAGAAATACTTATGTATCTCTAAGCTATCATTCAATTCGGGATGGAAAGCGGTGACAAGTTGCTTACCCTGACGGGCTGCTACTATCTTACCATCTACCTCTGCCAATACCTCTGCATCACCCCATACCTCTTTGATATAAGGTGCACGGATGAATGTCATAGGGATATTTCCCTCGATGCCCTTCATAGGAGCCTCGATGTAGAAACTACCCAACTGGCGACCATAAGCATTGCGAAGAGCCGTGATGTCCATAGAAGCAATGCGATGACTGGGCTCACCCTCTATCTTTTTGGCAAGAAGTATCAAGCCTGCGCAAGTGCCATAGACAGGCAAACCAGCAGCTATCGCCTCTTTCACGGGTTCCATCAATCCCAGTTCATTCAAGAGCTTCGCCTGGGTGGTACTCTCACCACCAGGAATGATCAAGCCATCCTTAGGCTGGTCCCAATCCTTCAACTGGCGAACCTCAAAACTATCTACGCCCAACTGAGCCAACTTCTGTCTATGCTCAGCAAAGGCACCCTGTAATGCTAATACTGCTATTCTCATAAAACCATTTTCCCCATAAGAAGAAATTAAGGAGTTAATGGAGTTAAGAAGTTAAGACTATAGTATTCTTTTACTGAATTTCTGCCTATAAGCATTTGTCTTAACTCCTTTAACTTCTTAACTCCTTAACTCCCTAATATATCATCTTTTACTTACCTCTTTCAGCCATCAAGAGAGCTATCTCCTGCTCATTGATACCTACCATTGCCTCGCCGAGGTCCTCGCTCAACTCTGCCAACATCTTAGCATCGTTGTAGTTGGTAACAGCCTTCACGATAGCCTGGGCACGCTTAGCTGGATTACCGCTCTTGAAGATACCAGAGCCAACGAATACGCCCTCTGCACCAAGCTGCATCATCAGCGCAGCATCGGCAGGAGTAGCCACACCACCAGCAGCGAAGTTTACCACTGGCAACTTACCATTCTCGTGAACATACTTCACCAAGTCGTAAGGAGCCTGCAACTGCTTGGCAGCCTCAAAGAGTTCGTCCTCGCTCATAGAAACCAAGCGACGAATTTCACTCTGCATCATACGCATGTGGGTAACAGCCTGAACCACATCACCTGTTCCTGGCTCACCCTTGGTACGGATCATGGTAGCACCCTCAGCGATACGGCGGAGCGCCTCGCCCAGGTTCTTGGCACCACAAACGAATGGTACGTCAAACTGAGTCTTGTCGATGTGATAAACATTATCTGCTGGAGAGAGCACCTCGCTCTCATCAATATAGTCGATCTCGATAGCCTGTAGAATCTGAGCCTCAGCGAAGTGACCAATACGACATTTTGCCATCACAGGGATAGAAACAGCCTCCTGGATACCCTTTATCATCTTAGGGTCGCTCATACGAGAAACGCCACCTGCTGCACGGATGTCGGCTGGAATACGTTCCAAAGCCATTACTGCGCATGCACCTGCAGCCTCTGCTATCTTTGCCTGTTCTGGAGTTGTTACGTCCATAATCACACCACCCTTGAGCATCTGAGCCAAGTTGCGGTTCAATTCTTGTCTATTTTCTGCCATAATTCTTTTAATTTTATCTATTTATGGCTGCAAAGGAAACATTTTTCAAGAAAACAGCAGAAAAATGTTCCAAATTCTATAAACATTGAGTCATTTTGTATAAAGGTTAATTCGCAAAAGTATAAGCCATATTCCGAAATATACAAAGCATCATATCATTTTCATCATTTGTCATCGGTTCAGCCACTATCTTTTTTCGCTATTTCCCCAGTTGGTTGGATTTCATTTCCTCGGTAGGCAGGACTTCATTTTTATCTAACAGGCTTGGGTTGCCTGAAAGCAGAAGGCGTCACCCCTCTCATCTTCTTAAAGAACTTGGTGAGATGGGCCTGCGAGGAGAAGCCGAAAGTGTTGGCTATCTCCTGCACCGTATGCGTGGTGGTAGAAAGCTCGCGCTCTATCTCCTTCACGATGTATTCATCGATGATTGCCTTCGGCGTCTTGCCGGAGATGCGGCGGGTAACCTGCGCCAGATAGCGGCCACTCACATTCAGCTGGTCGGCATAGAAATGCACATCGCTATAGGTGCGGCAGAAGTTGTTCACCTGCGAGATGAACTGGTTGTAAAGTTCTGAGCTCCTGCCCTGCAAATTGCTCTCTCTTGCCAGTTCTATATTGATGAAATCCTGTGCCATCACCAATGCCTCCTCCATCTTCTTGCCCTGGTTCAGATAGATGGCAAGGGCTGAAGAGAAACGGTTGATGAGACCATGCGAATTGGCATTGTCAAGACGATAAACACGAAGTCCCTGTTTCTCAGCAAGTTCCAAAAGACGAGAGTTCTGAAGGATGATGTCGCTCTCCTTCTTTCTCGCCACAACTACAGAACAGAGCGGAAGCAAGCGATATTTAATCTGGCTCACCACATCTTCGGTCATCAGCGCATCACCCTGACTCGACCAGATGGAAGGGGTATAGATGATGTAGTCGGGACGATACTTGGTGAGGGTATCTATCACCACACCAAGGGTTTCCACACGTCTTATCATACCCACCTTGACGATGGTGGGCTGAATATCATTCATGATAGCCTCTATCTGTCCCGACACTATCTCTGCCGGCACATCAAAGAATTCCTGAATACCCAACGTATTCTGAACGGTGATAGAGGTAATGGCCGAAACTGCATAACCACCCAGCTCTGAAATGGTCTTGATGTCGGCTTGGACACCCGAACCGCCCGTACTGTCGGAACCTGTAATCGTTAATATGGGATGAAAGACTTTCATACAGCGGCAAAAATACAAAAAAAATAGGATATTATCAAAATTATATTTGTATATTTGCACCAAACTTAAAAACTAAACAAAACTTTTTATTTTATGAAAACATTCTATTTATCTATCTTGATGGCACTGGCCCTGTTACCAGCCTACGCTCAACGCAAATATAATGCGATGAGAGAAACCAAGAAAGAGTTCTTTAAGACAGAACAGGCACGACTGATAGGAGACCAAATGGTAGACTACCAACGGGTGACAGGTGGATGGCCAAAGAACATCGACATGGCAAAGCCCATGACCGACGAGGAACGCCAGCAAGTACTCAGAGACAAAAACCGACGCGATGACTCCACCACCGACAACGATGCCACCAATATGCAGATGATGTACCTGGCACGGCTATACCAAGCCACCAAGAGCCAGAAGTATCGCGATGCCTTCTGCCGTGGCGTGGAATATCTGCTTAGCGGACAATATGCCAATGGCGGATGGCCCCAGTTCTGGCCCGAGATGCGTAGCTATCAAATCCACATCACCTTCAACGACGACGCTATGGTCAACACGATGGAACTCCTGCGCGACGTCTATCTACAGAAAGCGCCCTTTGATGGCAAACTCACCGACAAGGCTCTACGCACTAAAGCTATTAAAGCTTTCGACAAGGGGGTAGAATGTATTCTGAAATGCCAGATTGTCAAGGATGGGCAACCCACCGTCTGGTGCCAACAACACGACCGCGAAACCTTTGAACCACGTCCTGCACGTGCCTTCGAGCTATCGTCCTACTGCTCTTACGAGAGTGCTCGCATCGTGGCTATGCTAATGGAAATTCCAAACCCTAACGAGCATATCAAACGCGCCATACGTGGAGCCATGCAGTGGTTTGACACCTACAAACTTACGGGGCTGAAGGTGGTACGCAGGGGTGAGCCAGGCTCGCCATTCCGCACCACCGAACTCGTGAAAGATCCCGATGCCACCACTCCCATCTGGGCAAGATATTACGACCTGGACCACTGCGAACCTTTCGTATGCGACCGCGATGGTGTGCCTCGCCGACATCTCTGGGAGATAGGAACAGAACGTCGCAACGGTTACTCCTGGTACAGCGATCGTTCTGCCTTCATCTATCCTTTGTATGAGAAGTGGGCCGACAAGTATGATGCTGCCCACAAACTAAATCTTCGCCTCAACTCACCTGGAGCCAACGAGCGTGGCTTGGTAGACCTCAATCGCTTTTCAAAACCCGATGCCAACGACTTCGATGTCATTGTCCATGCTGGCGAACGCATACAGGATGCCATAGAGAAAGCTCCCGAAACCCCAGCAGAACCTTTCAAGATACTCATCCGTAATGGTTTGTATCATGAGAAAGTGATTATCGACCGACCCAACATCGTACTCGTGGGCGAGAACCGTGACAGCGTCATCATCCAATATGCCGAGACCACAGCATCGCAAACCATCAAGGAGTATAAGGGTAAGCCCGTACACATGGGGGTCATCGTGCTGCAGGACAATGCCAACGACTGTATCATCAGCGGCATCACCGTATATAATAATTATGGTAGCACCATCGAGAAGACTACCACCCACCAGATGGCTATCTATGGCAAGGCCACCCGCACCATTGTCATCAACAGCAACATCTTGGCAGATGGCAACGACGCCATCTCGCTCTGGTGCCAGAATGGTGGCATGTACTATCATGCTGACCTATACCTGCGCTGTCCAGGTGTCGACTTCATGTGTCCACGAGGCCGTTGTTACGCCACCCGTTGCCAGTTTGTAGGTGACAGCCGAGCCATCCTTTGGCACGATGGTAGAGGTGACATCAACAACAAGTTTGTAGTAACCAACTCTTCCTTCGATGCCCTATCCCCCACCAAGTTGGGCCGCTATCATCACGACCATCAGTTCTACATTACCCATTGTCGTATGTCGAAAAACATCCTCGACAGCAACATCAGCTATGCTTACAGCGACAAGGTGCTCGACCCATGTCCTTGGGGACTACGTGTCTATTACTATGGATGTGAGCGCGAAGGAGGCAACAGCGGATGGCTACGCAACAACCTGGACCAAGCTCCAGGAAGTCCAGCCTTCCATGCACTTACCGCTCGCTGGACCTTTGATGGCAAGTGGGACCCAGAAGCTCGCATCAGAGACCTCTGGTACATACTGAAATATCAGACAAAACAATAGATTTTAGCAGTATTTAGCATCAAACGTATTAAATACTGCTAATTTTATGCTCTTTTTGGACTATTCCCGAAAAATTTTGGTTGGCATACCAAGTACTATGCTTCTGTCAACTATAAATATGACTCAAAATTAAGAGAGTCAACGTGAATTATAAATAAGTAATAACTGAGTCAACTCGTATTATCAATAAAGCGTAAAGTGGTCAACTAAAATCGTTAAACCACAAAGCACAAAAGTGACCCAAAAAACGAAAGTACTTTCAAGTGCCAATGAAAGTACTTTCGATGGCTGTTGAAAGTACTTTCATCGGGCATCGCAAGTATCTTCATTTTTTCATGCAAAAAAGGCTCGTAAAATAATTACGAGCCTTTTTTAAATAAAGATATTTTATATGGTTACATATTCACAACCTTCTTGACAGATACATGACCCTGAGCGTCTGTAGCCTTAACGATGGTGATGCCATGACAGGGAGCAGACAGACGCTTGCCAGAGAGGGCAAAGTACTCGGCCTTGGCTGTCTGAGCAGCAGCATAATCGAACATCTCGATGCCTGTAGTAGAGGCACCAGACATCTCCTTTCCTTCCGCATCATAGGTCTTGGCAGTGCTGTAGTTCTTAATGGCATAATCGAACTCGGCTATATCTGCTGTAGGAAGTACATTGGTATAAGCCTTCCATATTTCTACCTTGCCTGCGCCAGAATACTTCTCGCAGATGGCAGGAACATCCACTGTCTTGTCGAGATAACGCTGGGTGTAAGAGGCGACGGTCTGAGTAGGAACCCAATCGGTTTTGGTCACACCATAACTTTTACTTATCTTAGCGCCATCAATATTGGTGTAACCCTCCATCAAGTTGTTACAACCCTTATAGATGCAGTCATAGCCTTCAGCTTTAGAGATATTCAAGCTACCGCCTCTGTCTGAACGGATAGGCGACTTCGTATTCTCGAAATAGCATCCCTCTTCGTATGCCACAGCTCCCGTACGAATATCCCAACCATCCTCACAACCACGCATATAGTTATTATAATAATGTACATGACCACCACGCTGGAGAGGAAGACGAGAACCTTGGATATTATCAAAGAAATTGTGGTGGAAAGAGATGGTACGACAGTTTTCGTAGACATCAGAATCGCCCTTACCCCACAAGCAGCTCTTGTCATGATCGTGGAAATAGTTATAACTGAAAGTCATCCACTGCACATTGTTCTTGCAGTCGAGCAAACCATCATAGCGGTCTTTATTGGCTGCACCACCATTGAAGAATTCACAGTGGTCAACCCAGATATGTCCACCCCAGTTGGTCTTGGCACTTACCTTATCAGCCTGGATTCCGATGCAGTCAGGGTCGCCCACTTCTACCTGTGCACCATTACGCCAAGCCACAATCTTATTCTCACCTGTTCTGAGCACAGGAACACCCTTCATGGTGAAACGGCAGTTACGGATGATGATGTTATCAACTGACTGCATCACGAAGGTGATATGAGAAAAGAGAGGAGCCTTTCCTGTTGCAGGGTCCACCACGCCAATCAAAGTCTTGTTAGGAGCAACCATAATGCGCTCGCCATAGACAGACTCCACGCCAGACTTTCCACTCTGGTCATCAAGCAAACGACCAGTACTCAGATCATCCACATAGCACTTGATGCCTGTAGTAATATCATGATCTACGATAACAATATATGGGTCAGTTGCCTGGAGATAGGCCTGCAGTTGAGAGAAGTTGTCAGCCTTCACCACCTTGCCACCTTCGCCACCGGTAGTACCACCAGCACGATACCAATTAGAGCCAGCCACACCTTCATAGGCAGCAAAGCCATCAATAGAGAAATCACGACCATCTTGTGTCTGCGCATTGGCCATCATAGAGAAGCCACAGAGCAAAGCAGAAGCCAAGAGGGTTTTACGACAAACAGCCTTGAACTGTGCAGAAACGGTAGTGTTTATTTGTTTCATTGTAGGATTAGTTTTTGTTTTATTTTTGTTTTGAGAAAAAAGGGCTGTCCTCATCACGAAAAGACAGCCCTTTGTATTATTTACATTTTAAATACCCTATTCTCATATAGTGAGAAGAGTTTTCATTATTCTGCTACTGGCACGAGCTTGATACCATAGAGATAAACGCTCTTATCTTTAGTAATCTCATGAGTTCCAGCATCCAAAGTAGTAGTATATGTGCTACCAGTAGCAGTAATCTTTACTCCATCAACCTTCATCGAAGCAATCTCCGAATCACCGAAATAGAATGTTGCAGAAACCTTCTTGTCTAAAGCGAGTTTGATAGAAGTTGATGTTTCCATCTTCACACAATTGGTATAAGCTGTACCATCGATAGTAGCTGTACCCTTACTGTCAGAGTATTTACCAGTTACAGTAACAATGCTGCTTGAAGGAGTGTTGCCTGTAAATGTCACCAATACAGTACCATCAACAGAAGGAGTGTCAGGAGTTGGGTCTGGGGTTGGACCAGGAGTAGGAGTAGGAGTTACTGTACCACCAGTCTCACCACTTGATGCATTCTCATCACCAAAGATACCTACGAGGTTAGTCTTGTAAGAAGAAAGGATAGCGTCAAGACCTGCACAGCGACCATAGTCAGCATCATCTGTGGCATTGTTGAATGTATAGTGAATATCACCCTGATTCAAACGACCAGCACCATAGAAACCTGTTACCTTAGCAGGAACATCAACAGCAGCATCTGGAGTGTAAGCATACATTTTAGAAGCATCTGTATCGAAATTGTTGTAAGAAGTACCACCAGCCTTAGCTACAACAGAAGAAGGAACTGTCTCTGAGGGAGAAGCTACCTCGTAAGCGTCGAAATCGGTGTTAGAATTCTTCCAAGTGATATAGCTGAAGTATTTGCTCTTTTCTGCAAAGATATTACCATAAGCTTTCAATACACCACCATTCTCACCAGAGAATGTACCATCGCCCTTGGCATCTGTACCCTGCTTAGAAATCATCATAGGATACTTGGTGTTACGGAAGTAGTTTGACTCAACAAATACACTTGCGCCCATTGTCACACCTACACCATACTTAGCAACGCCATCATAGTAGTTGTTCCAGATATGAACAGAAGATGTACGTACACGTGGGTGACGAGAGTCTGAGTGGTCGAACCAGTTGTGGTGGTAGCAAATCAGGTTATCAACAGTTTCCTTCTTCATACCACAGAGGTTTGACTTACCTGTGTCGTGATAGTGGTTGTAAGAGAATGTGCAGAAAGAAGCACCATCCTTAGAGTCCAAAGAGCCATCACCCTTACCGTGGTCACCGCTACCCTTCTCACCATAGAAATAGTCGTTGTTGTGAACCCAGATGTGCTGAGTTCCCTTAATCTCCATATTGTCGTTGCTTGAGCCCTGGTTGAAGAAGGCCATATTACGAACCTCAACATTTGTACCATTGATGATTCCCAAGCCGAAGCCATTGAAACAAGCATCATCACCGATACCCTCGATGGTAACATTCATGACTGTGGTTGCATTGTTGCCTTTCAACAAGAGACCCTTCTGGTCTGTCTTAAGTTGGTCGCCAGCATCAGCAGTCTTAATTTCGCCAATAACGCGAACAGCAAGAGGAGTATTATCCTTACCCTTCTGCTTGGCAAGAAGGATATCGCCAATACCTGTATATTCTTCACCGTTCAAAGAAGCCTTGATAGTAGTGAAAGTATTCTTTGTAACATAGAGAACCTTAGCACCAGCCTTCAAAGTACCATCATTGTTGTAAGCACCTACACCATCGCTGATACCCTTATGAGCAAAGCCCTGACGGTCATAGTTGACAACCTTCAAGTTGTCTGCAACACCATAAGCTGAAGTCTCTGCACCATTAGCATCGACAGCAACAACCTTCAGAGAATAGTTGCCAGCCTTCAAACCAACAACATCCACACGACCATAAGAACCGTAGTTACGAACAAGCTGCTGGTCTACCTTGGTATAGTCAGCATACTGACCACCCTTTACATATACATTGTAGCTCTTAGCATCAGAAAGCAGAGTCCACTTAGCGTAAGCACTCTCCTGCCATCCCTTGCTCTCAGTGATAGTGATACCTTTCTCGGTTACCTCACCACTCTCACCACGCTCTGCAGCCTTGGCAAAGCTCAACTCCTTAACAGTAGCATTGAACTCATCATTCTCTGCACCTGACTTAGCAGGAACTACGATGGTCTTGTCACCCTCAAAAGTTACCTTGCTCAAATCCTCTGTATTGTAATACTTGACAGAACCACTGTTTGTAGTTACAAACATCTGATTCTTATAAGTATCTCGGCTAACTGCATTGTTTACCTTATTAGACTCATCAGGATCTACAGGGTCAGGAACAATAGAATTAGGATCCTTTACAGAGATGCTGTAAATCCACAAACCACCATCAGTAGTAGTCAAAGTTACATTACCGGCCTCTGTAACAGTACCTGTGCAAGTCATAAGACTCGTAGACTTTGTGCCGAAACCTGTAGTTTCACCAACATTGGCACTTGCATAAAGTCCACGAGATGTTTTGCTACTTGCCGTCTTGCAAACAACAGTCACAACCCAGTCTTTTTGAACATTAGGAATGGTAACAACAAGATTAGATCCATTCAATTCCAAATATTCACCCTTATAGTTCAAACGGATTTTACCACTCTGATTAGCAGGGGTGCCACTACTTGACGCAACTGCAGCACCACACTTAAAGAGCAAACCTTTGGCAAAATTCAATTCTGTACCATTAGCAGTCAAAGCAGCATTATCCAAAGCAGCAAGGAAATTGTAACGACCCTTGGTTGCATCATTGTACCAATTGGTAGCATCTGCATTAATCAATTCCTCATCAGCATCACCAATGAATGGATCACGGCCTGCAAAATCCCATGTCTGTGCCATGGCTGCACTCAAGCTCATCAAGAGGAGTGCCAAAGTAAATACCATTTTCTTCATTTTACGTTCCTCCTTTTTTACTTGATGATTACTTTCTTACCATTCACGATGTAGATGCCCTTGCTCAGGTTCTGGGTAGAAGTACCCACAAGCTGACCATTAAGATTGAACACCTTGCCTGCAAGAACCTTGTTGCTTGTCTCAATGTTGCTGATACCAGTAGTGATATAAGCAAAAGAAAGTTTCACAAGCGACATGTCTTGAGTCTCAGTAGTCTCATCCCCGTAAGTAAGAGTTACATTGTCACCATCGAAGGTGATTTCTTTGACGGTCTTGCTAACCTGCGAGCCGTCGATTGTTACGGTTTGCTTGTTGTCTGCCATCACAGCAGTAGACAAAAGCACTCCTAACAACATGAAGTACACTTTTTTCATTGTTTTTAGCGTTTTAGTAGATTTGTTGTTTTGAGTTTCTGCTGCAAAAGTAAAATAAAATGGCAAAGTACGGAAACGTTTTCGCGAAAAATAAAACGCAAACGTTTACATAAATGTCATTTTTACATTTTATCAGCAATACAACAAAATAAAGAATAAATTAACATCATAACAGGGAAAATCAACAGAAATATGGCACTTTTTTATTGCCAAATTTAGACACGCCCAGTCCTTTGCTCTACCAACGAGCTATGGCACCAACAAAAACAAAAAAAGAGTCACTCTTCGTAAGAGCAACTCTCAAGAAAGTGGTACCACCAGGAATCGAACCGGGGACACAAGGCCAAATTTAGACACGCCCAGTCCTTTGCTCTACCAACTGAGCTATGGCACCAACAAAAACAAAAAAAGAGTCACTCTTCGTAAGAGCAACTCT
>ERZ1026894.2060-NODE-2060-length-10829-cov-5.133005_pt1 | contig 10829 bp, 7 predicted proteins | sample MGYA00380177_ERZ1026894 | MGnify/ENA primary metagenome ERZ1026894 (study PRJEB33269, sample SAMEA4719813) | human gut metagenome | biome: human-associated habitat; feature: organic feature; material: feces | place: Cameroon | collected 2013-10 ... | reverse complement strand
ATATTTTTCTCGTCTTTTATTATAAAGTCAGGTTCGACAACAACCGACAAGCTATACTTTTCAAACAAGTTAAAATCCTCGGGGTGTCTGGATTTAATATGTTCTATCCGTTCATTTGTAACAATCAGCTCATCAGTTTTAAGCTTGCCAAATTCAATTTCTAATGGCTGAGTATCGAATTTGCCAAGTTCTATTATCTCAGCCACATCATCACTTCCTGTTTTTATTATATCAGATTTTACGCTTTTGTCAACAGTATTAACGCTATCCCCACTTGTAAACCTACCCGTGTGCGGATCGTGATTGTGGTTATATCTGAGCAGTTCACCTATCTCTTCAAGACACCTCAGTTCCATATCGGTGAAGAACGGATCGTAAAATTCACTGCGGCATAATTCAAGCAGTTCTATGTATCTTAATATCAGTTCCATTTTTTGCCTGTAGATAATTTTCGGGGCAGTTTCCTGCCCCGTCATATCTGTACTTTTTTACGCTTCAGCTACAATAACGCCCGAAGCGGTCGCAAACCATGCGTCAATGATTGTCTTGTATAACAGTAAAGCTCCGCAGTATCGTAACCAGAGCGGCAGGCGTGACATACGGCAACAGGCAGAAGTTGCTTTCACGCCTGGCACGTTACACAGCCGAACAGATAACAATAACGCTCCGTCACGAGCAGAGCAACAGGTTTGACCGCAACGCTGTGCAGGTGGTCGCAGGCGTAAAGCAATACTCAACACCCCATTTTTAAATAAGCAAGAGTCCTTTCGACAGACTGACAGCGGCAATCATCAGACTGCCGCTGTTTTTATGATATATCATACCTCCCGTTTCAACGGATCACAGAAACGGGGCACATAGCCGCATTCAGCAGCCGAACTTGCCGCAAAGCGCCTTTATAGCATTGCAAAGGTCTGCAAAGCTGCATACGTTAAAGAAATTGCACATTGTAACGACCTCCTTATGTATTTCTCCCTCAGGAGATGTTCTTATTATACACGATTTAAACATATATTTCAATACAAAGATATTGGATATCAAAGCAGATATTTACGCACAAAAACGGGAATTTTTTTGACATTATTCTCTTGCCGTGTTGTATTCCTCTGTCGATTTTGATATAATTATATAAAATTACATCGAATTACTCTCAATATAAGGGATGAGCAGAATGATTGATAACAAATTTGCGCAAGGTGAGGACGGACTTTCCGACAATATGGATCTCGCACAGACTATTCTGAATTCTATTGCAACTATAGATAATATCTCCGGTATCGAAGATATGCATGATGCAATTTCTTCAACGCTAGGAATGATCGGTGAAAAAACCGGTGCAGAGCGGGTTTATATTTTTGACAGGCAGGACGATAACCCGGACGTTTTTACAAACTCTTACGAATGGTGTGCCGAAGGCGTTGCCCCGCAGATAGACAACCTGCTGAAAATCTCGGCATCTGAAATGCCTTACTGGGTCGATAAATTCAATCGTGGCGAAACGATAGTCATAGACGATATCGAAAATATCAAAAGCATTATGCCCGATGAGTACAAAATTCTCATAGCACAGGATATAAAATCGGAAATATCCGTACCGATTTTTTATAAAGGTCATCTAAGCGGCTTTATCGGACTTGACAACCCCTGCGGACAGCCGGAGCTGCTTATAAAGCTGCTGTCGCTCGTAGGTACTCATATCGGCATCTCCAGAGCCAATATGAAAATGCTCACTTTGCTTTGGAAAAAGCAGAAAGAGCTTGAAAACAATATTGCTCATATACAAAACGAAAACGATATACTTATGGTGCTGTGTGCCGATAATGCGTCGGTATACCGTGTCGATCTTATCAACGATACTGCACAGGTCGTCAAGGTAGAGAGCTACACTAACGTTTTCAATTTTATCAGGTCGGAAGAAAGAATAACGATCTGTTATTCAAAAACGATCAAGTCCTATTATGACAATTATGTTGTAAACAGCTCTTCGCCGAACTTTCTCAAAAAGCTGAGCCGTGAAAACCTTATGAAAGAACTCAGCGATAAAGACAGGATAAGCATACGCTTTATGAGCGTCCCCAATAAACGCGGTCAGGTGTTTTTTGAAGCAAGGGCATCAAAGATAAAATCGGACAGCGATAAATTTCTGATACTTCTTGACTTCCGCCATATAGATGAAATAGTGAAAGAAGAATGCGAACGCCGCGAAAAGCTGGAATCCGCACTGAAACTTGCCAAGTTTAACAACGATATCATCTTTGCGATAAGTAAGATCTACTTCCTTATCTATCGTATAGATATCATTGCAGACCGCTTTGAGGAAATATCCAGCGGAAGCGCAGAACACCGTCTGACAGGCAAAAAAGGCATAGCGTCACTTGAGCTCAGATCGATGTGCAGCAGCTTCGTAGCTCCTAAATATCGGGAAAAAGCAAATGCTTTCTTTGATATTGCCACACTGAAAAAGCGCCTTAAGAACGACGAATCCACGGGCACGGAATATCTGACCTGTGACGGCAATTGGCATCTTGCCAGGTTTATTGTCCAGGAACGCGACAAAAACGGCGATCCGGCAAAGTTACTGTTTGTTGTAAGAATCATAACCGAAGAAAAGCAACGTGAAAAGAGCTGGATAATAGCCGCCGAAGAAGCTAACCGTGCAAATGAAGCAAAGTCCGACTTTCTGTCAAGGATGTCACATGACATAAGGACTCCTATGAACGTAATTATGGGCTTTGTCAATATAGCCATACAAAACCTCGACAACCGCGAAAAGCTCGCCGACTGCCTTGAAAAGATAAAATACAGCGGCAATAATCTGCAGGATCTGATAAATGACACTCTTGACCTGTCAAAGATAGAAAGCGGTCACTTTGAGCTTAACGCCGAGCCGTCCAGTATAACCGAGATGTTTGATTTCTTCAAGCAGTCGATGCAGGGGGCAGGAATAGGCAAAAAGCTGTATTACAACTGTGACCTGCACGATATCGGACATAATATTGTCAGCGTTGACCGCATAAGATTGGGTCAGATAGTAATCAACCTTTTGTCTAACGCCGTCAAATACACACCGGACGGCGGAACAGTAAGTCTTGAAATGTATGAAGAAAGCTCAGATGAGCCTGAAAACACACGTCTTGTTGTAATCGTCAGCGACACCGGCATAGGCATGAGCGAAGAGTTTATGAGCAAAATGTACGATGAGTTTACCCGTGCCGTTGATACCCGAGTAAACAAAGTACGCGGAAGCGGTCTGGGTCTTGCGATAGCAAAAAAGCTCTCTGACCTTATGGGCGGCACGATCGAAGTTACAAGCAAGCTGCAGGAAGGTACTGCCTTCCGCCTCACGATCGACATACCGTACCTTGACGAAACCGCCATTTCAGATGAAAATAAAGAAGAAGACAGCTGCTTAGGAAAAGGTATGCATCTTCTTGTGGCAGAGGACAACGAGCTTAATTACGAAATACTTTCCGAACAGCTTGAAATGCACGGCATTACCTGCGACCATGCAGAGAACGGCAAAATATGCGTTGATATGTTTGCGAGCGCCGAAAATTTTTGCTACGATGCCGTTCTTATGGATATGCAGATGCCTGTAATGGACGGAGCTGCCGCCGCTAAAGCTATACGCCGCCTGAATACGGATTATGCAAAAAACGTACCGATAATCGCAGTCACTGCAAACGCCTACAGCGAAGATGTCAAGAAATGCAAAGACGCGGGTATGGACGGACATATTTCAAAGCCGGTCAATATCGGTAAAATAATAAAATTGATAGTTGAGCTTAAAAGTAAATAATAAAGATGATATTAAAGGGTTGTGTCACAACCCGAAAAAGTGAGTCGAAGCGCAAGAATAGTGCGCTCGGCTCACTTTTTTCATATGTGGAGAAATTCAGTTTTTAGTGCACTTCTGTCATACCGTTTTTGTAATTAACAATGATAGCAAGCTACCGATAGTGCTGTTCGCGGGATAGCACTTCTCGGGTTCGCTATTCTGTGCGATAACGTTGCTACTATGTGTGAGGGAGACAACCAAAGGGACTAGGTGTGAGTCTGAGCCTTGCGTACGCAAGGCTCGTGCACTCCGCTAAAGCTCCGTTGGACTTAAGCAGCCCAGTGAAGCAAAGCGAAACGTCCGAGTGCTTGCGAAAGCAAGACTCAGCCCTATACCCTTAGGTTTTCTTCCTCGAGCTCCCACTTTCCTTACTCACACCCGTACCCCGCAAGGGTGTTGGCTATAAGACACACAAACGACTGGGTTTTATAAGTTTGTATAAGCGGGTCGCTGACGCTCACTTAGGCCCATTTTAGCACAGATATCTCAGGATAGTAGCGTTCTTTTTTTGATAGTCGGTGATAGTACAGTTGTACCGGTACACTCACGAAATTATTAACGCCTTGTCGATATCGAAACTGTTTGCGGCGTTGTTGGCGATATATTTATTGTTTTGATTTTTTACTATATATCGCACTGCAATTTCAATGAAACTTGATAAGCTAAGAAGCTGTGATGAAAATTTTTGCACTTCATCACAGCTTCTTGTTTACTCTGATTTTCAGTCTGCACCCGGGAGTGACTGCCGGTTTGCTATATTCTCAAACTCTTCTCTGATGCTCGGAGCATTCTTTGTAAGCCTTTTGACCGACAGCTGTTCTTCAGCCTTGTTGTTGGCAAGGCGCAGGTTGTTTTCCGACGACAGCAGAGCGTCCTTTGTCTTCTGAAGATGATCTATAGTTTTATCAATCTCCTCAATTGCAATATTGAACTTTTTACTTGCAAGCTGATAGTTTTTTGAGAAAGCATTCTTGAACTCGTTGATATTATTCTCAAAGTTTGTAAGGTCTACCTCCTGCGCCTTTGCAAGCGCAAGCTCACGCTTATATTCAAGGCTGTTTCTCGCGGCGTTTCTCAGCAGAGAGATAAGCGGAATAAAGAACTGCGGACGGATAACGTACATCTTCGGGTATTTATACGAAACATCGACTATACCCGCATTATAGAACTCGTTTTCGGCTTCCAGCATTGAAACCAGCACCGCATACTCGCATCCCTTTTCATTTCTGTCCTTGTCAAGCTCCTTGAAAAAATCTTCGTTCTTATGCTTTGTGGCGGTAGTATCCATTTCATTCTTCATCTCGAACATTATTGAGATAAATTCGATACCGTCCTCGGATTCTCTGAAAATGAAATCTCCCTTGCTGCCGCTCTTCGCGTTATTATCCTTTTCAAAATATGCATTCGGGAATGCCGACATTCTTAGAGAATTGAACTGGGTAAGGCAATGCTGTTCAAGCGTTTCGCCCACCATTTTCGTTGACAGCCTTGCCTTGAAATCCTTGTACTGCTCTATCAGCTCATCCTTGTTTTTAAGCTCAATAGCGTACTTTTCTTCTATCGCCCTGCATCTGAGCTCTGCCTCGTTATCCTTGTTCTGAAGCTTGCTGTTAAGCTCGGTTATTTCGTTATCCTTTTTTGCAAGGGCGAGTGCATTTTCACTGTTTGCCTTGTCAACTGCGAAAGCTCTTTCGTTATCCGCCTGCTTCAGCTTTGCTGTAAGCTCGGCAATTTCTATATCCTTATCACTGATAGCCTTCTGCGCCTTGCGGCTTTCCTCGCTGAAGCTGTTTTCACGCTCTCTGACTGCATTTGCAACGGCAAGCTGTTTTTCGCTTTCTATGCTTTTGAGCCTTGCTTCAAGCTCGGTTATTCTTTTTTCCTTATCCGAAATATCATCAGACTTTTCCGAAAGAGCCGATTCCAGCTTCTTTTCATACTCCATCTCGATTATTTTAAGCTCGCTGTTCTTTGCCTTTTCGAGCTCCTCTGCTCTGCGTGCCGCTTCTTTTTCAAATTCCTTATCTCTCACCTGCTGAACTATCTGCGAATAACCGCTGTCATCCACCTGAAAAACCTCATTACATTTCGGGCATCTTATTTCCTGCATATTTTCTTAGTCCTTTCGTGAAAAAATTATGATTCAAGCCTGCATACAAGGCATGCGACCCTTTCGTCCTCTATCGTTACCTCTTTCATTCCGAGTGAGGTGAAATAATTGTAATTGGTTTCAAATTTTGCATTTCTTCTGTCGAGCAGAACTATATCCGCAGGCGGCGCGGACTCGCTTGTCGGCTCATCACGGTCATTTATCGTGTACAATTCTTTCTGCTTATAAAGCGCAGGTATAAAGAATGTATTTGCCGTTATGCTCTCATTTCCTTTGTCGGGGAGCTGTTCGAGATATTCGATCACCGCAGACTTGGTTTCCTTGTCAGAAATATAAAAGTTGTTTGTAAGTCCCGATAAGGTTGACGCAAACATTACCGCACAGGCAATAAGTGAAAACATGGTAAAGCATCGTGCCTTGTTATACGAAAGCTCCGACAGGTTCATTATAAACAGCCATATTAAAAGCGTGCATGAGCCGAATACATACTGGAAAAATATCGAGTGCTGATATTGATAGGTCGGCATCAGATTTACCAGTACAAACGGTATCAGCAATATATAACGTGCGAGCTTTTTGCTTATAAGCGGTATACCGCCCAGTACACCGAGCGTCTGAACTGTAAAAGTCAGCTTTTCACCTGTGAACAGATTTGACAGTATGTAACCCGGATTTGTAAACGCCGTAACGACTATCGATGTGATAAGAGCGCCGCCGCTGTACATATAGTCCTTATACCGCCAGTCCATGATTCCCAGTCCGTTATTATTGAGATAAGCGCATACTGCAAAGAAATAAACGCAGGCCGCTCCGAAAATCACAGCACCGAGCGCTCTTGTCTTTTCACTGCGGTCGGACAACAGAAGATAAAGTCCGATCACCGCAACATATACGGCGGCATCTTCCTTTACAAGAAGCGTCAGCAATGCAAAGACGAGCATCGGTACAGTCTTTTCGCGTTCAACAGCCCATATCAGCCACAGCAGGAACGCCGGAAGCATACAGTTTTCGTGAATATCGTAGCTGCAGCCGCCTGTGAATGCCGGATATAAGGCATATATCGCTGAAAAAAGCGAGGAATGTATAAGCGAAAAGCCGTATTTTCTTGCGATAAGGAACACGGGGATAATTCCGCTTGTAACGAATATTCCCTGCAATATCTGTAATGTTACCGGATGCGGAAAAAGCATATAGAACGGCAGCATCAGGTAATACGCAGGAGAAAAATGCACCGCAAAGTGCGACAGCCTGTAATTGCGCTCAACTGTGGTTATCGGTCCGAGCCCGTCCTTCATATTCTCAAACATCTGCGCGAATATCCCAAAATCAAACGCAGGGGTAGACAGCTTGTAATACCGCATTGCCATTGCAAGTGCGGTGAACACAAGCATAAAAACGGCGGACAACGCAATAACCGCTATCCAGCATTTCTTTGTGAATTTTGGAAGCCTTATCCTGTGCTTTCCTACAGTATACCATACAGCGAGGGCTATAAACAGGACAACCCCGAGAAAAAAATCAATGCTTGTACCTTTTTCACGGAACATGACTACAGCATAAGCGACTGTAAACTGTGCGGCCGATATAAGCAATGCGGCACAGTCGGTTTTCATCTCTCTGAGCTTTGGAATAAAACGCAATAGGGTAAGTAAGCCGTAGAATACTGCGAAAAATGTGATAAGCAACAGATACGGAACTTCACCTGCGTATTCTTTGTCAAATACCTTGCTTATCGGTCTGAAAGGCAATATCAATATGAGCGAACACAGCCACGCGGAAATAAACCGCATAAGGTATTCGCCGCCGTGTTCGCTTGCCTTGAAGCGTGTAAGTAATTTGTTCATAAAAACCTCGTTCTCAGTCGCCTGCAAGAAATTTATTGTTGTGAAGCTGGGAGCAGAGCTTTGCCCCTCGGGTTTTAAGGATATCGACCTTAAGTGCAACTATGTTTCTGTCAGTGCCGAGCGCAGATGCCGACATATCGATATTATACTCGCAGTTTATGCACTCATACAGATCTTCATCGGATATAAGAAACTCAGCCGCGAACAGATTAGCTTCATACTCCATAGCGCGGTTGCGCATATCAAATATATCGTATTCGCAAAATCCGCCGCAATCATTTGCTCTGTCCCTGTGGAGCTGATCGTGCCCTATCTCATGGAGAAGCACCAGCTTTTTCATACTGTCGCAAAGATCGCGCTTTATAAAGATGAAGCGATTTTTCAATATCAGCTTATATGCACCCTTCTGATTTTTGAAGTCACGTTCAAGAACCTCTATATCAAGCTCTCTCGCAAGCCGTTTCGGACTGCACCTGCCGTACAGCCCGATAAGCTCGTCAGCCTTTGCGACCGCTTCGTTAAAACAACTAAGCATAACCGCTCCTTATCGCTTCGCGGCGTATTTTCTGTTCTTTTCCTTAGCTATCCAGTAAGCGTCCTGTATAGCCTTCATCATCTCGTCCATATCATCGGGGTCAAGCTCGCCGCCCGCAAACAGACCCGTTACCTCCTGCATAAGCGCCTTTGCCTGTGCGGCACCGCCCGTACCGTACTTTTCGCCCGCATTTATGTAAAACTCTTCGTTTTCGGTGAGCAGATAATTGATATCCACACCGAGTATCTCAGCCATTTTGCCGTACATTTCACGCTGCTTGGGATAGCTGTCGCCTTTTTCATAGTTTGTTATGGTTCTCAGCGATACACCGAGCATATCGGCAAGCTGCTGTTGCGTAAGCCCCTTTGCGCGTCTTTCCTTTTTAACTTTATCACAGAATTTCATAATGTTCTCCTTATTTGCAGTAAGCTATAGCGTCTGCCTGAAATTTAAGACCGTTTTCTCCGCCGATATGTGCAAATTCGGTCTGTATGGACTTGCGAACAGGATACTTGCCGTTAAAACGCTCTTTTACAACCTTTTCCATAACGGGAATATCCCAGATATCCCTGAAAAGGCAGTCCATCTGAACTACGTTTTCAAGTGTAAGTCCGACAAGCGCAAGACGCTTTTCCATTTCGTCAAATGCACCGTTCACCTGCTGTTCGATACTGCCGCCGACATTTCCGGCGCAGTAATTAAGAAAACAGAAATCGCCTGCTTTGATAATTCCGCAATGCGCCCATTCTTCGTTGACATCATAACGTTCAATCATAATCGTATCCTCCGTAAAATTCAAAAACATGCAAATACGTTGCATTTTTCTCTTGACAAACGCAGAATATTTGCGTATAATCTTAACCGGAAACTTAACTGCGTATTTATGATACCATAAATTGCGTATCTTGTCAAGATGATAACGAGGAGTGATGATATGTTCCGCGATATTCTCCACTGCGATATGAACAACTTTTTCGCATCGGTAGAGTGCAAGCTGCACCCCGAGCTTAAAGGCTATCCTGTCGCGGTGTGCGGCTCGGTGGAAGAACGACACGGCATAGTCCTTGCCAAAAACGAGCTTGCAAAGGCAAAGGGCGTAAGGACAGCCGAAACAGTAGCATCTGCAAAGTCAAAATGTGCCGGGCTTGTCATAGTGCCGCCGCACTTTGAGGAATATTCAAAATACAGCAAGCTTGCACATAAGATATATGAGCGCTACACCGACCTTATCGAGCCGTTCGGTATGGACGAGTGCTGGCTGGATATAAGCGGCACAAGGAGATTGTTCGGTCCTCCCGAAAAGGTAGCCGATGAGATCCGCTGTACCGTAAAAAACGAGCTCGGACTTACGATATCGGTTGGGGTATCGTTCAACAAGGTGTTTGCAAAGCTCGGAAGCGATATGAAAAAGCCGGATGCGGTGACAGTCATACCTCGCGAGTCGTTCCGCGAGAAGATATGGGACTTACCGCTCAGCGATATGATAGGCGCAGGCAGAGCAACAACATCAAAGCTAAACGGCTACGGAGTTTTCACACTCGGTGATCTTGCGCGGTGCAACCCGGACTGGATAATAAAACTGCTCGGCAAGAACGGCTATATGCTGTGGTGCTATGCAAACGGGAATGACAATTCTCCTGTTCACCCTGTTGATTTTTCAATGCCCGCAAAAAGTGTGGGGCACGGCGTTACCACCACAGCTGATATTGCCCGTTGCGAGGACGCAAAGCCGATACTTCTTGAGCTTGCGCAGGATATAGGCAAAAGACTTACCGCACAGAAAAAATACGCATTGAAGATATCGGTCAACGCAAGGTCAAGCAAACTGCAAAATACCTGTTGGCAGACCGATCTTCCGATCGCAACGCGCTCTCCTATGATAATTGCAGATACCGCATACAGGCTGTTCTGCGAAAGCTACGACCGTATAAACCCTGTTCGGTCGCTTACCGTGACTGCCTTTTCGCTTGTCGACAGCGGAACGGTATGCCAGAGCGATCTGTTTACCGATACCGCAAGACTTGACAAGATGGAAAAAGCAGACAGCTGTATACTTGATATAAGAAACCGCTTCGGTGACGGAATGATAAAGAACGCCGTGCTGATGTCGGGTTTAGCCGTGCCTGAGTCAAAAGCTGTTGTGTCATTGCCGGGGAGTATGCTGACGTGAAGGCAATACCGATTATAACAGTTTCCGTATTGATAAGATGTTTATAATTTCGTGAGTGTATCGGTGCAACTGCACTGTCACCGAAATTTCCCAAAAACGCACTATCTTCAAAATATGTGTACGAAAAGAGAATGTGAAAGCGAATATAATGAATTATTATAACGGATAAAAAAGCAACGCGGCAGTAGGATAGAATGTGTTGCTAACATCGCTGAAAACAGTTTCGATATCGACAAGGTGTTAATAATTTCGTGAATATACCGGTACAACTGCACTGTCACCGACTATCAAAAAAGAACGCTACTATCCTGAGATATCTGTACTAAAATGGG
>ERZ1026894.2058-NODE-2058-length-10842-cov-15.899601_pt1 | contig 10842 bp, 5 predicted proteins | sample MGYA00380177_ERZ1026894 | MGnify/ENA primary metagenome ERZ1026894 (study PRJEB33269, sample SAMEA4719813) | human gut metagenome | biome: human-associated habitat; feature: organic feature; material: feces | place: Cameroon | collected 2013-10 ... | reverse complement strand
GTGGAAATGGGGCATTTGCTTGTCTCATAAGTGGTGATCAGCTGCATGGATGGGAAGATTCCGTTATAGCAGTAGGTTTTCAGCTTATTGCAGGCAGTATCACAATAAGGCGCATTATCCATCATGCCGAAATGCTCCCAGTAGAAGATTTTATTTGTAACCGGATGCATAATCGTAAAATCCGGATAAGCCGTGAATTCTTTTAACGGCAGCGCCGCTTCATATCGATAGGGAATATGGTTGGTATAGAGCAGATTCGCAATGATTACTTCTGATTTTGAACGGACTTTATGCCCGGCCAGCGTAGTATGGATCAGATGCTCCGGATGAGAAGAATTGGTTTCATAGCTCTCCGCGCACCATTTTTGCGCAGACACAGGAAGCTTGTCCTTCGCAAAATAGCCTTGCAGTAATGGGTAATAAGGGGAGGAGTCAGCTAGTAGGTCAGCGGCGGATAAAGTCTTGGAACGGCTTGTCATAGAACTAAGCAGAGAGAGTTCTTCTTTGGTTTCGAGTAATTGCAGGAAATAATATTTTTTCAGAGCTAGAGCTTCAGCCAAAGAACGTTTACTTTTTGGCAAATAGATTTGCTTACCCTGATGAGCACAGATCCATTTTGTACTGTTTCCTGCGGGATAAATATGAAGTTCACCTTCAGGCAGAACAGAAAGTCTTGCTTCCAAAGTTTTTTGATAGGATAGTAATTGTTTTATTCTTTTTTCTGAATTCATAGATTAACCTCCTTTGAATTAAGACATAAATGCGTTTCATAAAAATGGTGGAAAATAAGGAAAATATGAAAAAAACATGGAATTTCAGATGCTTAAGAAGTTCATTTTTCATAAAATAATACATTATGACTATTATATGAAAAAATTTGGCATTTTATAGGGAAAAATTGAATTTTTAAGAACAAAAAGCTGTTTTTATGAAAAATGGAAAGAAAAACTGTCTGGCGCCCCGGACGGTTTTTCATCTGGGGCGCGCCTGACACTTCAAAACAAAACTTACGTTAAATTATTCCGCTCCCTCGCCCTTTTTCAGATTCTTCTGGGCGGTGGAGAGCATGAGCTTGATTCGGTTGAGCTGGTTGACTTCGCTGGCGCCGGGATCGTAGTCGATGGCCACGATGTTGGAGGAAGGATATGCCTTGCGCAGTGCCTTGATAACGCCCTTGCCTACGACGTGGTTCGGCAGGCAGCCGAAGGGCTGGGTACATACGATGTTCGGTACGCCTTCCTTGATCAGTTCCACCATCTCACCGGTTAAGAACCACCCTTCACCGGTCTGGTTGCCGATGGATACGATAGGCTCCGCATAGGAGACGATCTTGTAGATGCTGGTGGGTGCATCGAAATGCTTACTTTCTTCAAATGCCTTCACGGCAGAGCCGCGGAGGATATGCTCGATCGCCCAGATGCCCAGTGCAGAGATCTTCGCGGTCTTTTTGCTGGTGCCTAAGTGCTCTGCTTTGTAGATCTGGTTGTAGAAGCAGTAGAGCATAAAGTCGATCAGGTCGGGAACCACAGCTTCCGCTCCCTCGCTCTCTAACAATTCTACGAGATGATTGTTGCCGGCAGGAGAGAATTTGACAAGAATCTCGCCGACCACGCCGACGCGGGGCTTCTTGATATCCAGTACCGGAATTGCATCGAAATCCCGGATGATCTCGGTACACATCCTACGGAACTTGCCTATGCTGATATGCTTTGCAGATACGAAATCCTGTACCTTCTTAAGCCATTCTCTGTGCAGGGCATCCACAGAACCCGGAGTTGCTTCATAGGGACGCATCCGGTAGACACAACGCATGAAGATATCACCGAACTCGGCACCTACCGCTGCACGCAACAGCAGATCCGCATTCAGATGGAAACCGGGATTGCTCTCGATACCCGCCAGGTTCAGGGAGATGACAGGGATCTGCTCCATGTCTGCCTTCTTCAGGGCACGGCGGATGAAGCCGATATAGTTCGTCGCACGGCATCCACCACCGGTCTGGCTCATGATAATGGCGGTCTTGTTCAGGTCATATTTGCCGGACAGCAGAGCCTCCATGATCTGTCCGACTACCAGCAGGGAGGGATAGCAGGCATCGTTGTTAACGTATTTCAGACCTACATCCACGGAGTGCTTGTTGTCATTGTCCAATACGACGAAATTGTAACCGCAGGCATTGAACGCAGGCTGTAAGATCTCAAAGTGGATCGGGGACATCTGCGGACAGATGATGGTGTAGTCCTTACGCATCTCTTCGGTAAACTGTACCTTCTCAATAGCGGAAGAACGGATGTTGCGGTGTTTGCCCATCTTCTCACGGACACGGATCGCGGACAACAGGGAACGGATACGGATACGTGCCGCACCCAGGTTGTTGACTTCATCGATCTTTAAGCAGGTGTAGATCTTGTCGGAGCCGGAGAGGATATCGTTCACCTGATCAGTGGTAACGGCATCCAGACCGCAGCCGAAGGAATTCAGCTGGATCAGATCCAGATTCTCTACCGTCTTCACATAGCTTGCAGCGGCATAAAGTCTTGAGTGATACATCCACTGGTCGGATACGATCAGTGGACGTTCCGGTTTCGCCAGATGGGAGATGGAATCCTCCGTCAGTACTGCCATATCGTAGGAGGTGATCAGTTCAGGAATACCGTGGTTGATCTCCGGGTCTACATGATAAGGACGGCCTGCCAGCACGATACCACGTTTGCCGGTCTGACGTAAGTATTCCAGCGTTTCTTCGCCCTTTTTCTCCATATCATGGCGCGCATTCGCCAGCTCCTGCCAGCCCTTTTCACAGGCGGCAGCGATCTCAGCAGCGGGAATTTCGGTGAATTCCTTCGTCAGCGCATCCGTCACCGTACCAAGATCTCTAAAGGACATGAACGGATTGCGGAAGGTGATCTCACCGCCGGCGATTTCCTCCACGTTATTCTTGATATTCTCGGAATAAGAAGTAACGATGGGGCAGTTGTAATGGTTGTTCGCATCTTCAAATTCATTACGCTCATAGAACAGCGCAGGATAGAAGATGAACTTAATACCCTGACGGATCAGCCAGGTCACATGACCGTGCGCCAGCTTTGCCGGGTAACACTCGGATTCACTGGGGATGGACTCAATACCGAGCTCGTAGATCTTGCGGTTGGAGCTGGGAGAGAGCACCACGCGGTAGCCCAGTTCGGTGAAAAATGTGAACCAGAACGGATAGTCCTCGTACATATTCAAAACTCTGGGGATACCTACCACACCTCTGGGAGCCTTGTCGGCATCCAGGGATTCATAGGAGAATAATCTATGTAATTTATATTCGTATAAATTCGGTACATTATGGGCATTCTTCTGTCCACCGATACCGCGTTCGCAACGGTTGCCGGAGATGAACTGACGGCCGCCGGAGAACTTGTTGATGGTCAGACGGCAGTTGTTGGTACAACCCTTACATTTTGCCATACTGGTCTCGAACTGCAGGTCGCAGATCTTCTGATAATCCAGCATGGTGGTCACATAACCGTCCTCGTAATGCTCTCTGGCGATCAACGCCGCACCGAAAGCGCCCATGATACCGGCGATGTCGGGACGGATGGCCTTGCAGCCTGCAATTTTCTCAAAGCTGCGCAGAACGGCATCGTTGTAGAAGGTACCGCCCTGTACCACGATATTTTTACCAAGCTCTGATGCATCGGATACTTTGATCACCTTAAATAAAGCATTCTTGATAACAGAGTAAGCAAGTCCTGCGGAGATATCCGCTACGGAAGCGCCTTCCTTCTGTGCCTGCTTTACCTTGGAATTCATGAATACGGTACAACGGGTACCCAGGTCGATGGGATGCTCTGCGAACAGGGCAGCTTGAGCAAAATCCTGCACGGTGTAGTTCAGGGACTTCGCAAAGGTCTCGATAAAGGAACCGCAGCCGGAGGAACAAGCCTCATTTAACTGAACGCTGTCTACGGTCTGATTCTTGATCTTGATGCACTTCATGTCCTGACCGCCGATGTCTAAGATACAGTCGACGCTGGGATCGAAGAAAGCAGCGGCATAGTAATGTGCCACGGTCTCTACTTCGCCGTCATCTAACAGGAAAGCGGCCTTCATCAGCGCTTCGCCGTAGCCGGTGGAACAGGAACGCACGATTTCCACCCCCTCGGGCAGGAGAGAGTAGATCTCCTTCAGGGAACGGATCGCCGTCTTCAACGGACTTCCGTCGTTGCCGGAGTAGAAGGAATATAACAGGGATCCGTCCTCACCCACCAGTGCAATCTTCGTGGTGGTGGAACCGGCATCGATACCAAGGAATGCCTTGCCCTGATAGGACTGCAGATCACCGGTTGTTACATGATGCTTACTGTGACGCTCTACGAACTCCTGATATGCAGCCTTGTCTGCGAACAGGGGTTCCATGCGCTCTACTTCAAATTCCATCTTGATGTCGGAGGACAGCTTTTTCACCATATCGGACAGGCTGATGCAGACATCTTCCTTCGCGTTCAATGCGGAGCCGATGGCTGCGAACAGATGAGAGTTGTCCACATCGATGATGTGCTCGTCATCCAGATTTAAAGTACGGATGAAAGCGGCCTTTAACTCAGACAGGAAATGTAACGGTCCGCCTAAGAAAGCTACGTGACCGCGGATCGGCTTACCGCATGCCAGACCGGAGATGGTCTGGTTCACAACAGCCTGGAAAATAGAAGCGGACAGATCTTCCTTGGTAGCACCTTCGTTGATCAGGGGCTGGATATCGGTCTTGGCAAATACACCACAGCGGGCAGCGATCGTGTAGAGAGATTTATAGCTTTTGGCGTATTCATTTAAGCCCGAAGCGTCCGTCTGGAGCAGGCTTGCCATCTGGTCGATAAAGGAACCGGTACCGCCGGCGCAGATGCCGTTCATACGTTGCTCCACGTTACCGCCCTCGAAATAGATAATCTTCGCATCCTCACCGCCAAGCTCGATAGCTACATCGGTCTTGGGTGCCAGCTCCTGCAGGGAAGTAGCCACGGCTACGACCTCCTGCGTAAAAGGAACGCCTAAGTGATTGGCTAAAGTCAGTCCGCCGGAGCCGGTGATCATGGGGTGCAGCTGCAATTCTCCCAGCTGATCATAGGCTTTCTTAAGGAGACCGGACAGAGTCTCCCGGATATTGGCGAAGTGACGCTCATAATCGGAAAATAAAATATTGTGGTTTTCATCTAAAATCGCAATCTTGACAGTGGTAGAACCGATATCTATGCCGAGCGTTGCGTATTTTTCCTGTGAATTCATGTGATACATCCTTCCTGATAAAATGCTGTAACCATTCAGAAGGTCAATGATGAGTTACAGAATTACTTCTTAATATATGCGAGTTTTCTTTCAAAAAACTTTTTTCATTATACGACAAAAAAAACCATAATGCAACGAACAAAGATAAAACGCTGTCGTTAAAATTGTGTTAAGAAAAACTTAAAAAAATAGGAATTCTATAAACTTTTGAACGTGCGGTTTACTTATTGTCCTGTGGATGTTACAATCTCGATAGAGAAAAACGAATGGGTAATTAGATAGAAACGGAGAAATGACTTTATGAGCAAATTTGAGAAAAAATTCGGCAAATATGCGATCCCGAATCTGACACTGATCCTTATCTTAAGTTATGTGGCGGGATATGTAATAGAACTGCTGGGAAGTGCGGCAGGTGTGAATCTGCTGGGGTATCTGACACTGGATCCGTACCGGATCCTGCATGGGCAGATCTGGCGCCTGGTGACCTGGGTGATCGTGCCTCCTGAAAGCTTAGGCATTTTTACTGTAATTATGCTATACTTTTATTATAGTCTGGGTACCACCCTGGAGCGCACCTGGGGGATCTACCGGTATAATGTCTATATTTTCTCGGGCATGCTGTTCACCATAATTGGAAGCTTTTTGTGTATGGGTGTGGTGTATCTGATGTATGGCAGTTTGCCTACGGAAATCGCATCCTCATATTTTTACAGTGGATCTTATGCTTTCAGCACATATTATATTAACTTGTCGATCTTCCTTGCGTTTGCAGCCACCTATCCGGATATGCAGGTGCTTTTGATGTTCGTGATCCCTGTGAAGATGAAATGGATGGGAATTCTGGATGCAGTCTTAATGCTGTACTACGTGATCAAAGGTGGTGTGTTCACCAAATTTGCGATCATAGCATCTTTACTTAATTTTGTGTTATACTTTTGGCAGCTGCACAGAAGCCGCATCTCGCCGAAGCAGATGCACCGCAGGGCGCAGTTTGATCAAAAGTCAAATGCCGGACGGGCAAAAGCTACGAGACATAAATGTGCGATCTGCGGCAGGACGGAAGAGGATGATCCGAGCCTGGAGTTCCGTTTCTGCTCCAAATGTAACGGCAACTACGAATATTGTCAGTATCATTTGTTTACGCACGAACACGTGAAATAATAAGATTTGCAATGCCGTGCGGTTATTAGCAAATCGAACAGACATGAGCAAGAAGGACGAATCATCCGGACCACGAATGGATGTACACTTTCGAGAGTGCGAAGCACGGAGAAAGTGTATTATTGCAAGAGGCAGATGCATGACTGCTCGCAGGCAGAGTGCGAAGCGCGGCGAAATGTATTATTTAAAAGGAGAATTTTTACATGAACAAAGAAGTATTATTTGCCAAGACCTTAGAGGAGGTCCGCAAGACCGCCAAGGAGCAGGGGAACTGCATCAGCGAAGAGCAGGTAAAGGAAGCCTTCGCGGAACTTGACTTAAGCGGTGAACAATTGCAGATGGTATTTGACTATCTGTTAAAACATAAAATAGGTATCGGACAGCCCATGGATCCTGACGAATTCCTGACGGATGAGGAAAAGGATTATTTACAGGAATATCTGGATGAAGTGGAGGCTCTGCCTGCCTACACGGATGGAGAGAAACAGGCATTTTCCATCGCTGCCATGGCGGGGGAGACCGACGCCCAGCAGCGTCTGATCGAAATCTATCTGGCGGATGTGGCGGAGATCGCGAAGCTTTATGCCGGACAGGGGGTTCTGTTGGAGGATCTGGTAGGCGAAGGGAACCTTGCGCTTTCCTTCGGAGTGACTATGTTAGGCAGTCTGGAGAAGCCGGAGGAAGTCGAGGGAATGCTTGGCAAGATGATCATGGATGCCATGGAAGAGTACATTTCCGAGCACACAGAGAACTCTAAGATCGACAAGCGTGTGGAAGACAAGGTCAACAAGGTGGCGGACAAAGCCAGAGAACTGGCAGAGGAGCTGCAGCGCAAGGTGACCATAGAGGAACTGATGGAGGAGACCGGCATGTCCCGCAAAATGATCGAGGATGCGGTGCGGATGAGCGGGTTCAAGATTGAGGATATCGACAACAATGCAAAAGACAGTTTATGAGAATTATAAATACAGCCTGCAGGACACGGCAAAAGTCTACATAGGTGCGAAATATACTTTTGCAGAGCTTTTGGAGCAGGACGAGGTGGCGTTTAAATTCCGCCTGATCGTGGAACGCTATATTTTAGCGGAAAAGGAAGTGGATCCCGAGGATACGCTGGAGACTCATCTGTATTATTTGAAGCCGGACAGCTTTCTGGTCAAGATCTACGACCGGATCAAGACAAGAGTGAAGATCAATATCATCGAGGAGAAAAAGGGAATCTTTGGCAGAGGGAAGAAACGGTATGTGACGAAGGAGCTGAACATCCGGGAACTGACCGCTATGACTCCGGAAGAAAAAGAAGCAAAGGGCGTCGTGATCCAGGAGATCTCCATGAGCAAGCTGGCACTGGCGGGCTTTTGATAGATTAAGCTCACCCATAGAAAGCATACGCGACTGCTTGCAGGCAGCGAAGGCTTTCTATGAGGGGAGCAAACGAAGAAATCGTTTAAGCCAGAATTAAACTGAGATAGAATAATAGAGGAAACAAAAATGAGAGTAGAAGATTTATCCACATATGAGATCATAGAGAAACGGCAGATCCCGGACATCAACAGCGTGACCTATCTGTGCCGTCATAAGAAGACCGGAGCAAGAGTGGCACTGGTATCCAATGACGATGAGAACAAAGTATTTTACATCGGCTTCCGTACCACCCCGAAGGATTCCACCGGCGTGGCACATATCCTGGAGCACTCCGTATTATGCGGCTCGAAGGAATTCCCGGTGAAGGATCCTTTTGTGGAACTTGTAAAGGGTTCTTTAAATACTTTCTTAAATGCCATGACCTATCCGGATAAGACCGTATACCCTGTGGCAAGCTGCAATGACAAGGATTTCCAGAACCTGATGCATGTCTATCTGGATGCCGTATTTTACCCGAATATTTATAAAAATGAATCCATTTTCCGGCAGGAAGGCTGGCATTATGAGCTGGAAGGTGACGAGGAAGAGCTGAAGGTCAACGGCGTGGTCTACAACGAGATGAAGGGAGCATTTTCTTCTCCGGACGATGTGCTGGAGAGGGAGATTATGAACTCTCTGTATCCTCATACCACCTATGGCTGTGAGTCCGGAGGTGACCCGGAGGTGATCCCGGAGCTGACGTACGAAGAGTTCCTGGATTTCCACCGGAAGTTCTATCATCCCTCCAACAGCTATATCTACCTCTACGGTAACATGGATATGGCGGAAAAGCTGACTTTTATCGACGAACATTATCTGTCTGCCTATGATGCTCTTAAGGTGGATTCCGAAGTGACCGAGGAGCCGGCTTTCGATAAGCCCGGCCGTATCGTCAGAGATTGTCCCATCGGCGAGGGAGAGGACGAAGAGGAGAATACCTATCTGTCCCAGAACTTCTGCGTCGGTGACAGCCTGGATCCGAAGCTCTACATTGCATTTCAGATCTTGGATTATGCGTTGTGCTCCGCACCGGGTGCACCCTTAAAGCAGGCGCTGGTAGACCGCGGCATAGGCAAGGATGTTTACAGCATTTACGAGAACGGTATCCGTCAGCCATATTTCAGTGTCGTGGCGAAGGACACTTCCGTAGAAAAAGAACAGGAATTTTTACAGGTAACGGAAGAAGTACTAAAGAAGCTGGCAGCGGAAGGCTTCGACGAGAAGGCATTGCTTGCAGGTATCAATTACTACGAATTCAAATACAGAGAGGCAGATTTCGGCTCCTATCCCAAGGGACTGATGTATGGCTTACAGGTGCTGGACAGCTGGCTGTATGACGACAGACTGCCGTTCATTCATATCGAGGCAAACGATACCTTTGCTGAGCTTCGTAAGGAAGTTAAGAGCGGATATTTTGAGGGCCTGGTACAAAAATACCTGCTGGACAATACGCATCGCAGCGTGGTGATCCTGCAGCCGAAGTCAGGACTCTTAGAGGAGCAGGAACAGAAGCAGCGCAAGAAACTGGCACAGGTCAAAGCGGCCATGAGTCCGGAGGAACTGGAAGCTGTAAAAGAGACCTTCCGTAAGCTGACCGAGTTCCAGGAGAGCGAGGATGCGAAGGAAGATCTGGAGAAGATCCCTCTGCTGAAGCGGGAAGATATGAAAAAAGAGGCAAATCTCCCGGTGAACGAGGTACGGAGTATTGGGGATACCACACTTTTGTATCATGATCTGTTTACGAACGGTATCGGTTACTTACGACTGATCTTCAGACTGGATCAGATCCCCGGAAAATATTTCCCGTATATCGGTATCTTAAAAGGCTGTCTTGGACTGCTGAATACCGAGCATTATGCGTATGGAGATCTCTATAATGAGATGAACCTGGTCACCGGCGGCATGGCTGCGGTGAACAATGTCTATGGCAGATTGCAGGATACGGATGAATTTACGTTGACCCTGGAGTTGAAGACGAAGGTGTTCTATGATCGTATCGCGGATGCCATCGACCTGATGCGTGAGATCGTCATGACCAGTGATTTCACGGACACCAAGCGTCTCTATGAGATCCTGGCGGAGGGCAAGTCCCGCATGCAGGCACAGATGACCTCCGGCGGACACAGCGTGGCAGCCGGAAGAGCCATGTCCTACGGCAGTATTCCCGGAGCTGTCAGTGAGGAGATCTCCGGCATTCCGTTCTATCGCCTGATCACTGACCTGGAAGCACATTTTGACGAGAAAAAAGAAGAACTGGTGGAGATTTTACAGACGCTATTAAAAATGATCTTCCGTCCGGAGAATCTTATGGTGGATTTCGTCGGTGAAGAGAAGGCAGTGGGACTTTTGGATGCCCCGGTGGAAGCCTTCAAGGCAGCACTCTATACCGAAGCTGTGGAAATGGCACATTATATTCCGGAAGTCTCCCGGAAGAACGAAGGCTTCTTAACCTCCGGTCAGGTCAATTATGTATGCCGTGCCGGTAATTTCCGCAAGAGCGGACTGAAATATACCGGAGCTTTAAGAGTGCTGAAGGTCATGTTGGGCTATGAATATCTGTGGGTCAATGTCCGTGTAAAGGGTGGCGCCTACGGCTGTATGTGCAGCTTCGGCAGATCCGGTGACAGCTACTTTGTCTCATACAGAGATCCGAACCTGGGCAGAACGATCGATATATATGAAAAGGCAGCGGATGCCATCGCAGAATTTACCGCGGATGAACGCACCATGACCCAGTATATCATCGGTGCAGTCAGTGATCTGGATGTGCCCATGAATCCGGCAGCGAAGGGGCTGTATTCCCTGAGTGCCTATATGACGGGACTGGATGATGCAGCATTACAGAGAGAACGTGAGGAACTGCTGTCCGCTACCGTAGAGGATATCCGGGCACTGTCCGCGCATATCCGGGCATTTATGCAGGAGGATCTGCTCTGCGTCGTAGGCACGGCTTCTAAGGTAAAGGAAGAACAGGACAGATTCCTGAAGGTGGAAAATCTGTTTTAA
>ERZ1026894.2054-NODE-2054-length-10855-cov-7.329167_pt1 | contig 10855 bp, 6 predicted proteins | sample MGYA00380177_ERZ1026894 | MGnify/ENA primary metagenome ERZ1026894 (study PRJEB33269, sample SAMEA4719813) | human gut metagenome | biome: human-associated habitat; feature: organic feature; material: feces | place: Cameroon | collected 2013-10 ... | reverse complement strand
CATTATGACCTTAGAGGAATGTTGGCATGTCTTAGCGTAAAACCGAACGAGAAGGAAGGTGAATATCTTGATAGTTTCATCTGGGATAAGTCAGAGGATGTATATGAGTTCTGCTACAAGATCTCATCAATTCGTGGCGTTATCAACGAAGATGGTGAAAACAATTACAATGTATTTGTTGATAATGATCTCATCGAATCTCCTATAGAGAAATTTATTTCTTTTGAGAAAAGAATCTATCATATCAAAAAGGAAAGTCAAGAGCGCATTGTATCATATTGGGATGAAAGTAGCCTTCACATCATCCAGGCGCAGGTCAAGAAGTTTATTACAGGATATTCTCTTCCTGCTTATGATGGTGCTATCGATATAACTACCGATGATCAGCTCATAGACTGGTATATCAATAAGATCCTCAAGAAGAAATGGTCTGAGATTCTGAAAGAGCAAAGTTTTAAGCAGATTGAGGCTTATCTTCAGGATATTCTTCTGTCCTTGAAGAGTCTTCCTGCGTCCGTCATGGAAAGCCGAATGAAGAGACTCAATCACATCAATCTCAATTTTGTACTTACCCTTGATGAGTTGAAATCCATCTCGGACTCACCTTGGTTGTCTAATGCCATTGACAAGTCCATTGCAAGATACAAGAAAGAGTATCTTGATAATATACTGACTGATAACGCAGAAGAGCTTAACCGTATTCAAGAGGAGCATCGTTTACAGTTGGAGATAGCAAAGCAGGAATTAGAATCTCAGCTGTCCGAGGAAAAGAAAAACTGTGAAGAGAATATTTCTCTGTTAAAGAAACAAGAACAAGACGTTGCTGCTAACATAGACAACAAGAAACTTGATCTCGAAATTCTGGAAGAAGATATTGAAAATAAGAAAACAGAAATCACTGCTTTGAATGAGAAACTTACCGTGATGGAAGGTCGCAAGGCTTCTATCGTGGAGGATTTCTCTATTATAAAAGACGTATTGTCTCTCAGTGGTGCGCCAAAAGTATCGACACAGGTAACTGAAGTACCATCATTTTCTCTGGATTATATTGAGAATGCAGATACTGAATCCATGATGTATCAGGCATACAAGAAGTCATTGGAGAATAATTTCAAGGAGAATAACATACCTCACAGCAATGCTTCAACTGTTGGTGATCAGATAGCAGCCTATGGCATCTTGCTTGTCCCTGATGTTGCTATTGCTAAAGCTATTGTTTCAGCTTCCCAGAGATGCTATTACATGACGGAATATGTTAATGCTAACTGGAAGTCGTTTGATGACTTGTGGAATGAAGGCTTAGGTTATATAACTGAGCAATGTGGTCAGAATAAGGATGTCATGTATTTCCTTATTCTGCAGAACATCAATCTTACTTATTTGCCTAACTATATGCAGCCAATTATTGACTTACAGAATGGCACAATAGAGAAACTGCCGAAAAATGGAATTACGTTCCCTGAAAACCTCCGTATTCTATGCACTGTGACAGAAGATGAAGTTATTCCTCTGAGTGCAAAATGCCTGAAACACATGGGATGCATCGACCCTACAGTCTCCAACATGAAGTATTATGGCAAATTTTCAGCAGCCATTGATGTAAAATGTGGTTTCCTGAGTCCAGCCTTGCTCTCAGAAGCAAGAAAAAACACTAAGAATGTACCAAACTTCTACAAAGAATACTTATATGAATAGATTCTCGAACATACAGCAGCTACAAGGTCTTCTTCATATTTGGTTAAGCAAATATGATTCAAGGAGTCTTGCTGTAATAAAGGATAGTTGCGATAGTTTGAACGAAAGTTACGGACTGAAACTTTCCAATCCTATATGGAGTCTGTTCTGGCCATTAGTATTTAATGGTCTGGTGGATCATGTAGGCAAGGGATATTATGCATTGACAGAGCCTATTATTATAGATTGTGGCTCTCATAGTTTCAGTATAAACGTCAAGCCTGCAGGTTATAAAAACACGCCATTAACTGGTATTTATATGTTAACGGGCAAGGCTATTCCCGGACAGATGAGAACAATCCATATGGATGCGTTGTCTGTTCTGAAACAGATGCCATCATTTGCAGAAATTGTAGATAAGTTCCCTAAAACTTTACAAGATGAGTCAAATCTTGAATACTATAATTACAAGACAAAGAGAGGAATAGCCAAAATCGAAAAAGATGGCCTTACCAGGTACTTTTCATTGCCAGATAAGTTGTATATCAAAGAACTTCCGGCAAGAGAAATCAATCCAGAGGCATTTGCAATAGCCTATTGTTTAAGCAGACAGGTCAATGACGAGTATAATGGAAGGTATGATTCAAATACTCAAGAGTTGTCGTTACCTACATTTGCCTTGCCATTTGCGATATATAGAGCACTCATGTTGGAAACGATGAAAAGCGGGCTGTTACCTGAGGTTCATGGTTCAGATTATGTGTTCAGGTCTGTATCTCCAAAGACCGTAAAAGAGTTAAATAGAATATTCAGCAATTCAATTAATATACGATGAATAATCCAATAAAGCTATTCAATGAGATTTTCGATGCGTATCTCAAGTACATCAATAGCGGTTTGCCTTTCTTTAGAGATGAGTACAACCAGGAACGAGATGCATTGATTAAAGAGGGTGGGACTATATCTCAACCTCCAATCATTGAAATAGTTCCTAAATATCATGAGAAAGCCACGTTGCAGGAATTCTGTAAGAACGAGGGCGTCTCTGAAGAGCTCAATGATTTTGTGAATACGGGCTTGTTTACTAATAATGCGCAACAGAAAAGACGATTATATGATCATCAGTATGCAGCTTTGAAGTCAGCTCATATTGACAGAAAACATATCGTTGTTACTACAGGAACAGGTTCTGGTAAAACAGAGTGTTTCCTCCTTCCTGTATTTGCTGATCTCGTAAAGGAATCTGCCTCATGGAGTAAAGACAGATCCAGAGCTATGAGGACTATGATTTTATATCCGTTGAATGCTCTAGCAGAAGACCAGATGATACGTCTTCGTAAGGCATTAAATTGCCACCGTGACGACAATACTGGTTCTTTGGATTGGTTGGATGCTCATAGAAATGGTCATCGTTTCTATTTCGGTCGATATACAGGATCTACACCTGTTAGCGGCACAAAGGATAAAGCTAAGTCGAAACTGTTAGAAGAAAAGAGGCAGCATATTGCAGACTGGAATGCCGCAAAGGATGCTGCATTGGAAACAGGAAACAAAGAACTTCTTTTTCATGTCCCTTGTATGGAGAACGATTCTGCAGAAATGTGGGATAGATTTTCTATGCAGGATAATGCTCCTGACATACTGATAACCAATTACAGTATGCTTAATGTCATGCTCATGAGAAAGCAGGAGTCAAAGATCTTTGATGACACGAGAAAATGGCTTGCAGAAGATCCTTCTCATGTATTCCATCTCGTTGTGGATGAATTACATACCTATCGTGGTACTTCGGGAACAGAGGTGGCTTATCTACTTCGTGTCTTACTGGATCGTCTGGGCTTGGAGCCAAATTCTAAGCAGGTTCAATTCTTAGCTACCAGTGCTTCTCTTGAGCAGAATCAGCAGTCAATAGATTTCTTGGCTGAGTTCTTTGGCATTGATAAGGCCGCATTTAAGGATAGATTTACCATTCTTTCTAATCCTCCACAGCCATCAGTTGACAAACCTACAGTTTCAATACCTGAGAGTGCATTAGTTGACTACATAGAGAACACTGATTCTGAAAATGCTGAGACAACGCTTTTCGGTACGCTCAAATGTAGCAGTTACAAAGAGGTCTCTGAGAAATATGTGCTCCTGGAGTGGCTCAAATATGCCCTGAGTACCCCAAAAGGTATCATTGCAAAGGATGTCAATAAGATCGCACAGTCACTTGATATAAACAAGGATACAGCTCTTGAAGTTGTCGCTTCGCTTATCAAGATCATCTGTCAAAGCAGTGATGGAAAGAACTTTATTGCTCCTTTGAGAGCTCACTTCTTCTTTAGAAATGTAAGTGGACTTTGGGGATGTTCTAATCCAGAGTGCTCCTGCGTAAAACCAGAATATGCATTCGAAGGACGTACCATTGGTAAGTTCTACAAGCGTCCTCGCAATGTTTGTGATTGTGGTATGAAGGTTCTGGAAGTCCTCGTCTGCGAGAATTGTGGTGAGACTTATTTAGGTGGCTATAAGATAACCAATGGAAATAAGACTTTCCTCAATCCAGAAAAGCCAATCTCTGAGTCTTTTGTGAGCTATTGTATCCTTTGGAAAGGTGAAGCTGATTCGAAGGACGGTTGGAAGAAGGTAACATTCAATACAGCTACAGGAGAGTTCTATCCAGATATGGATGGAGAATACTGGTTGTATGAGCAATCATCAGATGCTGAGAGTAAGTACCCTCATAAATGTCCAAAATGTGAGGTTGCTTATGTTGTTAAAGATAAGAACAGTATCACACCTATTAGGCATCATGGAACAGGTCTTCAGAAGATCAATCAGATTCTTGCAGACTCTCTCATTCGCTCGATGAAGAAGGAGAAGGAAACCAATACCAAAGTAGTTCTCTTCTCTGATAGCCGACAGTCTGCTGCTAAGTTGTCAGCAGGTATAGAACTCGACCATTTTAGGGATGTCTTGAGGTGGTCTATCTTGCATGCACTGAATGGCAATAATGAAACCGTTGAATTCCTCCGTAAAGCAAGGGCAACAAAGAATCTTACTAAGGAGGATGGTATCAAGTTACGCCATTTGACAGAAGACCATACATACGAAGGAATTGCCAAACTCATCATGGCAGAGAAGATGGACTTCTGTACTGATGAGGATATCCTCAAGCTTGATACATATTTCAAGAACTCTTCAGGCCTCAAATTAGACAATATTGAGGATGATGTCTTCAAGATACTCTTGTCTTTGGGTATGAATCCAGCAGGACCTAAACCTTCAGTAACCATCAATACAATAGCTGGACTTTGGTCTGACCTCTTCGACTTTGATCAGCAGAAGGTCAGAGATGACTTGAGCGATAATAAAAGAGAATTCAGTGATAGAATCAGACGCTCAAATAAAATCGAACAGCTCGCAAGTGTATTTTCCAACAGAAACAGGTCATTCGAGGAACTGAAATTAGGTTATCTATGTCCATCTATTTCCATTACTGATCCAACCATGTTGGAGTTGGCATGTTCTGCTGTTCGTATTCTGGGAGAAAAGAAAAGAGTCAAAGAGATGCCTTCTAAGTATCCTCCTACAGCAAGTTTTCCAATGGCAGTACGTAGGTTGATTAAGCATGTCTATCACTATACTACGAAAGCTGACGTAGACGCAAAGGTAGATGAATTAAGAGATTTGCTCAGACAAGGTGGTATCATAGATAAGAGTGTCACTGTCTTGACTGGCGAAGGCTTGTCTTTCATTAAGTCAGAAGTTGGCAGCAAATACTGGGTGTGTCCACGTTGTAAAACTATTCACATGCACCATTCTAATGGTTTATGCATCAACTGTTTTCATAAATTAGAGGAACCATCTATCCTTACGGAAGAAGATATATTAAATCCAAACGACTATTATTTGACGTTACTCAGTTCTACGGAGAATGTATATCGTCTTCACTGTGAAGAGATGACAGGTCAGACATCTAAAACAGATTCAAAGAAAAGACAAAGACTTTTTCAGGACATTTTCCTTAAAACAGAGAATCCAAAGGTTGATGGAATAGATTTGTTAAGTGTAACAACAACGATGGAAGCCGGTGTGGACATTGGCTCACTTTCTGCTGTGATGATGGGAAATGTTCCTCCTCAGAGATTCAACTATCAGCAGCGTGTAGGTCGTGCAGGTCGTCGTGGAAATCCTTTGTCTATTGCTCTTACTGTTGCCAGATCAAGCAGTCATGATATTACTAATTTCCATGAGTATGAGAGAATGGTCTCTGATACTCCTAAAGATCCATATCTGGAGGTTCGTACGCAAGAGATAGCAGAGCGTATCATCTACAAAGAAATACTATACCTTGCCTTAAAGAACTATTCGGGTTCAAACGAAAGTGTTCATGGAAATTTCGGCACCATTGACAATTGGGAAAATAACAAGCTCATAGTTCGTGACTGGTTAGAGAATAACCAAACAGAGGTGAAGAGAGTTATTACTTATGTTACTCGCGGTACAGAATTGACAAACGATCAGAAGGAGGCTATCTATAACTATATTTATTCTGAACTGCTCGATAAGATTTCCACTATAACTACGAGTGACGAATATACTCAGGAATATCTAAGCGAGAGATTAGCAAATGCAGGTATCTTGCCAATGTTCGGTTTCCCTACACGAACGAGAAACCTGTATCTGAATATGCCAACAAAATTGCCTGCAGAAGACGTTGTAACAAGAGATATTGACATGGCATTAAACTCTTTTGCTCCTGGTCATGAGATTGTCAAGGACAAGAAAGTTTATAAGGCTGTAGGTATTGTTGATTATGAGTACAACAAGAATACTCATCTGATTCAGCCGAAGTTCAATTCTCTAAACAAGTATAAGCAGCCGCTTACAAGATGTAAGAGTTGTGGCTACTCAACAATCACAAACAATGAGGAATCAATTTCATGTCCTGTATGTGGAAATGAGATGGAAACGGCTAAGATTTGCTCTCCTCTGGGATTTTGTGTAGACTATAGCATGCCTGCCGAGGACTTTAATGGAAGCTATGATTGGTATTCTCCTAATAGTGATATTAAACTTGATTGTGAGAACTCATTGACAGAATGCCCGAGAGTTAACAACCTTGTAATTAGGAATAATATCATTCCATCTCAAGGTCTGGTTCACCTTGTAAATGATAATAATGGAGATTTCTACAAACTTGGTTTGAATAATAAGGGTATTTATGTGTCTCGAAGTGCTTATGATGAAGAGTATGGTAAATCACTCAAACTTGAATATGAGTCTAAGTATGCCTTTATTTCTTCCAAGTCCACAGGAGTTCTTGCTTTGTCAATAGCCGACACTGCTGATAATATCTGCTTATCTCCATTATTAGGTGATAATGTTAACAGCTATGCCGTTAGAGCTACATTCCTTTCATGGGGATATTTGGTTAGAAAAGCCATTTCCAATTATCTGGATATTGATTCTTCGGAGTTCAATGTCGGATTCTATATATCACCATTAACTCAGAAAGCAGAAGTATTCTTTGTAGAACAACTGGAAAATGGTGCAGGATATTGTAATTATCTAAGTGGCAAAAGATACTCTAATGTACCGCTCAACGCTATAGTTCAACCATTGCTTGAAGGTGGAAACATCTACGAGCAATTAATGTCTCATGATCATAAGCATGGATGTACTTCTTCATGTTACGATTGCATTCGTGACTATTCTAATCAGGCCGTTCATGGATTACTAGACTGGCGTTTAGGACTTGATCTTGCTAGACTCGCAAATTCATCTTCAGCAAAAGTTGATTTTACACTTGACTATTGGGACGATTATATCTTTGTTGTTGTTAAGAATATGCTGACAACACAGGGATATGTCGTTGAAAGGAGAGAAGACACTCTTTATGGAACTGATCCATTAGGTGACAAGTTCTGTGTAATCCATCCTCTTTGGTCTGAGTCATATATAAATGGCTTGGTGAAGAAGTTGGATCCGTCTTGTAAGCGACTTTCTGTATTTGATATTTCTACTTCAAATGTTTTATAACTGTAGTTTCAAGGTGGATAACAGCCTTTTTGCTCGGCACTCATGGTATTTCCGTAATGCCTTGGTTCGTGCAAATTATAAGAATGCTCTGAAAGGAATTGATTATACCTCTGTATATTTGGAACGTTTCTTCCGAAATCTGTTGTTGGGAGATAAATGGGATTTGCGTAACCGTTACCTTCACATCCATGCAACAGACGAATGGAAAGTGCAGCAGAATCTTGCAGGTGGAACAAGCAATCAGCAAGAGGAGTATAAGCACGGGACAAGTACGGGGCAAGTACAGGACAAGCTACCCACGGATAATGCTAATATCAAACGGCTGATTATTGTAATTGGAAATCAAGAGTTATCAGTGAAGAGTATGATGGATGCTTTGGAATTAAAGGGAAGAGACAATTTTCAAAACCTTTATCTGAAGCCGGCTATTAGTGAGGGATATGTACGTTTGCTTTATCCAAACTCTCCCCATCATCCTCGCCAGAAATATCTTCTGACCGTGAGAGGACTAGCGGTGTATGATGAGTGTGTCAAATCAATGTGAAAAATCTTCCAGAGCTTGCTCCCCGAAGGCGCTCAGCCGAGGAACTCCAAGAATGCTTGGCTTGCACAAGAACTCCTTTTTGAGTGGCAGCATAATACGGTTTTCAAAAACCTGTAATTAGGCTTACCATCATTGAAAATCGTTGTTTTGAGGCATTGAGCAAGCTCGCTGGAAAAGTAAAAAGCCAATGCTCTTTGTGTGTTCCGTGTGAGGAGCGCATTGAGCATTGGCTTGACATTTATAAACAACTATTGCTTCTTAGCCTCTATATGAGTCATTCAAGAAAGGGACAATCTTGATTGTCTCTTTCAATCGGTCACCGATACGCTGGCCGTACACCTCTGAGGATGGTTGCAATATTCCACTTCAGCCGAGATGGCTGCTGTCAGATACTGAGCTGCCAATTCGCTGTTCATCGGCAACTTAAAACGAGCCTTCATAGGCTTGCGGTGAAGTAACTGTGACTCCAATACTTCGTTTACTTTCATAATTTTGCGATGCAGAAAGGTTACTTTCCCACGCAAAAGTGCTTAAAGATATTGCCTAACACTTGATCAGTTGTCACCTCACCTACAATATCGCTAAGGTGGTAGATACACTCGCGGAGGTCTTGACTTACGAAATCGCCCGATAGACCTTGGTGTAAGCCTTCAATTACGCGATCGGTAGCTGCCAAGGCAGCACTGAGGGCTTCATAATGACGCAAATTGCTCACAATTGTACCCGTCGAATTGTTTTCAGCCTGAAGCGTTGATAATGAAGCAGCGAGTAATTGCTTTAATTGGTCAAGGCCACTACCACTTTGTGCACTGAGTGTAAGCAGCATTGGTGTTGGGACAGCATTGTTCAGCTGACCGCTGATGTACTGTTTTGCCTCGTTGATTGTACTCTCGCTGACCAAGTCCGTCTTGTTAAGTAAAACGACTAATTGCTTGCCTTCTACTTGCACTCCAATCTTTTCGGCTAATTCATCATACTGCGCTTGATAAGCAGTGAGGTCTATCAACCAAAGTACGATGTCTGCCTCAGCCATTTTGTCGAAAGTGCGCTCTATGCCCATACGTTCTACCGTATCGGAAGTTTCGCGAATGCCAGCGGTGTCGATAAAGCGAACAAGCGTACCACCTACGTTAACGGTCTCTTCTATCGTGTCGCGTGTGGTACCATGCACATTGCTTACCAAGGCACGCTCTTCGCCCACTAAGGCATTCAGCAAAGTAGACTTACCCGCATTCGTTTCGCCCACCAGTGCAACGGGTACGCCACGTTTCAGCGCATTTCCCAATCGGAAGGACTGACAGAGGCCACTGATATGGCTCCGAATGCGCTCCGCCAACGCAAGGAGTTCAGGACGTGAAGCAAACTCCAATTCTTCGTGGTCGGAGAAGTCGAGTTCGAGTTCCAACAACGAGGTTATATGAAGTAATTGGTCGCGCAACGTGCGCAGTTCTTTGCTAAAGCCTCCACGCATCTGCTGCATAGCCATGCGATGATTGGCCTCGGTAGTAGAGGCTATCAAGTCGGCAACAGCCTCCGCTTGGCTGAGGTCCATCTTACCATTTAAGAAGGCACGTTCGGTATACTCTCCGGGGCGCGCCATGCGACAACCTTGCGCCAAGAGCAGTTCTACTACCTTGTTCAATATATAATACGAGCCATGACAAGAAAACTCGACACTATCCTCGCCCGTATAGGAATGAGGGGCACGGAATAGGCTTACAAGCACTTCGTCTACCGCTTCGTCTGTCTGAGGGACTACAACATTACCGAACGTGAGCGACGAGGCTGCTCGCTGACTCAAGGGAGCACCTACGCGAGGCCAAAATATGCGGTCTGCAGCCGTAATGGCCTCAGGACCCGACACACGTATAATACCCAGTGCGCCACCTGCAGGAGTGGCGATAGCACAAATTGTATCCATCTTTTCTTTCTGATTAATCATTGTTTAAGGCATAATAGGGAGAGTTTGACTTGCCCAATTTGACGATAAGTCCTTTTTCGGTCAACTGACGCAGAACACTACAAGCTTTTGCACGGCTACAGCCTAATTCGTCTTGAAATTGCAGACGATCGAAAGTATGAACAGGCGAGACGGCACACAACTTACGTATTATTTCTAAAAGTTGCTGATCGGTATGTGAAATACGTTCCAGAACCAATGGTTCGGCACGATGAAATATAACATCTTCCATACTATTCATCAATGACTTGCATGGTCTAAAGTCGATTGTATCAATACGAAGATGGCGAGCTATCTGTCGATCGCTTACATCGGTGATAGGTTCATCGCTTACAATAGATGGTGCAAAAATGCCTATTCCAGGCAGTTCTACGCGTCTACCGCAACTTATATTATCAGCTATCAGCTTTGCAACACTTACCATTACGCCCAACACATCGCTCTCGGTCAAGGAACAACGTTCGTTAATAGCGTGGCAAAGTTGCTCTCCTGAGATTTTATTTCCGTAAGCCACCACGGGATAGTAACTTTTTTCTTCTTTGCCTTTAGGGCGTGGGGCTTCTTGTAATTGAAATTGTATGGTTGACATTGTTATTATAAGTAACTGTTCAAAATTAATTTTATAAATATGAATAATTCACGAATAAGTT
>ERZ1026894.2052-NODE-2052-length-10858-cov-5.176247_pt1 | contig 10858 bp, 14 predicted proteins | sample MGYA00380177_ERZ1026894 | MGnify/ENA primary metagenome ERZ1026894 (study PRJEB33269, sample SAMEA4719813) | human gut metagenome | biome: human-associated habitat; feature: organic feature; material: feces | place: Cameroon | collected 2013-10 ... | reverse complement strand
AGAATATATGTTACAATTGATGTCAGTTTAATGCGTTAAAGCATCAATGCGATAAAGGAGATATGGAAATATGGAAAAAAAGGGTGAACTTATATCATTCAGACCTGATATTAAGGTAGTAGATTGTACAATCAGAGACGGAGGGCTTGTAAACAATTTTGGTTTTACAGATGAGTTTGTGCGTGAGCTTTATAAAACTAATGTAGAAGCTGGCGTTGATTATATGGAGTTTGGATATAAGGCATCTAAGGATCAGTTCAGTGTCAATGATTATGGAAAGTGGAAGTTCTGTGATGAGAAAGACATAAGAGATATCGTTGGCGAGAACAATACTGATATGAAGATATCTGTTATGGCTGACGTTGGAAGAACTGATTACAAGAAGGATATTCTTCCTAAGGCAGACAGTGTTATCGATATGATAAGAATTGCCACTTATGTAAGTACAATTCCAGCAGCGGTTGAGATGATTAATTATTGCCATGATATGGGATATGAGACAACAATCAATATTATGGCAGTGTCAACAGCCAAAGAGGAAGATTTAAAGCTTGCACTTGAAATTCTTTCTAAGACACCAGTAGATGTAATATACCTTGTAGACAGTTATGGCTCTCTCTATCCAGAACAGATAAGAGAGATGTCAGATGAGTATTTAAAGGTTGCTGAGGCTAATGGCAAGAAGGTTGGAATACATGCACATAACAACCAGATGCTTGCATTTGCTAACACGATTGAAGCATGTGCATTTGGCGTGAGCTATCTTGATGCTACTATGTCAGGTATGGGACGTGGAGCTGGTAACTGTTTTATGGAACTTTTACTTGGCTTCCTTCGTAATCCTAAGTACAATATCAGACCTGTATTTAAATTTATAGAGACTCATATGAACAGGCTTAAAGAAGAAGGAAATGTATGGGGATGTGATGTACAATACATGATAACCGGACAGAGAAACCAGCATCCAAGAACTGCAATTTCATTTACAGCAGATAAGAGAACTGATTATCTCAATTTCTTCCAGACGATAATTGAAGATTAACATTGACTTCTATTTTTGATAGAGTTAAAATGATACCAAATTTTAGCAAGTCTATAGGTCTATAGGAAGGAAGTAATTGATATGGAAAAGAAGAATATCGACTGGTCAAATCTTGGATTTGGTTATGTAAAGACAGACATGAGATATGTCGCTAATTATAAGGACGGAGAATGGAAAGGCGGACTTACAGAGGATGCCAATGTAGTTATTAATGAGTGCGCCGGTGTTTTACAGTACGCACAGACTTGCTTTGAGGGACTTAAGGCATATACAACTAAGGATGGTAAGATTGTTATGTTCCGTCCTGATATGAATGCAGCAAGAATGGAAGATTCTTGTAAAAGACTTGAGATGCCTGTATTCCCACAGGATCAGTTTGTACAGGCATGTGAGGATGTTGTAAGAGCTAACGCAGGATTTGTACCACCTTATGGTTCAGGTGCAACTCTTTATTTAAGACCTTACATGTTCGGAAGCAACCCTGTTATCGGTGTTAAGCCAGCAGACGAGTATCAGTTCAGAGTATTTGCTACTCCAGTTGGACCATACTTCAAGGGTGGAGCTAAGCCAATCGTTATCAAGGTTTCCGATTATGATAGAGCAGCACCTCATGGAACAGGTAATATCAAGGCTGGTCTTAACTATGCCATGAGTTTATATCCAATCGTTAAGGCTCACGAAGAGGGATTTGCAGAGAATATGTATCTTGACGCTGCAACCAGAACTAAGGTTGAGGAGACAGGTGGTGCTAACTTCTTATTCGTAACTAAGGATGGCAAGGTTGTTACACCTAAGTCTGATTCTATATTACCTTCAATTACACGTCGTTCATTAGTATATGTTGCTAAGGAATATCTTGGACTTGAGGTTGAGGAAAGAGAAGTATACTTCTCAGAGGTTGCTGATTTTGCAGAGTGTGGTCTTTGTGGTACTGCTGCTGTTATCTCTCCAGTTGGCAAGATTAATGACCATGGTAAGGAAATCTGTTTCCCAAGCGGTATGGATGATATGGGACCAGTAATCAAAAAGCTTCGTGAGACATTAACAGGTATCCAGATGGGTGAAATCGAGGCACCAGAAGGCTGGATTCATACAGTTGATGTTGAGTAATAGAAGGTTTGTATATGAATGAAATTGGAACTAATGAACGTGTTCTGCGTTCGGATGTAACTTTAGAGGAAAGCAAGCGTATCGAAAGAATACTGCGCAAGAACAATATTTCTTATTTTGAGAGATGGAAGACGCGTGGAGGATTGTTTAAGTTCTTTGGCAAGAGCAACAATGGCAAATGCGATATTCTGGTACATATGGATTCTTTAGAGGAAGCTAAGAAGGCTCTTGGAGAGAAATAACAATGAAAAAGTTTATTAATGAATTGAAGTAATATGATAAAATAATTTAAGGCTGTCATACCAGAAATGGTGTGGCAGCTTTTTTTATTACGCAACAATTCAGGATTTCGCCATATCCTATATGGAACACATTTATGGAGATAATAATGAATTGCAATTACGTTAATTCCAATCAGGTTCCTGGAATGGCATATGTTCCATGGCAGAGATGGGGCGATTACTATGACCCATGCAAGGCATTTATGCGTGGTACATTATTTGCAGTACTTGACAAACCATTTAAAGGAGGGTATCGCAAATGAATAATACATGCAACGGTGGATGCCGCAACAATCAGAATGGCATGATAAGCTATAACAGGATGGATATGCATAATAGTATGAATAAAAATATAAATAACAGCACTAATGGAAGCAGGGTTGAGATGACTAACAAAACCCGCATAATACAGAATGTGTATGAGCTTGGATTTGTTATGACAGAGGCACTTTTGTATCTTGACACCCATCCTAACGATAATGAAGCCATTGAATATTATAATACAATGAAAAAACGTTATAACGATGCCGTTGAAGCGTATGAGAATTCTATAGGACCTCTTACATTTAACAGCACAGGTACCAATAACTATTTCGACTGGGCAGCTACTCCATTGCCTTGGGAAAAGGAGGGATGCTAGATGTGGAATTATGAAAAAAGGCTTGAATATCCTATAAATATTAAGCAGACTAACCCGACACTTGCGGCAATGATAATTTCTCAGTACGGCGGTCCGGACGGCGAGCTTGGTGCTTCGCTTAGATATATTTCACAGAGATATTCATGTGGCTACAGAGATGTAGCAGGACTTCTTACTGATATTGGAACAGAAGAGCTTGGTCATTTTGAGATGATAAGCACGATGGTTCATCAGCTTACAAGAAATCTGTCAATGGAACAGATAAAGGGAACTCCATTTGAGGCATACTATGTCGATCACACTGCTGCGGTCTGGCCTCAGGCTGCCGGCGGAATACCATTTAACACATGCGAATTCCAGTCAAAGGGCGATATAATAACAGACCTCACGGAAGACCTTGCAGCAGAACAGAAAGCGAGAACGACATATGATAACCTTATCCGTCTTACAGACGATACAGATGTATTAAATCCACTAAGATTCTTGAGAGAACGCGAAATAGTTCATTTCCAGAGATTCGGGGAGGCACTTTCAAGAGTTCAGGACAGACTTGATTCTAAGAACTTCTATGCCTTTAATCCAGAGTTTGATAAACACTGAGTTTTGTCTTATATAGATAAATAATGCCAGATAAGCCAGATTATTTTATGATACTGGTTTATCTGGCATTTTTTTATCAACAGCAGATTTATTCACTTTTTATAAAGTGGAACGCTTGAGGAACTCATGTGGAATAGCAGGGGAACAGGAGGCCGATATAATTGGGTCTGTAAATAATAATAAACCACAATTAATTTTAAAGGAGACAGAGTATTATGTATTTTGATGCTATTGCAAAGATTGTTGCAGAACGTACAGGATGTGAGGTTTCGGATGTTAAGCCAGAGAGTAAGTTTACAGAGCTTGGTATTGATTCGCTTGATACAGTAGAACTTCTTATGAGTCTTGAGGATGAGCTTGGCATTGAGATTGAATTAGACCAGAAGGTAGAGACAATTGATGATCTTGATAAATTTATTCAGAGTAAGCAGGGCTGATAATTATGATTAAAACTAAGATTAATGAAATGCTGGGTATAAAATACCCGGTATTTCAGGGTGGAATGGCATGGATTGCCGATGGAAAGCTTGCGGCAGCGGTATCAGAAGGCGGTGGACTTGGAATTATAGCTGCTGGAAACGCTCCGGGAGATTATGTAAGAGAACAGATTAAGATAGCAAGAAAGTTAACAGATAAACCGATAGGTGTGAATATTATGCTTCTAAGTCCGTCAGCGGATGAAGTTGCTGAAGTTGTTATAGATGAGAAGGTGGAAGTTGTTACTACTGGTGCAGGAAATCCTTCAAAATATATTAAAGACTGGATTGATGCAGGAATAAAGGTTATTCCGGTTGTGGCTTCTGTTGCAATGGCAAAGCTTATGACAAGGCTTGGTGCATCTGCCCTTATAGCAGAAGGCGGAGAGAGCGGCGGACATGTTGGTGAGCTTACAACAATGGTTCTGGTTCCACAGGTGTGTGATGCAACAAATCTGCCAGTTATAGCTGCTGGAGGAATAGCTGATGGAAGAGGCGTTGCCGCAGCATTTATGCTTGGAGCACAGGGTGTACAGATGGGAACAAGATTTTTAAGTGCCACGGAGTGCAGTATTCATCCATCTTATAAAGAAAAAATTTTAAAGGCGACAGACCTTTGTACAATGGTTACTGGAAAGAGGCTTGGTCATCCAGTGAGAAGCCTGCGTACACAGTTTGCAAGAGATTATTCTAAAGCTGAATATGGTGGAATGCCAGATGATGAGCTTGAGGCATTGGCAACAGGATCACTTAGGCGTGCGGTACAGGATGGAGACAATGACAAGGGATGCTTTTTGTCAGGGCAGATAGCATCAATGGTAAAAAAAGAACAGCCTGCGGCAGAGATAATCAAAGAGGTTATGGAAGGCGCAGAGCCAGTACTTAGAGGTGCAGCCAGATGGGTAGAATAGCGTATGTATTTGCTGGACAGGGAGACCAGTATCCAGGAATGGGAAAGAATATATGGGATAGATATGACATTGCCAGGGATGTATATAAGATGTGTGATGAGATACGTCCGGGAACTTCTAAGCAGTGCTTTGAAGGTACAGAAGAGGAACTAAAACAGACAGATAATACACAGCCATGCCTATTTGCTATGGAACTTGCAATGGCAAAGGTTCTATTAGACAAAGGGATAAAGCCAGATGTGGTGGCTGGATTTTCGCTGGGCGAGGTAACTGCTGCAGCATTTGCGGGAATAGTTGATGAGAGAAGTGGATTCCAGCTTGTGTGCAGGCGTGGTGAGCTTATGCAGAGGGCAGCGGAGCAGTTTGATACATCTATGGCAGCTGTTGTGAAGCTTAATAACGAACAGGTTGAGAGCATTTGTGACAGATATGAGAATATCTATCCGGTCAATTATAACTGTCCTGGACAGGTAACAGTGTCAGGTCTGGCATCTGAGATGGCAGGTTTTGGTGCAGAAGTCAAAGCTGCCGGTGGAAGAGCAATTCCATTGAAGGTGAAGGGAGCATTTCATTCACCATTTATGAAACAGGCAGCAGAGAGTTTTGCTGACGAGCTGAGAAAGTGTTCAGGTATAAAGCAGGCTGGAAGTACGCAGATAACACTGTATTCAGATGTGACAGCTATGCCTTACACAGAAGACGTTGTGAAATTATTATCAGAACAGATTTGCAATCCGGTAAGATGGGAACAGATTATAAGAAATATGATTGCTGATGGTGTTGATACATTTGTAGAAATCGGACCAGGAAAGACACTTTCCAATATGATTAAAAAGATAGACGCATCAGTTAATGTGGCTGATGCCGAAAGTTTTACAGAGTAAGGGAGATAATCAGATGTTAAAAGGTAAGACAGCGGTTGTGACAGGTGGCTCGCGTGGAATAGGAGCGGCAGTTGCAGATAAGCTTGCTTCTATGGGGGCAGATATAGCTGTAATTTATGCGGGTAATTCGCAGGCGGCAGATAATGTGTGCGAAGGCATCAGAGATAAATATGGTGTAAATGCTAAATCATATCAGTGCGATGTGTCTGATTACGATATGGTAAAAGACGTGGTGGCACAGATAAAAAGTGATTTTGGAACAGCCCACATTCTTATAAATAATGCTGGAATAACAAGAGATGGTCTTGTAGCCATGATGAAGGAAGAGGATTTTGACAGAGTTATTGATACCAACTTAAAAGGTGCATTCAATATGATACGTCATTGTTCAGGTCTGTTTTTAAGAAATAAAGAAGGCTGTATTATCAACATTTCTTCAGTATCAGGACTTATGGGCAATGCTGGACAGTGCAATTATTCTGCATCTAAAGCAGGACTTATAGGTCTTACCAAATCGGCAGCCAAGGAGCTTGCTTCTAAGGGCATACGATGTAATGCAATAGCGCCGGGATTTATAGAGACTGATATGACAGGCAATCAGACTGATAATCCGCTTATAGATATGATTCCGTTAAAGAGAATGGGAAGACCGGAGGATGTTGCAGAGGCAGCTGCATACCTTGTAAATGCTGGGTATGTGACTGGAGAAGTGTTAAGAGTTGATGGCGGTATAGCCATGTAAGCTTTATGAAAAAATCAGGAGGAAACAGGTAAAATGAGCGATAACAGAAGAGTTGTTGTTACAGGACTTGGTGCTGTGACACCGCTTGGCAATAATGTGAAAGATACCTGGGAAGGGCTTAAAAACGGAAAATGTGGAATAGCACCAATAACCCAGTTTGATACAGAAAAATTTAAGGCAAAGCTTGCTGCAGAGGTTAAAGATTTTGACCCGAAGGAATATCTTGAAGTGAATGATGTGTTAAGGACTGACAGATATGCACAGCTTGCGGTTGCAGCGGCAAAACAGGCGGTTGATGAAAGTGGTATTGAAGGAAATGTTGAGCCGGAAAGATTTGCTGTTATGTTTGGAACAGGAATTGGCGGTATAGGAACATTTGAGAAAGAGCATACGAAGCTTATGGAAAAAGGTCCAAGACGTGTGTCGCCATTGTTTATTCCTATGATGATTGGAAATATGGCAGCTGGAATGATAGCAATACGTCACGACTGCCGTGGAAGTGCGATGCCAGCTGTGACAGCGTGTGCATCAGGATCTAATGCAATTGGTGAAGCATTAAGGCTTATAAGACACGGATATGCAGATGCAGTTATAGCAGGTGGAGCAGAGAGCACAATAACTCCATCAGCGGTTGCAGGATTTGTTAATATGCAGGCGTTGTCAACATCAGAAGATCCGAATGCTGCATCACTTCCATTTGACAAGAGACGTGGTGGATTTGTTATGGGTGAGGGTTCAGTTGCGCTGATACTTGAAGAATATGAACATGCAAAAAAGCGTGGGGCAAAAATATATGGTGAGGTATGCGGATATGGTTCAACATGTGATGCGTATCATATAACAGCACCTCATCCAGAAGCAAGAGGCGGTGCACAGGCTATGACTGATGCAATGCACGAAGCCGGATATACAGCGCAAGACAAAGTCTATGTCAATGCACATGGAACAGGAACACATATGAACGATTTAATTGAAACTATTGCTATAAAGAAGGCTCTTGGGGAAGAGGCAGCAGGAAATGCATGGGTTAGTTCAACTAAATCAATGACAGGACATATGTTAGGTGCAGCAGGAGCTATAGAAGCTATGGCATGTCTGCTTGCACTGGATGAAGGAATTATTCCTCCAACAATTAATCTGAATGAACCAGATGAGGAATGTGATCTCAATTATGTTCCTAATAAAGCTGTTAAGGCAGATATAACATTGGCACTTTCTAATTCATTAGGATTTGGTGGACATAATGCATGTCTTGCATTCAGGAGAGTGTAAACATTATAGAAAGGTATGGCTATGAACGAGACAGATATCAGAAAATATGCAAATCTTATGCAGGAATTGGGGCTTACTGGCTTAGAGATTACAGATGATAAGAAGGTTGTAAGACTTGAGCGCAATGTTGCAGAACAGATTCAGCAGATAGTTCCGGTCCAGATGGGAAGCAGTGGTGTTCAACAGACTGTTGGTGAAAATACAGCTGCAGATTATATAAGTGTCAAATCTCCTATAGTCGGAGTATTCTATGCGGCATCAGCAGAGAGCGCAGACCCTTATGTTGCAGTAGGTGACCATGTAAGCAAGGGACAGACATTATGCATAATAGAAGCTATGAAACTTATGAATGAGATAACAGCTGAAGAGGATGGAATCATATCAAAGATATGTGTTACAAATGGGCAGGTTATCGAATATGGTACAGAACTGTTCCAGATAAGAAAGTAATATCAGGAGAAATGTTATGAATAGAGAGCAGATTATGGAGATTCTTCCACACAGGGATAACATGCTGCTGTTGGATGATGTTGAAAGTGTTGATAATGAGGCTGTCGGACATTATAAGGTGCGTGGTGATGAGTTCTTTCTTAAAGGACATTTTCCGGGCAATCCAATAGTCCCTGGCGTGATACTATGTGAGATATTGGCCCAGTCGGCTTGTATTCTTATGAAGGATGCTATGACAGATGGTAAACTTCCTGTGTATACAGGGCTTAATAATGTGAAGTTCCGTTCGCCTGTTAAACCAGGGGATATGATTGAGACGAGATGTGAGATTACAAGAAAGAAACATCCATTTTATTTTGCAAAAGGCACAGTGTCAGTAGGAGACAGGTTGTGTGCGTCGGCAGAATTTTCATTTGCAATAACAGGAGAATAGGTTATGTTTTCAAAGATTCTAATTGCCAATCGCGGAGAGATAGCGGTGAGGATTATAAGGGCATGTAAAGAGATGGGTGTAGCAACAGTTGCAGTATATTCAGAGGCAGATAAGAATGCGCTTCATGTGGCACTGGCAGATCAGAGCTATTGCATTGGTGCACCAGAGGCATCGGAGAGTTACCTTAACGAGAATCAGATTATAAGTGCAGCGCTGCTTGCTGGCGCACAGGCAATTCATCCAGGATATGGATTCCTTTCGGAGAATGCACATTTTGCACGACTTTGCAGAAAGAATGGAATTGTATTTATCGGACCTGACCCAGACAGCATGGAGAGGCTTAGTGATAAGGCAGTTTTAAAGGAACTGATTGATAACACAGGACTTAGTGTTATACCGGGTACTAAGGCTGTTGATTCTGTAGAAGATGCAAAATCTAAGGCTGGGATGATAGGATATCCAGTCATGCTTAAAGCATGTGCAGGAGGCGGTGGACGTGGAATCCGTCTTATAAAAAATGAGGATGAGCTGGAAGAAGCATATATGCAGGCTGTGTCAGAGGCTATGAGTGCATTTGGTGATGGAAGCATGTATCTTGAAAAATATATATATCCGGCAAGGCATGTTGAGCTTCAGATATTAGCAGATGAATATGGTAATGTTGTATGTCTCGGAGACAGGGATTGTTCAATGCAGAGGCGCAATCAGAAGCTCATAGAGGAGACACCTTCACCGGCAGTCAGTGATGATAGCAGAAGGACAATAATCAAACAGGCAAGAGATGCAATTGAAAAAATCGGATATACAGGGGCTGGAACTTTAGAATTTCTGCTTGATAAGAGTGGAAATTTCTGGTTTATGGAAATGAACGTACGCCTTCAGGTTGAACATTGTGTTACAGAGATGCTCACAGGAATTGATATCGTCAAATGGCAGATACGTATAGCAGCAGGTATTCCTCTTGATTTTACGCAGGAAGATATACCAATGTATGGAAGTGCTATAGAATGCCGTATCAATGCGGCAAGTTGTGGTAATCTTTCAATGCTTCATGTTCCAGGCGGTCCGTCTGTCAGATTTGATACATGTCTTATAGAGGGAACAAGTGTGTCTCCGTATTATGATTCACTTCTTGGCAAATTAGTTGTATATGCAAAGACAAGAGAAGAAACTTTACGTAAAATGCGTGCATCATTGTGTGAGCTTGTCATTGAAGGCATAGCAACTAATATAGAGGAACAGCTGAGTATTATTGAAGATGAAAGATTTGTATCAGGTGATTATGACTTAACATTTATGGGGAACAGATAATGGCGTTAATTAAATTTTTAAAACCAAGGAACAAGCTTGAAGAAGGTGGAAGATGTGAGGCTGTTGTGCAGCAGGATGAAGGCGAGCCAGAGAAGAAATGTCCTAACTGCCACAAAGAAATTCCAGTAAGCCGTCTGTGGTCTAATAATCTTGTGTGCGCCTGTGGCTATCATTTCAGGATGAGAGCGAGACAGCGTATTAAGATGATTGTTGATGATGGAACGTTTCATGAATTATATAAGGATGTCAAAGCTGGCAATCCGCTTGATTTTCCTGGATACAGGGAAAAGATTGAGACAGTAAGGGCTGCAAGTGGTGAGACGGAGGCTGTTGTGTGTGGAACTGCATTGATTGGCGGCCAGAAATGTGCTTTATTTGTCATGGATTCTAATTTTATGATGGGAAGCATGGGAAGCGCAGTTGGAGCCAAGATAACAGCTACATTTGAATATGCTGCCACACACCATCTTCCAGTAGTTGGGTATACAGTTTCTGGAGGAGCAAGAATGCAGGAGGGATTATTGTCGCTTATGCAGATGGCGAAGATAAGTGCAGCGGTTAAACGTCATAGTGACGCAGGACTTCTTTATATAACAATGCTTACAGATCCGACAACTGGAGGAGTGACAGCAAGTTTTGCTATGGAAGGCGATATAATAATAGCGGAACCTGGAGCCATGATTGGATTTGCCGGGGCAAGAGTGAT
>ERZ1026894.2050-NODE-2050-length-10870-cov-7.605455_pt1 | contig 10870 bp, 20 predicted proteins | sample MGYA00380177_ERZ1026894 | MGnify/ENA primary metagenome ERZ1026894 (study PRJEB33269, sample SAMEA4719813) | human gut metagenome | biome: human-associated habitat; feature: organic feature; material: feces | place: Cameroon | collected 2013-10 ... | reverse complement strand
TATGTCCTTTAAGTTTACAGTCCATATTTCCTGTACTATAGTAATAGTGTTCCAAATATTTACATCCAAAACAAACTAAATCACCTCTCATACTATACCTGCTTTTTAATTGTTCTTGTTGCTTGTTTTATCTCTCCCTGGGTAACAGCAGGAAGAGGAGAGTTAGTTACACAGTTACTACTTCCCAATCTTCTGCAAGGACATCGCATTGTGTCGGTGTATAAAAACCGACATCACCATCTTTACAACGAATGGCAATATACTCCTTGTAAGATACTTTCCGTTCTTCATTCATTATTGACTTGGCAACATTCGTCATAGCAGGATAACTTGCTGATGGGACATAGTAAATGAATTTACCGCCACTCCAACTCTTACGTCTTACTGCAAGACCAGCCTTCAGAAATTCAATAACATCACCAAAGTTAAGAGTGCCTAATCTACGACAGATTTCTTCAAACACACCTTTAGGGATCCAAGACTCATATCCGTTTGCATAACCTACAAGGTAACCCTCTTCTTCATCGGATGCGGACGTCAATACTTCACCAAGCACTTTCCGTGCTTCCATCATTGTCATAGGCTTTGCCTTGACAATTTTTGTTCCAATATACTTTTTCGTATTACTTATTTTTTTATATCCCAAAGGGATGATTAGTTACTTCCCCTCTTCCATTAAGTCAATTCTCGTTTCCAGTACATCAAGGTAGCTAACCATGTAACTACGTTGGCAGACAAGCAGTGCTGCTTGATGTGAACCTGCCTTCTCTGCTGCTTCACTAAAATTCAGCCCTATGAAGTCTTCAAGTTTCTCTATACGCTCTCTTAGCTCATACCGCTCTATCTTGAGCCTGTCAAGAACAGTTTCTGAGGGCTTGTATGCCTTCTCAAAGACATCTTTTGGAGACCAGCTTTCGTAGCCATCTTCATAAACCACTTTGTAGCCATCCTTGCGGTTCATTGACCTTGGGACAACACCATCTTTCGGGTAAATTGTTCCATCAATCTGCCATGCAGGTGTGGCACTCACTTCTTTAGTTCCAATGTACTTCTTCATATTATTTGTTTTTTATATCCCAAAGGGATGGTTAGTTACTTATTTTCTTTTCGTCTGCGAGTATGCCTTCCACATACCGCACAACTCTTTCGTATTCCCTACCCGATATTTCACTATCAGCATAGGCTTTTTTAATCAGTTCTTCGCCTGTGCCATAAAAGCATCCTACTTTCCACATGTTATTGGAACGTGTCCAGGTGAAATATCGCCCGCTGCTCCAAAAGTTCTTGAAGACGATGTAGTCTGCATTGCCACAGACCTGTGCATTGCCACAGACCCTTGCATTGCCAAAGACCTCTGTATCGCCACAGACCCTTGCATTGCCAAAGACCTCTGTATCGTCACAGACCCACGCATTGTCATAGACCTTTGCATTGCCATAGACCCTTGTATTGCCACAGACCTGTGCATCATCAAAAACCCTTGCATTGCAAAAGACCCACCCACTGTCATAGACCTGTGCATTGCCATAGACCCTTGCATTGCCAAAGACCCACGCATTGTCATATTGAGACAGGTTTTCTTCCTTCTCCACCCATCCGCCAAGCTCTCCTGCATTGATAGGGCCAAAATCCTTTAATGCTTTTATCCGATGAAGCGTATGTCCTGACAAGACTAAAGTTTCGGATGTCAATTCATATTTTTTTGTTTCGCTCATATTCTTTTTTTTTAACTAAAATCCTCAAATCTTGAAAATCGTAGACCATCCTCGCTGATGAAATAGTGAGACGGATATTCTCTCATACCATCATCCAGTTTGTCGGTCTTATACAGGCAATGTCCAATCTCGTCAGTGAGGAACTGTTCAAGTGTGAACACTTCATCATTTTCATCGAAGATTATCTTATCTTTCAGATATTCTTTTATGCTATCCAGATTGTCCTTGAAATAACGTCCGCCATGGTAATCCCAAAGGAACTGCCATCCCCAACTGCGTTTACCAAGATGCACCCTTTCGGGAATGCAATCCAATATCATCCCATTATATTTTTCGTGCAGTTTGAGAAAATCACAGGCTACATCTGCCTTATCCACAAGTTCTATATACTCCATAAGCAGCGACTTGATTTTGCTTTTCTGCTTTCTGCTTATTTTCTCAGTGCAATAAAAGTTTGTTCCCATATTATTATTCAAAATATTGTTCACACCTAAATCCCTTCCTTGTTCAAAGTCCTTGAATTCCAAGGTATAGAAAAGCTGTTTCTTGTTCACCCAGTTAGCCATATCACGCTGCCATTGAGGTACGATGTTTCTCCTGTCCGGGTCACGGTATGGCTGGGCATAAGCATAGACATCTCCTTCCTTGCGATGTTTCCTGTTTTCCTGTAGCCTCCTCCACCAATACGATATGCGAGAGTAACACTCGTTAAGGTCATCATTCAACATTGTATAGAGAAAGTACTGACCTTTATACCCATACGAATTGATCAGAGAGATAGCTCGCTCGCATTCGTCAATCTGCTTGTGTGTATCGCACCCGAAGCGGATTCTCCTTTCTATGAATTTCATCTTTGCAAGAAGCCTTGCGTGTTCATCCGTGAGCAGTCTCGCATCCAAAGCCTGATTGAAATCCACTGCATATCCTTTGTCTATTATCTTGCGGAACTGCTCAAGGCAGTAGTCTCCAGCTGCAAGGATATTGTTGTCCATGAGAACGATTTTCCGCCTTGTCGGTGACGCAATATCATCAATGTCCATATATGGTCTGATGGAGCCCTCCTTGCGGGGGACAACACACCACTTGCATTTGTTCGGGCAACCTCTTGTAAGGAATCCGTATGCCGTATCGCTGGGAACGGTAGGATAAATGGAATAGTCAGGTCTCATGCGGTCTATTTCTTCGGGCAGCTGACTGTGTATATCATAGCCTGTACCCCCTTTGATGACGGTCTTGGTGCGGTACGCATATTTGTCATCTGGGCTGAAATTGAATATCTTGCTCTTGTACAGGATGTCGTATTCCCCGAACATATCTGCCCATTCCACATTGTCTCCTTTTGCTTTGTGGTAAGCAGCAATCTTACACAAGGCAAGGTTGGGATATATGGTCGAACCGAACTGCTTGCGTATGGCATGGGAATCTACATCTACCAATCCTATGTTCATTACTCATCAAATAAAATCAGTCATAAATATTTTCCTGTTATTCTGTATAGCCGTAGCTTCCCATTCGTTTCTGTATTTCCTTGCCCAAAGACGAGGAATAGGAAGGTAATAGAGATATTTCCATAGACCTCTTGTCTGCTTCGCCTTCTCTTTTGCAAAAGACAAAGACCAGTATCTCTGCTCCATATCAGTCTGTCGAATCTCTGCTATGACCTTGTATTCAGGAAATTCAACATAGACCTCTACAAAGAATAGATATTGCAGGGTCTGTAGAAAATTCATCAACTTAATAAACTTTTCTGTTTCCTCATCCCTCTTCTTCTTGCTTCTGAAGAAATGATGGTCAAGTCCAATGCGGATAGAAAATGGTTGACAGTGACAATTTGCCAACTTGTTTAGACCTTCAAGCGTTTGGATAACATCTACATCATACCATGCTATACCGTGAGAAACTTTCCATACATCATTATATAGTGCTATTTGGATGTCGAATGCTACTACATCACTCAGAACCTGTTCTACGATATCCTTGTCCTGACATCTACAGAACGGATTGATCAACCAAGCGAAAGGCCGCTGCCACCATACCAATTTGGCATATGTCAGCGAATTGTGTGTTCCGTATTTCATAAGTTTCATTTCTTTATCATAAATGCGATATCGTTGATGGTTCTGTGCCATTCTATCTTCCCTTCATAGTACAGCTCATTCAGTGCCTTGTAAGGATTGTGGAAGCCCTTGTTGATGATTTCAACGGTCAGCACATGTGCCGGAAAAATATGGGCTTCCTCACGTTGCTTCTGAAGTTCAGATATAATGGACAGAATCTCCTCTTTCATTTATGGTTTCCACTCTATATTAAGTTCTTCCAACATTCCGTTCTTGTACATACCTTTGAGGACATCGTACATCATGGATTTGGGATTCTCCTTCACTGCTTCAATCATCCCTAAGATGCGCTTACGCTTCTCTTTACGCTTCGTCTCCTCATCCTTCGTCTCGCAACCTTCAAGCAGCTTCTCCATATAGGACTTGACCTGTTTCATATCCGGCTTTTCGGTTTTCAACTCATCATTCCACCGCTTCTGGTTTAGGAATGTCTGAAAATTTAGTCGGTACTTTTTGTCGGGAGTAGACAACACATAGGCAGGGATATGTTCCGTAGCTGCCTTGCGGTCTCGCTTGCTCATCCTGCTCCACATCCTTTTCAGTTTATCCTTGCAGCCGACCTTCTTCTCGTATAAGTCCCACGCTCTTTCAAAGGTGTATTCATCCCGAATCTCTTTTGCAGGACGCTGCACCTTGTAACCATAGACCTCCAACAGGTCTGCATAGGATTCCAACAAGTCTGGGCTTACCTCAAACCTGTCTCCGTCTTCTTTCCCTTCTTTCATAGTTCTCCGTTTAAATAAGATTCTATTGTTTCTATAAATTCATCCAGGGAGCGGATGATAACATACTTACCGCCATGCTTTTCCACCTCCTGCTGAAATATCTTCTGTTCTTCCGATTGTCTGCCCTTCTTCGTCTTGTTCTCAATGCAGAGATATCCGTGCTTGGAATTCGGCTTCAGGAGAATCATATCTGAAACTCCGTTCACCAGTCCTTCTTCATGCAGCCACGCAGCCTGTCGTGATGTCCTCTTCTGACCGTTCGGGACACAAAAAAATACATAAGATAGTTCCTTGTGAACACCTCTTATGTATCTCACCTCAGCACATTGCAGCTGATGCTCTTCATTGAGAGACCTCTTGCGAGGCTTCTTCAGCTCTCCGCCTCTCGCCTTCTCAAGCAGTTCTTCAAGCGTTGCCATATCAGTTCAGCCTCTTTCTCACGTTCAATGTTCCGTTGCCACTGATATATGCAACGAACTCGTCTGGTATCTTGACACTGAACACGCTTCCGTCATTTGGGATGATGCCGTGTATGTCCAGGCTGTTTTTCTTGCGGAATACCTTTGCAACGAGTTTCTTACACTTCTTGACTGCAATTCTCACGCATTTTCTGACTGCCAAGTACAGGAGTCTCCCTATGCTCATATCATCTATATTCTGTTTCATATCAGCTGTAGTTTTTTAGGATGTTGTTGAATTCGTCCTCAGAGACACCATCCGCTATGAGTATAGTCAGGATGGTGTCGAGAACTCTGTTATACACTATGTCGAAGGCTTGTTCATCCATCTTGGCGAAAGATATTGACTTGGCTCTTTCAAGGAACTTTTCTCCGTTGATGTCGTACAACGGTTCGCTGAATCCCGACACGATGAGAAGGTGTTCTCTGAAGGTCTCCTTTGAGCGCATATTCTCACGTTGTTGCTCCGTCAGGCAGTCCCAAGCTGCATTGATCAAAGCGAAGAACTTCCTGTGGAACTTGATGTTCCGAGGTTGCACTATCTTTGCTCTGACTACAGAGCCGACCTTTATCTTACGCAGCATCTCATAGTCTTCATCTCCATATGCCTGAAGTCCGAGAGATGTTCTTACAAGATGGATTTCCATATCTTACATGTTTTGGAATGGCGGATTGCTTGCAGACTGACCGAAGCCTCCGTTCACATTAGGATTGCTTGCCGACTGGCCGAAGCCTCCGTTCATATTGTTCTGATCAAACACACTCTGTTGTGGCGCATACGCAGGAACTTGGTCTTGTTGTGGCGCATACGCAGGAGCAGTGTTCTGTTGCTGCTGACCGAATCGGTCTACCTTCCAACATTCAAGTTTGTTGAACCATCTGCCTTCCTGTGACTTGTTGGCATTGATGCCGAGATGGGCAGTAATCATTTCACCCGGTGCGATAGCAAACCTCTGGAGCTTATCCTGTCCGAATACTTGGAACACGCAACGTGATGGGTAGCGTTGATTGACCTCTTCAATCACGAATTCCTGCTTTGTCCATAACTTTCCGTCTTTCTTACTATTCCCCTGCTGAACTGGTGATACTTCAACTATCACCCCTGTAAATGTAATATCCATATCTATTTTTTTAATGTGATTCTAATTGATGCTTTTGATTCACTCTCTTTCAAATATTTCTCATATTCATCCGGCTCCTCCTCCTTGAAGAGTTTGGAATCGAACCGCTTTGTCGTTGCTGCTGCAACATAGGCATATGAAGCGTAGTTTGTCTTGATTGACTTCTGCTTGTCGGCTTCCATCATTTTCAGCAGCTGCTCCTTTATGTCATCCTGCTGCATCTTCAGCAGTTCCAGTCTCGCAGTGACGAGTCTGTATTCCTGCCCAAGGGCTGAGAATCTTTCTGGTATCGCTACCTCATATCTGTATTCCTCATCACCCGACAGATAAGCGGATATCAGTTCGTCAATCTTCTCGTCTTCGACTCTCGCAAGAGGTTGGAACTTGCTCTGTCCGTTCTTGAACCACATGCAGACCAGCTCCTTCACCTTCAGTTTCGGATTCATCTGCTCAAACCATTTTGCATAGATGGAGAGCTGCAACGATACGTTGTCGTAGTGCAGTGTCGCAGTTGTCTTGTAGTCCACCAGATAAAGGTTTCCTTCTCTGTCTGCAAACACACCGTCTATGGCAGAAGCGAAATTCTTGTTGTCCGATACGATGTATTCACTCGCTACATGATGTAGGTCGTATGCCTGTAGCATATCGCTGAAATCACACACCTCCGGGATGGGACTTGGATATGACTTGATATCAGCATCGCAGACCGTGCAGAACAACTCAAAAGCCTGATGAATCATACCGCCACGTTCGGCCGCCTTCATCAGCACGCTTTCCGGGATTCCCTTGTATGTGTTGGGGAATGCCTTGTTGATCAACGTACCTGTTATTCCCTTCAGCTCCTTCTTGCCAAGAAAATATTGGTGCGTTTCTTCGATGAACTTTACCTTAGATTCTTTCAGTTTTATCTGCTTCATAATTTCAGTTCCTTTCTTTTTGCCGACAAGGCCTGCATCATCTGTGCGTTGCTCATCAGTGGTTTGTATGTCTGCATCACCCAGACAAGATTCTCTTTCGTCTTACACATATTCAGATAAGACATCGCCTCTTGCAGATTGTTCGGATTATAGAGAGATGCCGATGGCGCAGTCTGTTGTGCGGTTTGTTGTGCAGTCTGTTGCACTGCTGCCTTGTTCGTCTGCCGAGTAGTCTCCTGCGTTGCAGCTCCTGTCGTAGTTCCTGTGTTCGTTGTGTCGCTGTCGGCATTGTCATCAATGGCAAAGAGACCATTTAGGGCATATTTGCGTGCATAGCTTGATGATGCTCCTGTAATCTGGCTTCCGTCCATTCCCTTCTTTGTGTCTTCCTCTCTTGCGTAGCCGACTGATGTTTCCGTCTCTCCTTTGCTGTTCTTCAGCGTTGCAAGAGACTTCACATATATCCTGTTGCCCACGCAGACGATATCATCGGTGAGAACGAGAGTGCAGCACTCTTTTGCGAGCAATGGCTTTACTGCTTCAAGGATGTCCTCTGCCTTGCGATATTTATACCCACCGAAACTGTTGAACTGGGATTTCGGTGCCTTCAGTTCCGATTGGATTGTTATCAGTTCTTTCATATCATATAGTTTTTAAAGTGTCCAAAAATCTATGTCCTGTGTAAAACCTTCGCACTCCTTCAACAGCTTTCGCTTTTTCTTGTCTGCCGGGTTGGACTTGAGGTCTTTCTCCACATACTCCTTCAGAATAGCTATCAGTTGCAATGGCGAATGTGACGCATCCTGTATTCCGGCAAACATATCTTCGTCTTCTTCCGAAAAGGCATCCACCGTCATATTCTTGGTCAGAGTGTAGTTCACTTCAACCTCATATTTCTCCATCTCAGGAATCTCCTGATTCCAAGGAGCGTCAGGTGTATCGGCTCCCATCGGGTAATTGTAATTGTCCATATCTTTGAATTTTTAAGTTCTAAAATGAAAAGCCCCACTATTCTCACGAACCATGGGGGAAAGAATAAAATTATAAAATATGAGTAAAAAATGTATGGTATCAAAAAAGTGGTGGCATGACGCACACAGACACGCAGAGCATGCCACCAGAAAGGCAAGACCAAATGGCTGAAATCCTGCCTCTATGTTCCCCTCTGCATTTGTGTAGGCTTGGGACTACCGATGGCTGCATTAGAACATTCTTTGTTCGGGTGCGCTTCCGAATCCTGCTACCTTATAAGGTCACGGCAGTAAACTGCATCTTCACCGGGCACTCCAAGACTTTCCCAATTCCACCTGTTTCAGTGTAGGTAATCACCTTGCTACTTCCGCATCTAAGCACCATCTGTAGTTAACAGCACTCCTTTTGGGTATGCGTACCTCTCCGGGAAGGTTTATCCCATCCGATTTCATAGCCTCGGCATCGGGCTTGTAGGGCGCACATGCAGAATCGAACTGCCCTTGCGTCTGACTATCCAGTGCAGACTCTGCTCCCATGAGCTATGTGCGCTTTCTCAAACTTATTTATAGAACACTTGTAGAACTGCTTCCTTTTCAAGTTCTTCCGCTGTCTTTCTCCTGTTCTGGAGCATCCAGCGTTCCAAGTCCTTTTTCTGGAAGTAGAGCCTGTTGTGGTTCGGTTTGTAGGCTGCTATCTCCCGGTCTCTCACCTTCTGCCTCACTCCCTGTGTTGTCATCCCAAGGATGAAGGCTGCCTCAGTGATGTTCAGCACATTCTTCGCTGCCAACATCGTGTACAGCTCTATGCGGTCGAGCTGACTCTTTATTCCCTTTTCATCCATAATCTTATAGGTTTAATGTCTGTTGTACAGGCTGATTTTCTTTCTTTATATCCTGCTCGATGAGCGGAATGATACCGCTCTCCTTGAGTTTGTTGTAGAGGAAGATTCTTCCTTTCACCGTCCATTCGGTGTTGTATTTCACATCTCTCCGTCCGTCTGCCCTTACGATGTCTACCGCTTTGGAGTGAACATATCCACACGGAACGTAGTTGTTATACAATATCCATTGTCCCTGTACCTTCCTCTGAATCTTCAGTTGCGACAGGATTCGATTCATCTTCACTGCACTCATTCCGTAGTCCTGTGCAATCTGAGTCACCGTCATCGTGCTCTTGCTCTCAAGGATTCTGTCGTAATAGCTCACCTTCGGAAGCATCTCGGTTATCTTGTTGCCCAGTTCCACATTCTCCCGACTGATGTCAGCTATCTGCTCCTGCTGCTTGTGGTTCTCGATTGCGAGCTGTTGCTTCTGCTCTTCTATCTTTACCATTGCCTTCAGTGCTTCAAGGTAGTTCTGAGGTACTGCCGGGCGATGAGCTTCCTCAAGTTCCTTCCATCTTCTCACCAGCTTCGCTCTTGCCTCATCGTTGAACTTGGTGGCGATGTAGAGACATTCCTCTTTGGTGAGGGAGTAGCAGGGGTCACATCTGTTGCCTCCATTGGGCATCTCTACATTTTTGGGATGTTAGCGTAAATTTGCGCCCACATACATTTTGCCAAGCAGATTCCATATTACGTATGGCTCTCATTACATCCTTGTGCCTTTTTCCTGTCACCTCTGCAATCTGTAATGAAGTCATCCTCTCGTCATTGTCTACTATGGTTGTTAGTTCATTCATTTTTAATCCTCCTTATTATAATCGGGTCGGCAGCTTCATGAAACAGAAGTGGCTACGTAATATGGTTTATTCAATTACTGCCGTTGCCCGATTGTTGTTTTCTTTTTGTATCTTTGCCGAAGCTACGTTTTATGTTTAATTTTAATTCGATTTTATGAAACAGAAAGTATTCAAGTACAAGTTTGAGGTGTATCAATCTGGCGAACCCAAAGGGTACAACCTTGATGAAGTAGTGGAGAGATTAACATCTAATGGTTGGACTATCAAACAAATCTCGACTTGCACGACAAACAAGTATTTCGCCAATTCTGGTACAGAAACATATCTTTATGTTTTCTTACTTGCTGAGAAACACAAGTAGCTCTTTAGCCTTGTCGATTCGTATCACAATTTTTGAGGATTTAACTTGACCGTATTTGTCTTTAGTTTCAATCCGTTCTCGTGTTTTTGAAACACAGTACATTCTAATTCTCCATTCTAAAATTGGAGCTTCATATATCCAGTTGAAGATTTCTTCAAATTCAGGGCATGAAGCTCCATATTCTATCACCATGTCCCTTCTCAGATGTTTTCTGAATATTCTCTTTATCATATTCTTATCTCCTTTATACCTTATTCTTGAAAGTGCGAACATCCTGATAGCACGCTGTAAGTCTATCTTTGTTATCGGAAGGCCCAGATTAGGAGTTGTCGTGTGACTCCAGCACTGAGATATACAACCGATTTTGGTCTTCCACTCTCTCATTGGCGAGTCTGATACCCATTCGAATGCTTCATTGAAGTGCAGGGCGGACTCGTCAAATTTTCTCCTCATCTTTCGTTTCAGCCATAGCTTTAATATTCTCTTTATCATATCCGTTCCTCCTTAGTTAAACACGACCTTCTTAGATTCCACACCTCCGAATACATTCAGAGCATCCCTGCGGATGGCTCCTGCCAGAGTGGAGTCCGTGTTGTATATCAGTGCTGCGTATACAGACTGCCTTGAGCAACCATGTAGCGCAGCAAGCTTCTGGATACAACCTTGCGGAACCTTTATAATTTTCTTGTATTTCGCTTGCATATTCATTTTTGTTTATTATCTTTGTAAATCCTTTACAAGTTAAGGAGTAATCCTTGAACTTTCAACGATGCAAAGATAATCTAATCCGATTAATTACACAAG
>ERZ1026894.2038-NODE-2038-length-10922-cov-3.154596_pt1 | contig 10922 bp, 10 predicted proteins | sample MGYA00380177_ERZ1026894 | MGnify/ENA primary metagenome ERZ1026894 (study PRJEB33269, sample SAMEA4719813) | human gut metagenome | biome: human-associated habitat; feature: organic feature; material: feces | place: Cameroon | collected 2013-10 ... | reverse complement strand
ATTATATAAATTGTACCATACAATCCGGCGAGATACAAATAACTTCTATGTATTCTTTGATAGGGGAATCTTATAAAGGAAGGCATTGACAGAAACCTTGTGCGTGATATACTTCAAAGGGTTTAAAAACGCTATGCAATATGTAATAGGAAGAAAAGAGGTTGTTATCATTGAAACAAAAGAAGTCACGGCTTGCAGAGGTCTTGCCGGATCGTCAGATGTCGGAAGCATTCATCAATTCATTTTTTCTGGCATTGTCCGGAGGTTTTCAGGATGCGTATACTTATAACTGCAGAGATGAAGTGTTTTCCAATGCACAGACAGGAAATGTGGTACTGATGAGCCAGCATTTTATGGAAGGAAGGTGGCAGGAGGGACTTCGTTATCTGTTGCCGCTTTTGTCCTTTGCTATGGGAGTTTTTCTGGCGGAAAATGTACAGTATCGTTTCCGTAATGCAAAAAAGATCCACTGGCGCCAGGGAATTCTTCTGGCTGAGATTGTTATTTTGGCATTGGTGGGATTTATTCCCCGGACATACAATATGACAGCAACGATTCTTGTATCCTTTGCCTGTGCAATGCAGGTACAGTCGTTTCGTAAGGTGGGAGGTTATTCTTATGCCAGTACCATGTGCATCGGCAATCTCCGCAGCGGTATGGCAGCATTGTCTCTCTATGTAAGAGAACACCGCCGGGAACAGCTTCGCCAGATGGGGTATTATTTCGGAGTGATCGGTACATTTGCTGTAGGAGCAGGCATTGGGGGTATCTGTTCTCATTTATATGGGATTCACGTTATCTGGATATCCTGTCTGCTTTTATTGGTAAGTTTTATAGTAATGTCTTTGGAAAAACTCAAATGATTGTGCAGACTTATCATAATAAATGGGAAATCCGGCAAATTGTGTCATATAAATGTCACATGTCAGGATAACGCATGTGCAGTTTGTCTATTTTTGAGATAATTTAGGAATAATTATGGATGAATTTCACAAAAGTAACGAAATCCATCAAGCAACCTTGACATTTAAATTTTTATCTACTAAAATAAACTTCGAAAATTGTTATTACAAACAACGAAATGCCTATCATTTAAAATACCGTATGGAGAAGAGATATGATATGTATCCGGTCTCAGACTGGTATACTGAGGGTGAGGGGCATCAAAATGTTAGGAGGAAAAAAGATGAGAAGTAAGACAATCAAAAAAATCATTGCAGCAGCAGTAGTTGCAGCAATGGGAATCACATCAATCGTTCCTGCAGCACCAGCTCAGGCAGCTGCTAAGACAAAGAAGCTCACAGTAAAGACAAAGAAAATCACTCTTTACAAGGGTGCAGCAGCAGGATATGGCTCAATGAAGCTGAAGGTAACTGTAAAGCCTAAGAAAGCTAAGGTTACATACAAGATCAACAAGAAGAAGATCGCTTCTGTTTCTAAAAAGGGCGTTGTAAAGGCTAAGAAGCCAGGTAAGGCTAAGATCACAGTTAAGTCCGGCAGCAAGAAAGTTGTTGTTAAGGTAGTAGTTAAGAAGATCAAGAAGAAAGTAACAAAGGTTACTGCACCAAAGAACGTAACAGTTAAGGTTGGTGCTAAGCAGAAGATTAAGACATCTGTAAAGCCTAAGAAGGCAACTCTTAAGAAGCTTACATTTAAGTCAAGCGCTAAGAAGATCGCAAAGGTAAACGCTAAGGGCGTTATCACAGGTGTTAAGGCTGGTAATGCTAAGATCACAGTTAAGGCTGTTGATGGAAGCAAGAAGAAAGCTACAGTATCTGTAGTTGTTACAGCCGGAGCTGTTGCAACATCTCCAGCAATTACAACTGGTCCTGCTGTTACAGCAAAGGTAGCTCCAACTGCAACAGTAGCACCTACAACAAATGCACCTGCAACAAATGCACCTGCAACAACAGCACCAGCAGAGACAAAAGCACCTGCAACAACAGCACCAGCAGAGACAACAGCTCCTGCTCTGACACCTGTTAAGGTACCGGTACTGGCTGATGGTGAGTCTTACAAGGTTACATTTGGTAAGGATACACTGAATGTTTCTAAGGATGATATTGAGGCAGTAGCTTCTGCTTTCAATCAGAAGGCTGACAAGATCAAGGCTAACCTTGCAAAGGATCTTGCAGAGAAAGCTAACAGCTTTATTGCTAAGGCATATGATTCTAAGACTGCTTCTGTAGCAGTTAAGGGTCTGACATACAGCAAAGAGGCTGGTTCTGACACAGTATATGTTGAGAAGAACGGTAAGAAGGTAGCAGTTAAGACAACTGTTAAAGATGGCGTTGTTTCCGTAGCTGCAACTGGTGACAAGAACTTCTCACTGGATGTTAAGGGATCTGCTGAGAAATGCACAGTAAGCAATGTTGTAATCGGTGGTGAGAAATTCGAGGGAACATTTGATGTAGCAACTGCAATTGATGCTGAAAACACTGTAACAATTACAGTAGCTGATACAGCTAAGCTTGTTGTTGATAAGAACGGTAACATTAAGGAACTTAGTGTTGCTGAGAAATATGCTAAGGATTTGAAGATTGGTAAATAATTCCCAAGCGTAATAAGAAAGAAAACACAGACAGGATCGTTGCGTTTGTAACGATCCTGTTTTCTTGAAAAAATGATTGTAAATACTTCGAAATGGAGATATAATTGATGAATGTAGGGAAAAAGATATTGTGTGGTATGATAACCCTGTGTTTGATCGGTCAGAGTTTGGGTGGAACTAATGTTGCAGCTGCAAAGTCAAATGCGGTAAAGTTGAATATAACGAAAAAAAAGATTTCTGTCGGAAGCAGTTTTCAGCTTAAGGTAAAGGGAAAGGTTTCGCGAAAGACAGTTGTGACATGGAAGAGCAGCAATAAAAAGATTGCAGTCGTTTCCCAAAAAGGAAAAGTGACGGGAAAAAAGGCCGGAAAAGCTCAAATTACCGTTACGGTTGGTGGAAACAATAAAAAAGCGGTTTGTAAGGTGACCGTTCAAAAGAAAAAAAATTCTTCCTCAAAACCGGTAACCACATTGACACCTGATTCGAACGTTGTTCCATCGTCACCTGTACCGGGAGCGGCAGATAATCCAACAGTGTCACAGACACCCGCATCTACAGCATCACCGGAAGCAAGTGCGAAGACAGCGGATTCTTCGGTGCTGGTAGTATCGGAAAGTCTTGTGGAACTTGATGGCGAAATCATGACAGCATATCTTGTCAATAAAAATTACAGCGGGAATATTTCAGTGAGTCTGAATGGAAAAAATTATACGCACAGTGATAAGATAAGTGGTAAGGACCTTTTGGTAATGCTGGCATTAACGTACACTCCAAATGAGCCTAAGGTGAATCATGAGGGGACGATCAGTTTGTACCGTGGTGAAGAGGATGAGTACTGGACTGTGGAGGATATGGAATTAAATAAGAAATATTATTTAAAAGCAATCCGGACAAACACGCTGGATCCATCCTGGGCAGATTGCGGTGTGATCTATGTCAAAGGTGATGTACGCACAGAAGTGGGATTTCAGACAAATACACAATAGGAAAGGGAAGTTATGAAGCATAAGATTACTGGATTAATAATTGGATTAGCGGCATTTGCTCTTACAGCAGCGACAGTGCAAGCTGGAGAGATCAATGCCAATGAGCAGAGTGTGATATCTGCTGTGTCACAGTCATTTTCTTATAATGGTGCCACATATGTGGTTAAGAGCAGTTATATTGCTCAGGGAAAAGCTAAGCTGGCAGAGGATGAAGTGGATCTCTCGGCTTCGCAGGCACAGGGGTATATTGCACAGTTTCATGGAAGCTACCAGGAACTGGTAGAGGAAGGCTATTGTGATCTGATTTCCGGGACACCATCGAATGACAGTGAAGATGCAGAGCCACAGCATTCCAAGAAAACTTCAGAGGCCAATAAGCTATTGTTGAAGAATATTTTAGGAAAGCCGGGCAGCGCAGAGAAGAATCAGAAAAAGCAGGAAACGGAGGAGTTTGATAGTCAGGCAACTCCGATCGAGACGGAGACTCCGGCAGGAGTGGACGATACCTGGGACAAAGAGCAGGATCTCGGCAGTTCTATTACTTTTGAAAAGACAGATAAGACCCATGCAAAAAATGGAGAGGTGACAATCTCCGGAAACGGAACAAAATTTTCCATAGATAATAAGAGGGATGATCAGAAAAGTTCTGATACTAAAGTACAGAAGGCAAGCGATAATTTTATCAGCCAGATCGTACATATTTCCTTATGGAAGATTATATTCTGGGTTGTATTGGGCTTAACGGTTGCAGCGATTGCTGCAGTTTTATACTATGTGATCAAAGTCAAAGGCCATCATAGAAAGAAGAGGGGTCTGCGCCGGGGAATTGCGATTGGTGTTGGTGTGTGTGCCGGTGGCTGGGCATTTCTTTTGATGCTTGCACTGGGGTTATATTTTGGTATATATAATAACAATTCGATCCAGCGTCAGATGATGGAAAGTGATTACTTCCTGGGTGTGACACAGATGATCCGTGAAACGGCACAGGGACAGTTGGAAGATGCGGGATATGATGGAAAGATTGCAACGGAGGTTTTCTCACTTTCCAGCGTTTATATCGAGGAAAAGCAGTATATCAATAAAGTGCTGGCCGGTCAGGAAGATGCACAGATTTCTACAGAGGGCATTCAGGATGCATTAAATACAGAGGTGATCGGAAAGGATGCAGCAACCAATGAGAAGATGGTCGAAGAGTTAAAAGAGACTTATACAGATATGCTTCAGTTTAATCTGGGTAAAGTGATCTATCAGAGCAGACAGTCATTTACAGGCTGGTTCTATCTGACAACGATAGTCAGTATTATTATGCTTCTGGTATTATTCATTCTGACCTGTCGTTTATATGGCTATCCGCATAAGTCAGCGCGTGTTATGTGTATTGCGATATTGGTATCGTCATGTCTGATCAGTGGTGGTGCTGTAGCAGCAAGGGCATTGAAGATTACCAGCAAAATCACGGCAACGCCGGTATATTATCTGCAGTTTCTGCAGAAGTACGCAGCCTGGAGCATCAATGTGCTGATGTATGTGGGATGTCTTGGTATTCTTGTGGCAATCGCACTTGTGATCTGGAAACGTTATCTGCATACTATTTACGCAGAGTAAGGAGGACAGAGGATGGAAACCGGGTTTTATGACATTCATACGCATATCTTACCAGGAGTAGACGACGGTTCCAAAAGTCCGGAAGAATCAAAGCAGATGCTTCAGATGGCATACGATCAGGGTGTGTGTCATATTGTGGCAACTCCGCATTTTTCTGTAAATGGAAAGAATCACCCGGTAGAGGAGCTGCAGGATAAATTAAAGCTTCTTCGCCAGATGGCGGCAGAAATTGATCCTTCCTTTACTGTGGATTTGGGAAATGAACTGTTAAATGGTCCGGGAATCATAGATGAGCTGAAGAGCGGACAAGCATTAACCATGGCGGGGACGCGTTATATTTTGGTGGAATTTTTGCCATCAGATAAGTATCATGTATTATATCAGTCTCTTCATGAGTATATTATGGCCGGGTATATTCCTATCGTTGCCCATATGGAAAGATATGAAGCGTTATATAAGAATTATGACCATATCGAGGAACTGGCAAAGATGGGATGCTATTTTCAGATGAATACGGAAAGTATCGTTGGAGGCTTTTTGCAGCGCCGGGCAGCATATCACAGACGTCTGATACTGGATGGATATATTCAGTTTATGGGGAGTGACTGCCACGGAACGGATCATCGTAAACCATTAATGAAAGATGCACTCCGATATTTTGGACAGAATCCGGAAGCAGAACGCAGACTGGAAAGGGTTCTGGTAAAATATCCTGTAACAATGCTGGATGATAAATATATTGATTAATCGGGAGATTAGAAAGATAAGAGGGAATCTATGGAAAAACAGCAAGACGAAGAAATCGAAATTGATTTATTGGAACTTTTTGGAGTGGTACGTGCCAGATGGTTCAGTATTTTAATGACTGGAATTATTCTGGCTGCAGTGGCGGGAATTGGAACTTTGTTTCTGGTGACACCAAAGTATCAGTCCACATCAAAGCTTTATATTGTAGGTCAGACATCTGCACTGACATCGTTATCAGATCTGCAGGCAGGATCCCAGTTGACACAGGATTATATGGTTCTGGTACAGAGCCGTCCGGTGTTGGAAACGGTAATCGACAATCTGAGACTTGATATGGAATATGAGTCATTAAAAGAGATGGTTGCATTAAATAACCAGTCAGATACCCGTATTCTGGATATTACAGTGACGGCAGATGATCCGTATATGGCAAAGGAGATCGTTGATGAGGTCAGTCAGGTCTCTGTGTCCAGAATTGCATCTATTATGAATGTAGATGAGCCGACAACCGTAGAGTATGGTCATCTGGAAAACAGTCCAAGCAGCCCGAACGCAAAGAAAAATATAGCAATCGGAGGTTTGTTGGGGCTGGTAGCCAGTGCGGCAGTCATTATTATTCTTTATCTGCTGAACGATACCATCTGCAGTGAGGATGATGTACAGAAATATCTTGGCCTGAACACTCTTGGTTTGATCCCAATTGAGGAAGGTGCCATGGAGCAGATGATGAAGGATAAAAGAAAGCGTAAAGGCCATTCCGGTGGATTATGGAATCGTTTACTCTTAGGAAATCGTTCCAGGAAAGGAAATGGGTGAGAAGAATGGCAAAAGTTTTATTTGAGGGTCGGAAAGAGTTAGATTATCGTGTGAACGAGGCATATAAGTCGCTTCGGACAAATGTGCAGTTCAGCGGCACAGATGTTCAGGTGATTGATTTTACCAGTTGTACTCCGAATGAAGGAAAAAGTAGCGTCAGCTTCAATCTGGCAGTTTCCTTTGCGGATAGTGGCAAGCGTGTTGTGATGATTGATGCGGATATGAGAAAGTCCGTTCTGGCAGGCCGATACAAGGTCGGTGGAGTAGAGGCTGGTCTGGCGCATTATTTGTCTGGACAAAAGACACTGGATGAAGTATGTTTAAAGACAGATATTGAGGGGATGGATATTATCTTTTCCGGTCCGTTTGTACCAAATCCGGCAGAGCTTTTGGAGAGTCAGAATTTTCATGATCTGGTGCAGTATTGTAGAGAACATTATGATTATGTGCTGATTGATACACCGCCGTTAGGATCTGTTATTGACAGTGCGATCGTGGCAAAGGAATGTGATGGGGCGATCATTGTTATTGAGGCGGATGCTGTCAGCTACCGTTTTGTACAGAATGTAAAGAACCAGCTTGCGAAGAGTGATGTAAAGATCCTTGGCACAGTATTAAATAAGGTGCCAATGGGCAATGGTAAATACGGCTATGGAAAGTATGGCAAGTACGGTTACGGCAAATATGGTAAGTACGGTGAGTATGGAGACTATGGCGCATATGGTCATGACGGCGGCAAGTAATTAGTATATAAAAGCGTAAGATAGGGTTTGATTCAAAGGATATAGTAACAGAAATGTTGCGGCAGTCGTAGTAATGTATAATATCATGGGAGGTAGATTATTGTACGTTAGAAGAGAAAAAAGCTGGTTAAAGCATATTGATTTTGCAGTTTTAGATATTTTCTGTATTATAGTGACATTTTATATTGGCTATATATTCAGACACGGTGTTGGCAGTGATTTTACAACATATTACTGGAGACTGCTTTGTATTCTGGTCGTACTGGATATCAGCGTTTCCCTGATCCGGTCCAGTCATAAGTCAATTGTTCGTCGAAGTTATCTGCGGGAAATGCTGGACACGGTGACACATTGTGTTACTGTGGACGGTCTGGCATTGTTCTTTTTGTTTTTGGTACAGGAGACAGGCATTTATTCCAGAGAGTCTTTGTTGATTTATTTTGTGCTACATAATATTGCAACATATGTGGCACGTTGCCTGCATAAGCATGCACTTCGTAAGAAAATGACGAGCAATCCCGATGTGGAACAGATGCTGATCCTGACAAAACGGGAAGGCGCAGAACAATGTGTGAGGGAGCTTTCTCAGGATGAATATCGTAATTATCAGGTTGTAGGTGTTGTACTTATGGATGATATTTATGAAGAAGAAAACACCCCGCAAGAGAGTGAGTTGAATCCTGCCATAAAAGAAGCGGCAGCCACGGAGGAGATTGCCGGTGTACCGGTTGTATCAAATTATAACGGTGTACGGGACTATCTGATGGAGCATGTTGTGGACAGTGTATTTTTGAATCTGCAGCTTGACAGTAAAAAAAGCCGCAGGTTAAATAACGAGTTGATCCGTGCCGGAGTGACAGTACATATCAACCTGGTACGCGTACCGGATGATATTCCCAACAGAACTGTGGAGCGTCTTGGCAATTATACGGTTCTGACAACGGGACTTCGCCTGGCAAGTGCCCGCCAGATTATGATGAAACGGCTGCTTGATATAGCCGGAGGATTGGTGGGAAGTCTGCTCACTGTTCTGGTAAGTGTGTTTATCGGACCGGTCATTTATTTCCAGTCACCGGGACCGATTTATTTTAAACAGAAGCGTGTCGGTAAAAACGGCAGAACATTTGAAATCTATAAGTTCCGCTCTATGTATATGGATGCAGAGGAGCGAAAAAAAGAACTGATGCAGCAAAACGAGATGGAGGGTCTTATGTTTAAAATGAAGGATGATCCGCGGATTATCCCAATTGGCCACTTCATTCGCAAATATTCCATTGATGAGCTTCCACAGTTCTTTAATGTACTGAAGGGAGATATGAGTATTGTCGGGACAAGACCGCCGACAGTAGATGAATATGAGCAGTATCAGGTGCATCATCGTGGAAGGCTTGCATCAAAGCCGGGAATTACCGGATTATGGCAGGTCAGTGGGCGTAATCAGATTACCGATTTTGAAGAGATAGTGGAACTTGACACAGATTATATTATGAGATGGTCTGTGGCAGAAGACATTCGTATTATATTAAAAACAGTGCGGCTGGTCATTCAGGGGGATGGCGAGTGATCAGGTTGTTTATTGTAATGTAGTATGGTTGGACATATTAAGGTTATTGTATATGAAAAGTGAGTTTTTGAGGTGAGTCGCTGCAAAAACTCACTTTTTTCAAAATAAGAAATTATGGACCGGCGGAAAGGAGAAAGGATCATGGGAGCAAAAATATTATTTGTTGAAGATGATGAAGCATTGGCAATGGGAACCTCGTATGTATTGGAAAGTGAAGGGATGCAGGTGATCCGGGTGGACGATTGCCGATCCGCCAAAAGACTCTGGAGCAGAAAGGAGGATCAGGTATTTGATCTGGTACTTCTGGATGTGATGCTGCCGGATGGAGACGGATTTGCCCTGTGTCAATGGTTGAAATCGGAGCAGGAGGATATTCCGGTTATATTTTTGACTGCATTGGAGGATGAGGGGAATGTGGTGCATGGTCTGCAGTATGGGGATGATTATGTAACGAAGCCTTTTCGGACGAAAGAGCTTGTGGCACGCATTTTGGCGAATATCAGAAAATATAAGATACCGGACGCGGGAATAAGAAATGGAATGACAGCATCGGAGGAAGGTGTATATCAAAATGGAGAGCTGTGTCTGAATGAAAAGGAAATGCTGGTATATCGAAATAAAGAAAGAATCGAACTGACCAGAAGTGAATACCGGCTTTTTCAGATACTGATCCATCATGCCGGACAGATATTGACAAGAGAACAGCTGATGGAACAATTGTGGTCTGTTGATGAAGCTTTTGTTGACGATAATACATTATCTGTCTATATGAGACGTCTCCGCCAAAAGCTTGGCTGCGATGAAGAAAAATCTTATATCTCTACGATCCGGGGAGTGGGGTATCGGATGGAGCTGGCAGGTCGTGAGAGGGAGGGGAGAATATAATGTTTCAGGAAAGCTGTGTAAAAGGATATTTATGGAAAAGCCTTGTACTGACGGGGGGAAGCGTGTTTGTTTTTTTTCTGCTTGGCAGATTCCTTTGCGGATTTTCTGTGGATATCAGTGGGATTACGGCTGTATCGGCCGGTCTGATCTGTTTGTGGCTGTATGGGGGCTTGTCTTTGAAAAGATTATGCGGTCAGGTGGATCAGGTGGGAGATATTTTTGATGAAATCCTGGCAGAAAGCTCTATGGAGGAAACAAGGAGAAGAACAGAAGATGTCTGGAAAAAACGACTTCCTCATCCACTGGATGAAGGAGCAGTCGGAAGATTGGAAAGTCATATTCTGAAAAGTGTGTATGTGCTGGGACAGCGGGAAAGTGGTCATATGAAGGAGCAGAATTATCTCAAGGAAATGATGACAGATATTTCTCACCAGATCAAGACTCCTCTCGCTTCTTTGCAGGTTTTTCTGGAGATTTTTGAGCGTAATCTCACACAGGAGAAGCTTCAGATCATGGTGACACAGGCACAGGATCAGGTTGAGAGGATTCATTGGCTGGTCATGGGACTTTTGAAGCTGACACAGTTGGAATCGGGGATGCTTCCAATGGAAAAGTCTTCCAATGATCTTGGAGTGATGCTGCGGGAATGTGCAGGGAGAGTGATCACCGGCTTTCCGGAAAAACAGATACACATAAAATTTCAGGGACCGGAGCATTGTAGTTTCTTGTGTGAGAAGGAATGGCTCACGGAGGCATTTCAAAATCTGATCAAAAATTGCTGTGAGTTTAGTCCTGCGGGAGGAGAAATAATGATCTGCTGGACCAAAACGCAAATGGCACTGACGGTACAGATTATGGACCGGGGACCGGGAATATCAATGGAAGAGCTGCCAAAGATCTTTAACCGGTTTTATCAGGTAAAGGGAAGCAAAGAGCAGCATCAGGAGCATAAGGGGGTGGGGATCGGTTTATCCCTGGCAAAGGAAATTATTGAGAGGCAGAAGGGATCACTGGTGGCTTACAGC
>ERZ1026894.2036-NODE-2036-length-10926-cov-3.202189_pt1 | contig 10926 bp, 14 predicted proteins | sample MGYA00380177_ERZ1026894 | MGnify/ENA primary metagenome ERZ1026894 (study PRJEB33269, sample SAMEA4719813) | human gut metagenome | biome: human-associated habitat; feature: organic feature; material: feces | place: Cameroon | collected 2013-10 ... | reverse complement strand
AAAACACGAACCGGTTAGCTGACTGTACCAAAGATTTTAAGCTAAATACCGCTGCACGCTACCCTATTCTGACGGGTTCCCAGGAATCTGATGCTAAAGCCTACATAGATAAAACCCGGTCAATGACCGAGGACAAAATCAAAAAGGGAATTATTCCGCAATCCGAAGCCGCTCAGTTCCGCCGTGATATAGAGGAAGAACTAGCCGTTTTCAAAAAGACCAACATGCTTGGATTTATGTTAAGCATGAGTGATCTGATGTGCTGGGCCAAGGGTAAAGGTATCCCAATTGGGCCGAGTCGTGGTTCGGTTGCCGGTTCAAGAGCAGCGTTTGCCACAGACATTATCGACGTTGACCCTGTTCGCTGGGGTCTTGTATTCTCTCGTTTTTGTAATGAAAACCGTGTCGAAATTGGAGACGTGGATATTGACATTCCCGATGAATACCGTCCGCAGGTATACAAACATATCTTCCAGTCTTTTGGCCAGCGTAAATGTGCCTATGTTCTTGCCATCGGCACAATGGTTGACAACGGCACGATTGATGAAATTGGCCGTGCCTTAGCCCGCCGTTGGAAAAAAGAACATCCAGTAGGTTTTTGTGACTCCGCTAATCCATATTCTTTGGATAAAATCGCCCAAGTAAAAAAGGAATATGAAGAAGACTCAGAACAATGCCGCGCGAATCATCCTGATATTTTCTACTATTTCGATGGTATGAAAGATGTGGCGGTGTCCCTGTCACACCATGCAGCTGGCGTCATTATTGCACCTCTGGATCTATGCAGCCGATACGGCACACTCATCGATAAAGATGGCCTACAGATCCTGATGCTAGACATGGACGCTTCTCATGCAGTTGGTCTTGCCAAGTATGACATCCTCGGTCTTGCCACGGTGGATTTGATTTTTAAAACATGCCAGCTGGCCGGTATCAAATACCCACATACCTGGGAAATGAATTTTGATGATCCGGCAGTTTGGGCAGATATGAAAACCTCCCCTATTGCCATATTCCAGTTTGGTAGTGATTTCGCTTTTGAGTCTCTTAAAAAGTACGATGCTAAAAGTATTCAGGATCTAAGCCTTGTTACAGCGGCAATTCGTCCGGGTGGTGCTTCTTATCGTGACCAGCTGTTCAGGCATGAAGCAGCACATAATCCATCAAAGGAAATTGACGACCTTCTGTCTGACAGCCTAGGACACCTGGTTTTTCAAGAACAGACAATTGCCTTTCTGCAACAGATATGCGGTATGAGCGGCAGTGATGCTGACTCAGTTCGTCGTGCCATTGGTCATAAAAATGAAAAGGCTATTGCGGCGGCTATGCCGGAAATTCTTGACGGTTACTGCGACAGTTCCAAACAAGAAAGATCTATTGCCGAACAGGAGGCGAAGGCATTCCTGCAAATCATTCAGGATTCCAGTAGTTATCAGTTTGGCAAAAATCATTCCTGTGGTTACTCAATTCTCACATATTATTGTGCGTACTATCGTTATTACTATCCGGTTGAATTTACTACCGCACTGCTCAATATCGCCAACAACCAAAAGAAAATTCTTGCCGGTACTCAGCTTGCCAAGGAACGCGGCATTACAATCATGCCTATCAAATTTCGCCACTCCCTGGACAAGTATATGCCGGATGCCGCTAACCGCCTTATTTATAAAGGTATGGAATCCATCAAGTATCTAAACAAGAAAGTCGGCAAGGAACTATATGCTCTGCGCGACAAACAGTATGGTTCGTTCATTGACCTGCTGTACGACTTAGAGCATACCTCTATCAACTCACGCCAGCTCACAATCCTTATCGAGCTTGATTTCTTCTCCGAATTTGGTAACCCAGACCAGCTCAAGGCCCAGGTTGAAATTTATGAGAAGTACAAAACAGCCAAGCAGCTCAAAAAGGATGACCTTCCCATGCCGGAGTCTGATGTTGTCTGTGAGTCCGTTACCGAGAAGATGTACAAAAATGTCGATGCAAGGCATATCATCGACTATCTGGTCAGGCGTGACACAGCCGACATTAAGACCAGTATCAGTAGTATTCTGCAATATGAATTTACAAATCTCGGTTACCTCCAATATATCAACCCCCGCCTCGCCACCACTTACCATTACGTCACCGCCATCGAGTGCAAGTACAAAAACAAGAACATCACCCTCTATCAGCTCTGCTCCGGCGAGACCATTACTTATAAGATCCGCCCCGCCACTATGGATGACAGCCCCATCAACCCAGGCGACATCATCAAGGTGCTCGCCACCAAAACCGAGGGCAAATGGAGCAAAGACGGCGAAACCTGGGTTCAATCTACAACAGACTTCAACGAATTTTTAACGCGCTATTCTCACGTGAGGTGATTTTATTATTAGTAATCTATGCGTCACTGTTGGCCTGGCCATGATCATTGGCAGCTTCATCTGGCAGCATCATGCTGAGCGCAACGCAGTCATCATCATCGCATCACTTGTTCAGATCGCCGCCCTTGGAGTTCTGACCTATGCACTACACCAGGTTGGATAGGAGGTGATCTTATCGATTCTCAAACCATCAAAGAATGTCTCAAGAGCTTCATCATTCTGGTAGATAGCCGAGAGCACGATACCGAAAAGTACCGTGACCGTATCTGTAGGTTTGGCTGTCCTGTCCTCAAAACCAAACTGGACTTTGGCGATTATTCCGCCCAGTGCGAACTACCCAGCGGCGTACCGTTCAGCCTGGCAGATAAAGCGGCGATAGAGCGTAAACAGAATTTGACTGAATTATGCGGGAATATGTCCACCAGCCGCGACCGCTTCAAACGCGAGTTCGAGCGTGCCCAGGCCAAAGACGCCAAACTCTATCTGCTGGTCGAACAGGCCACCTGGGAAAAAGCCTACACCGGCCAGTACCGCAGCAAAATGAAACCCAACGCTCTGACGGCAAGTATGACCACCTGGATGGCCCGCTATGACAGGCAAATCCTTATGTGCCACCCCGATACCACGGCCAGGCTCATCTATGATGTCCTCTACCGCGAGATGATCGAGGCCCTCAAGGAGATCTGACCATGAAAGAGTTCAAGCCGCCCAAAGGCCAGCGGGTCTGCCTGCAATACTTCCGTACTAAGCCAAACGGCACCAAGGAGATCTTGGCCATCGTAACAGAAACCAACCCGCCTGGTTCATTTTCGTTATTCATGCCGGATGGCACAGCCTGGAAAAAGACCAAGACCAGTAAAGACCCAAATTTTGATAAGGAGGTTTTTGCCCCGGATGTTTCCAAGAAAACCTAAGCCCATTGATATGGTACATATGAACGATGACTACCCCGATACCGGCATCGCCCTCCTGTGCGGCCACGATTATGAGGTCTGCACCCGTCTGCAAATCGGATACTTCGTCCTGCTGGCTGGCCGCCTTATTTTTCTACCTATCGATTTAAAAGACCATGCCTATACGGTCTATCAAAAAATGAAGGAGTGATTTTCTTCCTTGGCATTTCTAAACCACCGCGAACTTAATCGTAAGGAACGGTCACGCGAAGAACTCAACGAGATGTGCCGCGCCTACGATGCCAACTGTAAGCCGGTTCGCACCTTTAATTATAACGCCCTATCCCATGCCCAGCGCCAAGCCTTCGCCCGCCGGGAGCCATGCAAGAACTATATCGAGGATAAGTAAGCATGGAACTGATTCTAAGTTTGACTCTATGCGTTTTAAGCGCCATTGGCACCATTATAGGCCATCTCCTGTTCGAGCTGTTTACCTATAAAAAAGAAGATAAAACCGGAACGAACATGTGTACTACGTGCGAACACTGTATTGCCATTGATGGTAATGGCCTCCGTGTAGCGACTGAGTTTTGCCCATTAGAATATAACCAGCATAGCTACCCCGTGACATGTACCTGCTATAAACCCAGAAAAGAGGAGATCGAAGATTGAAAATTGTACAGCAATCCCATGAGTGGATCACACCGCTGAACCGTGATGTAACGCTTAAACGTATCGAGCAGATCGCCCGCACTTGCTATAAAAGCGAAGGGGCCATCAAGCCCGGCAGCGCCGAAAAGATGGTCGCTATGCTCTGCAAGAACCACCACTATGCCATGATCGAGCACATCAGCCTGTCTATCAAGTTCATTACTGACCGCGGCGTCGCCAATGAGATCGTCCGCCACCGCATCGGCTCCTACGCGCAGGAATCCACCCGTTATTGTAATTATAGTAAGGATAAGTTTGACAAGCAGATTACGGTCATCGACCATGGTTATGGCGGAGATAAAGGTTCCGTCTGGTATCATGGCTGTCAGGAAGCCGAAACACACTATCGGGCTATGATTGCTAAAGGCGCTACTCCCGAAGAAGCCCGCGATGTCCTGCCGCTCTGCCTTAAAACCGAGATCGTCTGCACCTGGAACCTGCGCGAATGGCACGAGGTCTTGCGTCTGCGCACCGCCAAGGACGCCCATCCTGCACTTCGTGCTTTACTGATTCCCGTCCTGCACGAGCTGCAGGAAGTTTATCCTGAAATCTTTAACGATATCGAGGTGACTGAATGACCCCGGAAGAACAATCTTACATTGATAATGTCGCCGATACCATGGACCCGGAAACCGCAAAGGTCTACTTAGAGTATGAAGCCCTCAAGGTCAAATTGCGGGATGATGTAAAAGCAATCGGCCGCCGGGCTAAGTATAAGGCTATCTGGTTCGGTATTATGATTCTGTCCATCCCGCTGTGGGGCTATGTCATTGCTCAGTATTGGAACTGGTTTGTCTCGCTGGCCGGGTTCCATACCATCACCTGGCTGCAGGGCTACTGCCTAATGTTCGCATTCCAGATGCTGCGCACGAATTTTGGCCGTATCGAGTCGAATGACCCGTTCGCTGATTATCTGCACAAGATGGTAGACGGCGATTTTACGGATGCCGATAAATACAATATGCCGGATTCCGTGTACTTCGCCATTATGGCAGCCGCCAGCGAGTTTATCCCACCCCTGTTCGGACTCTTCTTCGGTTGGGTCCTCAGTTGTTTCCTGTACGCATAAAGGAGGTCTTTATGGCAAAAACACTTTCTAATGATGTTGATCAGAACGTTCAGCACCCCATTTATTACGGCGGCGCCGATGACCCGTATGAGGCCATCAAGGTAATCGAGGCTTGGAATCTCGGCTTCCACCTCGGCAACACCGTCAAGTACATCAGCCGCGCCGGTAAAAAGGACGGCAATTCTGCTACGCAGGATCTAAAAAAAGCACTGTTTTATTTAAATCGCAAGATCGAGCTACTGGAAGATCAAAGCCAGGTCATCGATGTGTCTGACGCAATGGTAGACGATACCGTATCCGCCGGGACAAAGTAAGGAGGGGCTATGGAAAAGGTAATCAAACGCGATGGCTCCACTGTCCCCTTTGATAAGGGCAAAATCGTAATCGCCATCGAAAAAGCTATGGCCGATACAGATGCCGGTGTTGATAAGGAATTAGCCGAAAAAATTGCCAATCGGATTCAAATGTTGAACACGAACAAATCTGTCGAGGAAATTCAGGATTTGGTTGAGAGCAGCCTTATGTGCAGTTCCCGCAAGGATGTCGCTCGTGCCTATATCATCTACCGCGATGCCCATGCCAAGCGCCGTGACGCCACGGCAGACCAGATGCGCCGCTATAATGATCTGCACCGTCTCGTAGCTGGCGAGGATGAGGAGTCCAAAAAGGAAAACTCCAACAAGGATACTCGTATCATCCCAACCATGCGTGACTATCTGGCAGGTTTCACTTGCCGTGAATTGGCAACTGATGTCGTCCTGCCAAAAGATATTGCTGAGGCACATAAAGCAGGAATCATCCATTTCCATGATTCGGACTACTCACCTGTCATGCCGATGACAAATTGTTTTCACGGGACAACTCGTTTTGTGACAGATAAAGGAATTCGCGCATTTAATTCTTTTAATGATGGTGCCCCAGTGCGTGTGGTTTCTGCCGATGGCAAATGGCATAAAGCTACAGTTCGTTGTTATGGTAAACAGAAAATGCAACGTGTGAAAATGCACGCAGGACGTTCTGTCAAAGAAGTAATCTGTACGGCTAATCACAGATGGGTATTAAAAGATGGTTCTATTACGACGAATCTACAAGCTGGAATGACACTTTATAGCTTGCCAGAAATGCTTATCAGCCCTTTTATGGATAACGAAGAATGCGAAGCATGGGCTGCTGGTTTTTGCATTGGTGATGGTTCTGATATTCTACAAGGCAGTACATCCTATACAAAGGCCAGATTGTGCGGAGATAAATCTAAATACGCTGATATTTTTAAACAGGCATGCTATAGTGTAACGCTCCCCAAAAACACAAAAGGCGATTATGTTGTACTTAAACGCGGCGCATTCAAACAAGAATTTCTCAATTGCTCTGGTTGGCGTTTTATGTCGTTCAAACAAAAGCAAGCATTGTTTCTTGGATTTTATGCGGCAGATGGAGCTGTAAAAACCAATAAACTTTCCACAGCTGATGACAGAATTGCAGGCATGGTTAGAGAGATTTCTTCTGTTGCAGGTTATTACATTTCAAGTGAAAAAGAAGTAATCAAAGATACAAATTATAAAAAAAATGCTCGTCTAATCTAATTTTAGAAAATATCAGAATTTGAATAATTCCTGGATTATCGATGAAATCACACCTTACTGGAATGAAAAAGACAAGCAGCTATATGAAGCATGGTGTGTTGAGGAACCGGAGACGAAGACTTTCACGCTGGAAAATGGCGTCGTAACAGGAAATTGCTGCCTTATTAACCTGGGCGACATGCTCCAAAATGGTACAGTTATCAGCAAAACTCTGATTGAAAGGCCAAAATCCTTCCGCACTGCCTGTACTGTAACAACGCAGATCATTACACAGGTAGCATCCAGCCAGTATGGCGGTAACACGATCAGCCTGGCTCATATTTCTCCGTTCATTGATGTCAGCCGTCAGAAAATCCGCAAAGAGGTAGAAAACGAAATAGCTTCTATTCCTATGGATTTTGACGATGGCCCAATCAGCAAAAACGATTTACAGCGTTATATCAATGATATTGCCGAGAAACGCCTTCGTGCAGAAATTAAAGATGGTGTGCAGACTATCCAGTATCAGCTTATCACCATGAGCACTACCAATGGTCAGGCTCCATTTACTTCTGTGTTCGCTTATTTGGATGAAGTCCCTGCCGGGCAGCCGCGAGACGACCTGGCTATGCTTATTGAGGAAGTTCTTCGTCAACGTATTGAGAGCGTCAAAAATGAACAGGGCGTACCTGTTACTACCGCCTTCCCTAAAATTCTTTATGTTCTGGATGAGGATAATATTCACGAAGATTCGCAGTATTACTACATTACCAAACTGGCCGCCGAATGTACCTCCAAACGTCTTGTCCCGGACTACATTAGTGCTAAAATCATGCGCCAGGAAAAGGACGGTAATGTATTCCCTTGTATGGGCTGTCGTTCGTTCTTGATGCCTTACTACGATAATGATGGAGCCCCCAAATTTTATGGCCGCTTTAATCAAGGTGTGGTCACCATTAACCTGCCCGATATTGCCCTGTCCAGCGGCGGTGACTTTGATAAGTTCTGGAAAGTCTTTGATGAACGTCTGGAGCTGTGCTATCGCGCACTGATGATTCGTCATAACTCTCTCAAGGGTACAAAATCTGATGTCGCTCCTATTCTCTGGCAACATGGTGCTTATGCTCGTCTGGCTCCAGGCGAAACTATTGATAAGCTGCTCTATAACGATTACAGCTCTATCAGCCTTGGGTACGCTGGTTTGTATGAATGCATCAAGTATATGACTGGCAAGAGCCAGCTCGAAAAAGAAGGTCATGATTTCGGTATCCAGGTCATGCAGCATCTGAGTGGAGCCTGTGATGAATGGAAACGACAGACTCATATTGGGTTTAGTCTTTACGGCAGCCCAATCGAATCGACTACATTTAAGTTTGCCAAGTGTCTGCAGAAACGCTTCGGTATCGTTCCCGGAATTACTGACAAGGACTATGTAACTAATAGCTATCACATTACGCCATCTCAACCTGTAGATGCTTTTACCAAATTGACAGTCGAGAGTGAATTTCAGCATTACAGTCTCGGAGGGGCAATCAGTTACGTGGAGACCCCGAACATGACCAAGAACATCGATGCTGTTCTGGAAATCATCAAACACATCTACAACACCATCATGTATGCAGAAATCAATACTATGACCAGCTATTGCCATATTTGCGGCTGCACAGACATTAAGATGGGCGATGACCTCAAGTTCCACTGCCCCAACTGCGGTAATGATGATTTTGAAAAAATGAATATTGCACTCCGCATCTGCGGCTATATCTCTACTAATCCGTTCAACGACGGTCGTGCCGCAGACATCCATGATCGCGTATATCATGTGGGGATGGACTAATGAACTACGCAAAAATCAAGTATTTCGATATCGCCAATGGGCCGTCGATTCGCACCAGTCTCTTTGTCCAAGGATGTCCTATCCATTGCCCCGGCTGTTTCAACCAAGAAACATGGGATTTCAACGGTGGTAAGCCATTCGGAGCAGACACAATGGTCGATATTTTTGACTCCATGAATGAGCATATTGCAGGGTTGTCAATCCTTGGCGGAGAGCCACTTGCCGAAAAGAATTTCCGAGATGTCACAAGATTGGCCGCAAATTTCAAATATGAATTTCCAGACAAAACCATCTGGCTTTGGACTGGCTACGAATGGGAACATGTTAAAGACCTACCAATCATGGACTACATTAATATCTGCGTCGCAGGTCCCTTTGACATTACAAAACGTGACCTCAGTCTCAAGTGGTGCGGCTCCAGCAACCAGCAAGTCATTGATGTTCAAGCTTCCCGTAAGGCCCACGAAGTTATTTTATATAAGGAGTCCTAAATGACTATTGGAACAATTGTCGTATGTGTTTTTATTTCTATTTTCATCTTATTCGGTGTAGCATCTATTTACTTTGCTATCGATCCGCCGTCTAATGATTCCATTATTTTTGTCGTATGTACTGTTGCTCTTATTGCAGCCACTTGGTTTGGCGGCCATTGGTATTGCAACAATACCGCGTCCGGCATTCGGGCTATGACAGACCAAAAGGCAGAACTTGGCAATGGCTTGAACCGTACTGTCACTGTTTACACAGCAGACGGCCAGGTTATCGCACAATACACCGGACATATCGACATCGAAGACAACGACGGCGGCTATATTCTGTTCGATTACGAAGGAAAACGCTACACCTATTACAACTGCTTTGTAGAAAGCATTGCCGATATTGATTAAAGGAGTCCTAAATGTTCATGAATGTTATGCTTGACCCCGGCGCTTACATGCCGGAACGCGCCCATACAACTGATGCCGGTGCAGACCTCCGCAGCCGCGAGGATAAGGTTGTTCCCGCCCATGGCAGTGCTGTCTTTGATACAGGCGTACATATCGCCCTGCCGCCCAATACTTACGGCGCCATCGAACCTAAGAGCGGCCTGAATATCAAACACAATATTCTGTCGTTTGGGACCATTGATGAGGGCTACACGGGCAGTATTGTGGTCAAACTTTATAACCTTGGCGATACGGATGTGCAGATTGAAGCAGGCCAGAAGATTACCCAGCTTGTCGTGCGGCCTGTCAACTATGTCCGGCTCGAACAGGTAGCCCACCTTGAAGACACAGACCGTGGCTCTTCTGGCTTCGGCAGTACGGGGAAATAACAATGCACAAAGTGTATCGAAGATATTATACGTTAATCGAGGGCCATGAGCGCAATCCATTTTGGGAAGGTCTTATCTTTACAGAGGACGATAAAAGTACAGAGACTTATGAATATAGTTCGTTTGATTGCTTTTATGACGATGTTACGCAAAACAAGCTTCCAATCATGATTGAGTATGGCAAAACAATGCTGCGCCATAAACCCTATATTCATATTAGCGGCCATTTTAGCCGTACTATAACAAAGCGCAACTTTGTAAACTCAACACGAATTGAAGTTTCCTATGTAGAATGTTCGCCACAGTATTATGGCTTTGACTTCTACAAGCAAAAACTTTCTTCGGACGACTTCATGTGCTTTATGCAGGAGCATTACGGGAGCGAGGAGCTTGCCATGGCGATGGGCAATACAGGGAGATCATAATGCACGAACTATACTATGCCAAGTACACTATCACATTCGATAAAGACCGTGACGAGTTCGCCAGCACCTATTTGTTCAAAGCAGAAGAGCCATATAACGAAGTCCATACATACAGTACATTCCAGGATTTCTTCAAAGCCGTAAAGGCTCACAAATACCCGTGGGGCATCCCAGAAAGCAGTTATACGTACCACGAGCCAACGGGACGTTTTTTCAAGCCAAGCGTAGTCATCTATGGTGTGCGTTTTGACTATGAAATCACAGAGAGAAACTTCAAGGCTCCGGTTACTATTGAAGTCAACTACGAGAAATGCTCTCCCAAGGTCTATGGTTACGATTTCTTCCGCAGCAACCTTTCCATGGACGACTTCATGACATTCATCCACGAACACTATAAAGAAAGCGAGCAGTACATAATCCATGACTGATTGTACAAAGATTATCAATGATATTTCCCGCAACTGGAAACTGACCAATGCCCAGTACGCCAACGATGGTCCTGATTATAAGGCTGGCGAGACCCGCACGGATGGCCGTTATCCCATCCGTATCGGCAGCACTTATACCTGTCTGTCCTTTGTCGGCGAAGGTCGCAGCGTCATCATGCCCTATCTCAAAGACTTCATGGGCCGCAATAAAACCGGCTATGTCACCACCAGCCCGCTGGTCGAGATCGAGCTTCCCGAGGTCGCAGAAGATGGCAAAACCCAGTTCCGTTTTAAAACCATGAACACGATCTATACAATGG